>Ga0335075_10004876_pt1 | contig 20904 bp, 20 predicted proteins | sample Lox_Sample_24_FD_206723 | JGI IMG/M metagenome (GOLD analysis project Ga0335075, IMG submission 206723) | Soil microbial communities from Loxahatchee National Wildlife Refuge, Florida, United States - Lox_Sample_2.4 | ecosystem: Environmental > Terrestrial > Soil > Wetlands | place: USA...
AGCAAAAAATGGGTAAATCAAGGTTACCGATGTTTCCCAACTCGCTTCCTGTTCGCTACACCGGTGAATGAAATCAGAGTCGACTCGAGCCTGCATAACAGGGCAAAGTTTCCTGAAGAGTCCACGAGCGGAATCGCTCTGACATTCCGAGTTTTTCGGCTTAATCGCCCAATGTCCGCGCCCCGTGCTATTCTGGGCTCCCCTTCCAAAGCAGAACCCCCCTTTCATCCTGATCACGTGGAGCCAGCACCAATGGCAACTGAGCAATTTCCTCTAGGGATAGCGGCGAAACCGCGCGGCATTACGAAAACGTCTGGATTTTCGAGCTTTCTAACCAAATATTTTTACTTTTGCATGTCGCTGCTGATTGCCGCGGTCGTCATGTACGGCTTCAGCCATACCGTCAATGACAACCTGCTCCACGCCAATCCGCCGCGACCCTGGATTCTCTGGTTTCATGCTGCGGTTTTCACAGCTTGGCTGGGCTTCTTCATCTTTCAGTCGGCGCTGGTGCGAACGCATCATGTGAAGCTGCATCGACTGACAGGCTGGTTCGGCGCCGCGCTCGGGGGCTTGATGCCGGTCCTGGGGATTTCAACCGCAATCATCATGCACCGGTTCTTTTTTATCCATTTCCACGCAGAGGCAGTCCAACTCCCACCGACGGGAGCAAATCCCACCTTCTTCGCCATTCAGGCAGTCGATATTTTGTCGTTCACAGTCTTTTTTTGGCTGGCCATCTACTGGCGCAAAAAACCGGAATATCATCGCCGGCTGATATTGGTCGCAACTTGCGCGCTGACCGCGGCGGCCTTCGGGCGGATGCCGATGATTCCGTTTGCATGGTTCTATGCGGGTGTGGACGCGCTGATTTTGCTGGGCGTCGCGCGTGATCTGATCGTCAATCGAAAAATCCATGTGGTCTATCGCTACGCGTTGCCAGCATTGATCCTCTGCCAGACGTTTGCGATTCAAATCTGGCTCCATCATCCCGAATGGTGGGTAAAAGTCACGAATGCAATCATGGGATGAGGCGGAGATCGGCGTTACCTGTATGAGTATGACCGGAAATAATGGCTTGAAGGAGCGTCGTACCATGAGGAAAATCACTATCGCGATACTTGTCGTACTCACTTTTACCGTGTCGAGCGCGCAAACCAAAAAAACATTCGACAAGTTTAAGAACATAACGAACTTTATGACTGCGGAAAGCGAGACGAGCAAGGTCACATTCGACGGCGGAAAGGACGCGTCGCCCCTAATTCGTCGCATGGGAATGGTGATTGGATTCACTTGCGACGGGCAGGTCGATAGCTGCGCACCGAATATGGTTGAATTGTTATTCATTGGCTATACATCCGATTGGACGATGAAGGGAGGCAACACGGTTACCCTGCTGATAGACGGAAAACCAGTCACAGCTGGAAAAGCTGGCTGGGACGGGCAAGTGCTTGATGCTGACGATCTCGTAGAATACAACGACGTGACCATCGGCCCTGAACTGCTCAAAAAAATGGCGAGCGCCAAGGCTGTGGACGTTCAACTCGGTTTGTTCGAGTTCTCACTGACTGACGCGAATCTAGCGTCAATCAGAGAAATCGCAAGTCACGCTGGGTGGATGCCAGCATCTTAAAAACACCGCGAATCCGCGTTGTCTACCGCTATGCCCTGCCGACGATGATCGCGTGCCAGATCTTCGCTGTTCAGCTTGCGTTCCATCATCCTGCATGGTGGGTCAATATCACCAACGCGATTATCGGATGAGCCGGGAGGCTGATACTTATGTTATGCGCAATGAGAGCGGTTGATATAAGGGCAGCTTCGCGGCGCACGCCTATGATTAAGAAGCGCAGGCGGCTGGGCGATCACTGCCGGGGAAGGTGTTTTTCCGTCATCTTTCGTTCTTAGTTGCGCCTTGATACTGCGCCGGCGAAATGCCTACGATGTTTCGAAAGTCATTGATAAGATGTGCCTGATCGAAGTATCCCAGCTCGAGCGCTAGATCAGACCAATTCAGAGATTCCCCTGAATTGAGCCTTTCGACAAGCTCGTGCAATCGATATCGTCGGATCACCCATTTCGGATGGATGCCCACATATTCATTGAATAGCCGCTGCAGTGCTCGCCTGCCAATTCCCGTTCGGACCGTCAAATCCTCTACAGTTTTGATGTTCGGTTCCCGAAGAATGCGTTCGACCAGATGACTGGCCAGCGGTATCTTCTCGTCCGGACCGGGTGAACGCGAACGGAAGAACGTATCCATGGTTTCTACCATTTCAAGTTCCTGACGGCATGCGATCAGCTTGGCCTCAAGCTCGTTCCCATCGTTGCCGAATATCTGATTCGCTGCCACGACCCGATCAGTCAATGAATGGACAGAAGTTTTCACGAACGGATGGAAACCCCCAGCCATGAATTTAACCCCAAACACAGACGATTGGCCTTGGAGCAGGCGTGTGAATTTGGTTGTGGAGATGCCGCCAACCGACAACTTCTTTTCTTCGAAGACAAGGTAGACATTCGGGTGCGGCACCGTCTCCTGGTAACGCGGTTCTTCGCCCCGCAAATCCCAACTCACCGCCCAGTAATGTGCAATGTATGCTGCCAGTTCAGGTGCAGGGCGGTGGCGCGATACATGGAACTTTCCAGCCGATGGGGGCCATCTCAAAACTCCTCGCGCTCCCTCCAACTCAGTTTCAGACGCGGCATCCATCGCCGCCCTGGTGTGGTGTCGCGTTTTTCCAATCATCTTCATTTCCGGCCTGGTTATATTCTTCCTGAAAACCGCTTGACTCGCTCGATTCTTGCAGCTTTTTTCGAAAGGTATAGCGATGACACGACATGCGAATGGAACATTTGAAGTCAAGATGACGCCCCAAACCGACGACAAGGCAGAGGGCTCAACTCTCAGTTCGATGCTGAATGAAAAACAATTCCATGGAGACATGGAAGGCTCAAGTAAGGGACAGATGCTCACCGCCTTGACAAATGTGAAAGACTCCGCGGGCTATGTCTTGATAGAGCGCATTACCGGAACACTGCATGGCCGTTATGGCACCTTCGTCCTGCAGCACTGCGGACTCATGACTCGCGGTGTCCAGCAACTTACGGTGACCGTGGTGCCGGATTCCGCTACAGGTCAATTGGTGGGGCTGGCTGGCAAGTTGGCAATCAACGTGGTCGATGGAAAGCATTCGTATGATTTCGACTACACGCTTCCCGATATGCATTGATCTGTAATTCTGATAGGAAATAGGGCTCAGCGACGAAACGCAATTGAACGCAGATCCGAGATCCCCGATGCGGCCTCCCGTTCATCGGTGAAGACAGGACGCTCTGCGGATGTGCGCGTGGCTAAAATCAAGGAGCCTGTGAGCGCCCACGCGTATGATAGGGGTTGGCAGGCGGCCGGGCGATCGCTGCCGGAGAGCTGCAAAGCTTCGCCGGGAGAGGAAAGTCCGAACTCCGCAGGGCAGTGTGCCGGATAACGTCCGGGACCGAAGCGTCAAGGCTTCGGGACGGCAAGTGCCACAGAGAAAATACCGCCGCATCTCATAAGGATGAGGTAAGGGTGAAAAGGTGCGGTAAGAGCGCACCGCTTCGGCTGTAAGGTCGGAGGCATGGTAAACCCCACACGGAGCAAGACCAAATAGGCGGGAAGCGTTGCGGCGCAAGCCTCGACGCGCGTGCTGGCCCGGCGCGCCAAACCCGCGGGTAGGTCGCTATGAGCGTTCGCAGTAATGCGACGCCTAGAGGAATGATCGTCCTCGACAAAATTCGGCTTACAGGCCGCCTGCTAATTTCTTGCGCTTCGTGGCAGCATCTTTAAACCGTCTCATCTCACGTAAACTGGTGCAACCCATCTATATTCTGATATTTATGCTGTGCAAAACAAAAAGATTGACATGCATACCAACCGATCGGTATGGTAATTTTGCAATGGGAGATTGGCGTTGGGAGGGGAGATGGGAACGGGGGTTGTACAGCACGAGTCGAAAACAAAAATATTGAATGCGGCGCTGCGGGTGATTCGCGCGAAAGGGTACTCGGCGACGCGCATTGAAGATGTTTGCGAGGCGGCGGGGCTGACGAAAGGAAGTTTTTTCCATCATTTCAAGAGCAAGGAAGAAATGGCGCTGGCGGCGGCGGAATATTGGGATGGGATGACGGGCGAGCTGTTTCGATCCGCGCCGTATAACGAGCTGCCCGATCCGGTCGATCGCCTGCTGGCGTATGTGGATTTTCGCAAAGCGATTCTGCAAGGCGCATTGCCGGAATTTACCTGCCTGGTCGGCACCATGGTGCAGGAAATTTACGAGACCCATCCTTCGATTCGAGACGCCTGCGACAAAAGCATCCGCGAACACGTCGCCATGCTCGAACTGGAAATCACAAAAGCAACGCACATACATCGCATGAATCCAGGATGGACGGCAGAGAGCCTGGCGCTCTACATGCAGGCGGTGATTCAGGGCGCATTCATCCTGGCCAAAGCGGAGGGCGGTCCGGAAGTGGCTGCGGCGTGCCTCGACCATCTGCGCAGATATCTGGAAATGCTTTTCAATCGTTCGGAGCAAAGGAAAACGGCATGAACAAGAGAACAGTCGAGGTAAATGGGTGGTGCTTCTTCGTGATGGCTGTGGTGTTGAGCGCGGTATTGCCGGCGCGAGCACAGGATCGCACAGCGTTGTATCGCAGCATGGCTCCGGTCCAGCAGTATCTGATGACCGATCGAAATGCGGAGATTGCGCTGGCGCGCAGTGCGGCTCCGCAGTCGATCTCGCGCGATGCCACGGTGATGGTTCTGGGGCGGCACGGATACACAACCGCGGTCGAAGGCAAAAACGGCTTCGTGTGCGTCGTTGAACGGGGATGGATGTCCCCCTTCGATGCCCCGCAGTTCTGGAATCCGAAAATGCGGGGGCCGATCTGTTTCAATCCTCCGGCCGCACGCTGCATTTTGCCTTTGACGCTGAAAAGGACGGATCTGGTCCTTCGCGGACTTTCAAAAGATCAGGTGATGGAAGGCGTACGAGCTGCGCTGAACGCGAAAGAACTCCCGACGTTAGTGCCCGGCGCGATGAGTTACATGATGTCGAAGCAAGGGTACCTCGGCGATGGTATCGGCCATTGGCGTTCCCATCTGATGTTCTATGTCCCGCTGACGAAACCTTCGAGCTGGGGCGCGGATTTGCCGGGATCTCCGGTATTGTTGAACCCTCAATTTCGCGGCGCTCCCGAACCGATCACTGAGTTCATGGTTCCGGTACTCGAATGGTCGGACGGCACGCCTTCTACATACACGCAGGCCGATTGAGATGGCAGGTATGGTTCAGCAATTCGCTTGAAGGAATCATCGACGCAGATATCTGGAAATGCTTTTCACACCATCCGAAGAAGAGGAGAAAACATCATGGCAATTGCAAAAGCAGAATCGATGAAACTCACGCAGGAACCTGAGACGGTAACCTGGCCGGAAATGCATTATGTCTACGTGGAGGCAGTTGGGCCGTTCATGACCAGCGCACCCGAGGCCTGGGGACAACTGCACAAACTTACGGATGAGATTGCCGAACACAACAAAATCACCGGATACACGAGCCTATATAAGGTAGGACCGAAAATCTATCGAGCAGGCGTATCCGTCGCCGAAGAGCCGAAGGATCTTCCTGATGGTGTTCGATCGACGCGATTCAAGGGCGGGAAATACAGCCAATTCGTTTTGACGGGGCGATTTGCAGATTTGCCGGATGCATCTCGTCGTGTTTTCGAAATTGTTGCGGAGAAGAAGATTCCATTGCGCGATGACTTTTGCATTGAACACTACGTGACCGACCCCAGAGAAACTCCAGAAGATCAGAATGTCATCGAGATCGCAGTTCCGACGGTGTAGAGCGTCGAGCCCGCAGAGCCATTCCACGGAAAATCAAGAAAGGAGAAACACAATGTCAACCGCTGAGCTGCAGGATCAGGTCACGAAAGAGAAAGCCGAAATTCTCACCGTCATCGACGGCATGAAGAAAGCACGTCACGATAAGAACGTACACAACCTGGCCGCTCCCTATACGGCGGATGCGGCGATTTTCAGTCTGGCTCCGCCACTGGTTCATCGCGGCATCAATATGGCGGACATGCAGGCGTGGCTCGATACGTGGGACGGACCGATCGAGATTACGCCGCAGGAGTTTGAGGTTCGCGTGTCGGGGGACCTCGCGTTTTGCCATGGATATATGCGGATGGACGGGCTGAAGAAAGGCGCCGATCAGCGGGTGAGTTTCTGGATGCGCGAGACACTATGCCTGGAGCGCGAGGGAGGAGAATGGCGGATCGTGCACGAGCACACGTCGGTGCCGTTTTATATGGATGGGAGTTTGCGGCCGGCGTTTGATTTGCAACCGTAGGGGAGGCTGCGATTCGGTCGGTAGTTGAAGGATTATGCAGGCTAATTGAAGGATTATGCAGGCTAATTGAAGGATTGTGCAGGGCTGTTTTTGCGGTAAGCGCTTTGATTGGCGCGCCATGAGGTGGAAACCTCAAGTACTTTTGCTTTCGCGGCGGGTTTTTAGCAAAAAAACGAAAATCCGTCGCCGAAAACCCGGTGCGATCGAGGGAAATACGCTGGCTTGAGGAAGGCTCCAGGGGAGTGCTTACCTCCATTGTATCAATTTCAGAATTGCGGATACGCCAACGAAAAGTGTTTTTCTAGGGGTGGGCGACCAGCATGGGGAGCGCGATAGGTATTGGTCGCCCAGCAATCTAAGACACAAGCCGAATTCAGCATTACCGATCATCGCCACGACGAGAGGAAGAGCGAGACATTACTAGCTTCCGGCCAGCGTGGCGATAATTCTGCATTCTCTGCTCGGACGTTTGCTGTTGCAGGAATTGCGGACTTGTCGAAGTTCAGAAGCAAGGCGCGTGAGATCGGCAATCTTTGACTCGACGTCGCGAAGGTGATCCGCGGCTACTTCACAGATGTCTGCACAAGATGGCAATTCAGCGTTGGAGAGCGACAACAAGTTCTTGATCTGCTCGACTGAGAAGCCAAGCTCTCGACATCGCCGCACGAATCGCAATCGGTTCAAATGTTCTGACGCATACACGCGGTAGTTGCCGGCAGAGCGCTCGCACGCGGGTAGTAAGCCTGCCTGTTCGTAATAACGGATGGTGACGACTTTCACTCCGGTATGCCTGGCCAAATCGCCGATTTTTAAGATTCTGTTCATGGTTGACCCTATAGCCACTATAGGCTGTAGCGTTGTGGTTATGAGTCGGTCGACGCTGCTCTTATTGGTTTTATTCGCGATAGCGGCTGCTGCACCTTGCGCTCGCGCACAAGTACAAACCGAGCAGCCACTTGATGATGACCCCAGCGTCATCCTGGAGCTTGGTGCGGCAATGAGTTGGAACACCACCGGAGGAGTTGCGAGCTTCGCGCCCAATCTCGCCGCAGAGACGACCCCTATCGAAAACTGGCTGGAATTGGAGGCGGGTGTATCGCCGTTCTTCACAAGGAACTCGACCGAGTGGGACACAGACCTGCTCTTCAAGAAGCCGTGGACGCTGACGCGCAAGGCCGAGTTCATGCTGGGGGTAGGCCCGGAGTGGGTCTATCTTCGCCAGAACGGAGCGAAGTCGAACTCGATTGCGGGTGAGGTTGCGGGGGACTTCATGTTTTGGCCAACAGGTAGACACCGTTTCGGCTGGTATCTTGAACCGGCTTATGACTACAACTTCATGTCGGGCCACCAGCAGTCGATAGGCGTGAGCGCAGGCCTCCTCATAGGTGTCCACCGAAAGCATTTCTGATGAACAAAGCGGCCGTTTGCTCGATTATTGACGATAAACGCCGTAGTGTTACTCAGCTGGCGAGATAGAGAAGCGCAAGACAAAGTAGAACGGAACTGACGCGACCGAGGTCATTCGGTTGGGATGACAGGGAGACTGGAGACGACAAAGTTTTTCAGTCCCACCCTTCGCAAAGGGCGCGAAGGATGGGGCACCCTCGTTTTTCTTGGTGCGAGTGGGAGCAGCGGGTCCGTCCACGCCGGCCGCGCAGGCGGCTTTCGGTTGGGATGACAGGGCTTCTTTCCGGGATGACAAACTTTCTTCACCCCACTCCAGCAGAGGACGGTTGCATGGGGCACCCGAGCAGGATGGTTCTGCTGCCATAATGGTGTTATGGCACGGATCGCAATCGTCGGAGCGGGTGCAATCGGATCTGTCCTCGCGGCGTTACTCCAGTCGACCGAACAGCACGAACTACTCCTGTGCACGAGACGTCCTCTGCCGCACCTGCATGTGGAGACGCCTGAAAGTAGCATCGACATTCGCTACACGAACCTCACCAGCCCTACCCAGGCGGACCCGGTCGATTGGGTGCTGGTGGCCACCAAGACGTACGATGCTGCTGGCGCCGGAGCATGGATCGAACATCTCTGCGGGCAATGTGCTCCCGTTGCGGTGATTCAGAATGGAGTGGAGCATCGCGAGCGCTTCGCCGCCTATGTGCCGATGGAGAAGATCGTGCCGGTCATTATCGATTGCCCTGCCGAGCGCCAAGCACCGGAGAGCGTGCGGCAACGCGGGCCCGCCGAGCTGTTCCTGCAGTCGGATGAGCTTGGCCATGCTTTCGCGGACCTGTTTCGTGGGTCAGCCGCGCAGATCACCCTGACCGCTGACTTCCTCTCCGCCGCCTGGCGCAAACTTTGTATCAACTCCGCCGGTTCGATCTCTGCGATTTTGGGCAAACCTGCTGGGGTTTTTCGGGATGAGACGGTTGGTAAGGAGACGCTGGAGGTGGTGCGTGAGTGCGCCGCAGTCGGCCGCGCTGTAGGAGCAATCCTCGATGAGGATCTGCCGCAGAAAGTGCTCCATCAATACCGCAATTTCCCTGTCGATTCTGTGAACTCGCTTTTGGCCGACCGCCTGGCTGGCCGCCCGATGGAGACGGACGCTCGCATCAGCGTCATCGTTCGCTATGGACGGAAGCACAACGTTCCGACGCCGCGAAATAACTTATTGCTCGCGCTTCTCGAAGCCGTATAGCGGGAGTTGGAGTCCACGAGGCTTCAGAGCCGAAGAGGTAGTTCCAATCAACGCGCTGGCGTTACTTAACTGGCGAGGTACAGAAGCGCCGGGCTTGTCACCTGTCAATCTTCGAAGTGGCCGAAGATGACGTTGAGGGATTCGGAGAGGGTTGGGTGGCTGAAGATTCCTTCTTGCAATACGGGGTATGGGATTTTGCCCATCATGGCGAGTTGCACCATGGCTGCCATTTCGCCGCCTTCCATGCCGAGGATGGCTGCGCCGAGAATCTGCTTTGAATCCGGATCGACGAGGATCTTCATGAGGCCGCGCGTTTCGCCGAATTCGCGGGCGCGGGCCACGAAAGTCATCGGCATCTTGGCGACGCGAATTTTTATGCCCTGTTCGCGCGCCTCTTTTTCTGTGATGCCGATGCGACCGAGTTGCGGGTCAATGAAGACGGTGTAGGGAAGCATGCGTCCTTCAGTCGTGTGGTGCTTGCCCTGGAGAAGGTTGTCGCGCAGGATGCGAAAATCGTCGTAGGAGATATGAGTGAACGCGGGGCCACCCTTGACGTCGCCAATGCCGTAAACGCCGGGGACGTTGGTTTCCAGGCTGGAGTTGACGCGAAGGAAACCTTTATCATCCGTCGCGATTCCGGCTGCCGGGAGATTGAGCTCGTCGGTGTTTGGCGTGCGACCGATGGCGACGAGAAGATGTGTTCCTTCCACGGTTTGGCGGTCGTTGCCGAGCTGGATTTCCAGCGTGATTTTATTTTTGTCTCCGCGGATGCGCTGCGTTTTTGCGTTGAGCAGAATGTCGATGCCATCTTCGCGAAGAATCTTTGTGACTTCGTCGACGATGTCGGTGTCTTCATGCGAGAGCAGCTCTGCGCCAGCTTGAACGATGGTGACGCGGCTGCCGAAGCGGCGAAACATCTGACCAAACTCCAGACCGATATAGCCGCCGCCGAGAACCAGCAGATGTTCGGGAAGATGGTCCAGCTCCATGATGGAAGCGTTGTCGAGAATGTTCGGCAGAGACTGCACCTGATCGAATCCGTCGATGGAAGGCATTGTGGGGCGCGCGCCGGTGTCGATGAAAATTTTGTCGGCTGTGATATTGAGTTCTTCGCCGTTGTTTTTCTTTATGGAGATGGATTTGGGTCCAGTGAATCGCGCGACACCGTAGATGAGGTCGAGATTTTTGGTGCTGAGAAGCGCTTTCTCATTATTGTTGCGACCCTGCATCACGATCTCATTTTTACGTTCGAGGATGCGCGCCATGCTGACGCCGGTGACCTGGGCGTGGATGCCGAAATATTCTGCGCGACTGCTCATGTATGCGACGCGGGCGCTGCCCACCATGGTTTTGGTGGGAGTGCAGCCGGTGTTGACGCAGGTGCCTCCGACAAATTTCCGCTCGATCATTGCGGTGCGCCATCCAGCCTGGGCGAGCGCTTTCGAGAGAGGGTTGCCACCTTGTCCCGAGCCGAGAATGACGGCGTCGTAATGATTCGCTGCGGTTACTGGAGACATAGGGCCTTCTTGTGGAGTTGGTCGGGATGGTGCGGACGCAATTAATACGCGAGAAAGACGGCGCGTGAAACGACCAGAATGCTGCCGCCGATGCAGACCAGGTCCTCAATGAGCGCGACCGGCAGGTCATGCCAGTGGAAAGTATGGACCCAGCCTTTGCGGATTTCATATCCGATGAACGCACCGAGAATTGCGCAGACGACGCCGATCGCCGCGCAGGTTTCCCAGTTTGCGCCCCAGGCCTGGCCGCTGACCATGCCGCAAATAAATCCGAAGATGACGCGGCCAATCATTCCGGGCGGCTTGAGTCGGCTGGGAGTGGACGGCATTTTATCCATGACGATTTCTCCGAAGGCGAGAATGGTGAGGATGATGACCGCGGCCCAGGTGTGGAGAAAGTGAAGGGAACTGCCGGGGATATGCATGTAGCGCAAATGCAGTGCCCATGCGAGAACGGTGATGGGAGTGAAGGTGCGGAGCCCGGTTAATCCTCCGAGGCAAGCGGCAACCAGAAGCACCGGCAAAATGCTGTCCGACATAGAGACCTCCACGCAAGTTCGATGATGGGAAGGCGGAAAAGGGCCACTGCGCACCATCTTTTCCTGTTGGAAGAAAATTGTAAATGGCGGTGGGGCCGATTGGGGTCAATTTCCGCGGTTTCGGTGCAGATGGCGCGGCGCAGGTTGCGAGCGGGCTGGTTGGGCGTGGATATTTATCGGGCGCCGACACTCGCGGGTTCGCGCAGCCATCCGTAGAGCGGAAACTGCTCAGCCAGGTCGAGCACTTTAGCGCGAATTTTGGCGAGATGGGCAGGGTCGGAGCGATGCTCGAGAGCTTCGACAATCCAGCGGCCAATGACGCGCATTTCTTCTTCGCGCATACCGCGGGTGGTGAGCGCGGGTGTGCCCACGCGAATACCGCTGGGCTTCATCGGCGGATTTGCGTCGAAGGGAATGGCGTTTTTGTTGACGGTGATGCCGGCCTCGCCGAGAGCTTTTTCGGCTTCGCTGCCGAACATGCCCTTGACGAAGACATCGACCAGCATCAGGTGCGTGTCGGTGCCGCCGGAAACGACGCGATAGCCTTCCGCCATGAGGGATTCGGCGAGCGCTTTGGCGTTGGAGACGATCTGTTTGGCGTAGTCTTTGAACTCGGGCTGGAGAGCTTCTTTAAAGGCCACGGCTTTGGCGGCAATGATGTGGATGAGTGGGCCGCCCTGCTGACCGGGAAATACGCTGCGATCGACGCTGGCGGCGAGGTCCTGCTGGCAAAGAATGAGTCCGGCTCGAGGCCCGCGCAAGGTTTTATGAGTGGTGGTCATGACGATATGGGCGTGCGGTACGGGCGAGGGATGGACACCGGCGGCGACCAAGCCGGCGAAGTGTGCCATATCGACGACGAAGAAAGCGCCGACTTTGTCGGCAATCTGGCGCATGCGCGCGAAGTCGAAAGTACGGGGATAGGCGCTGCCGCCGCCGATGATCATCTTCGGCTTTTCGCGCTCGGCAATCTGTTCCAGCTCGTCGTAGTCAATAACTTCCGTATCCTTGCGGACACCATAGCTGGCGACGCGATAGAGCTTGCCGGAAAAATTTAATTTGTGGCCGTGGGTCAGGTGGCCGCCATGGGCGAGGTCGAGGCCGAGAATGGTGTCGCCGGGTTGAATGATCGCCATGTAGGCAGCGGCATTGGCCTGCGAACCGGAGTGCGGCTGCACGTTCGCGTGATCTGCGCCGAAGAGCTGTTTGGCACGGTCGCGCGCCAGGTTTTCGACCACGTCGGCGTACTCGCAGCCGCCGTAGTAGCGCTTGCCGGGGTAGCCTTCCGCATATTTGTTGGTGAAGACCGAACCGGCCGCCTCCAGCACCGCCTGGCTGACAAAGTTCTCCGAGGCGATCATCTCCAGGCCTTCGTGCTGGCGCACGACTTCATGCTGGACGGCGGCGGAAATTTCGGGGTCGGACTGAGCGAGCGAGAGAGGCATGCGGTTGGTAGGCATACTGAAATTCTAACCTACCGGGATGGGGTTGATATTGTGCCATTCATTCTGCGCGATGTCGTTATTTTTCGGGACATGATGAGTTCAAGAAGCTTTTCACTCTGAGGCTGCCGCAGCAACCTCAGAGTGACACATTATTGCGATACGACTGCGACAACCATCCATCCGCGCTAACTGAGCCGCGGATGGATCGAGCGGGAAGGTTTATCTCCAGTGACCGGGCACCCAGACATATCCACGGTTGGTGTAACGCCAGTGACCGGGCACCCAATAGCCATAGCCGCGCGGCGGGGCTACATACCGGCCGGGCACCCAAATGTAGCGGCGTCCATCCCAGCGATAATATCCGGCCTGCCACACCCAGCCGCGATGCATGGGTGCGGGGACGACTTCTCGCGGTGCGGGTGGGGGCGGCCCGATATGGACATACACCTGGGCAGAGGCCATCATGCTGGATGCGAGTATGGCGGTGGATACGAAAAGAAGAAGCCGTTTTTTCATCATTCCTCCAGTGAGTGATTGTCAGGATTCATGCGATCCGCGATGAAACTGCGAATCCGTGCAAGCGGCTACGGCGCACGGTTTTTTGAACACAGAAGTCCGCGAACAGTTGCGCTCTTCGACTGTTATCCATGTTTTGGGGCGAGGAAAAATCGAAAGGCCCACATGTGGAATCCCGCTGATAAACCGCGGGAGGGCTTTTCGCAATCGGCACAGAAGAATTGTTTGGACGCGGGAAATTTCCAGAGTGAGAGCAGGAGTTCGATGAGGAAATGCGGCTGCGGCGGCTGACCCTTAGCGAAGGCTGTACCCGACCCGCATGGCCTGATATTGGGCCATCAATTCGCGCGCGATGTCTTCATTGTTGCGCTCCACCATGCCGGGAATGCGGAACAGATCGATCAACATCCAGAAGCCGAAACCGCCGATGGTCAGCCAGTAGAGCAACTGCATGCCGATGCGGCCGAGGTAGAGGTAGTGGAAGCCGAAGAAGAACCAGAAGAAGTAGGCGAAGAGGCAGGATTTTTTGCGGACTTCGTAGTCGCGCAGCACGAACGATTGCGTGTTGGCGGGGAGGGTTTGAAAAATACCTTGCAAGGCATATGGAATGGACATGGGCTTTCCTTTGAATCAGGCCGATTCACTGAACTTGAGATTTCACGCCTGCACAATATCGCATCCGAATCTACGCGATCACTGGGAGATAAGTTCCTTTTCGGTTCGCAGATTCTGCGGCTGGGCGACGGCTTGTTGCGCAAGTTTTTTGAAGGCGTTGTAGACGAAGGATCCGAGGTACCAGCCGTCAATATATTTGTAGGGAGTTTCGCCGGTAGTGTAGTGGCCGCAGGGGAGAATTTTTGCGTCGAAGTGGACGCCGCGGGCGCGAAATTCTCGCAGCACGCCTTCGGAAAATTCGCGCAGGAAGGTCAGGTCGTAGGGAGCGTAGATGACGCGCGCCAGCTTTTTTGGCCATCGTGGATTTTGTTGCTCCGGCGCGATGCAGGCAAAGCGATCCATGTAGACCATGGGGCTGGCGCCGCTCCAAAGTTGCACCAGATCGTTGTGGGTGAGACCGGCTTGTTCACAGGCGGCGCGCACGTGGCGGGTACTTTGGCCGGTCCACACCACATCGCCGGTCCATAGAGAAGCGTGGTTGAATGCGTTGACCTGCAGGCGCGCGTCGTGCGCGCTGGCGATAAACGCATAACAGGAGCCGAGGCTGGTGCCGAGCACGCCGAACTGTTCGTAGCCCTGCTGCTGCAGCCAGTCGAGGCAGCTGCGAATATCGACGACGGCCTGGCGGCAGGCGGCCAGTGTGCGACCAATGTTGGAGCTGACGGCGTAGTCGGACCGCTCGAGTTCCGCGGGGCGGCGAATATCGTGGAAGGGCTTGCTCAGTCGCAGCGCCGAAATTCCAAAGCGATTGAAGAGGGTGCACAGAGCATTGTGGCTGAAGGCATCCGCATTCCACTGCGGCATCACGATGATTGCTTGTTTCGGCTTGCCTTGTTGCTTTTCGAGTGGCGCAGGATACCAGCGCGCGTTGACCTGATCGTTCTCCGGATAAGGCGTGCGCAGCGGGGAGGTGAAGCGGAGAAACTGCGCCTTGGGCAACTTGCCTTCGGCGGCTAAATGTTTTAGTTCTGCATCTTGACGCAATGTTTCTGGCCGCACATTGGTCGGAAACAACTGCGGATGACGTTCTTCCAGGCGAAAATCCGTCGGAGTGGTGTAGCCGTAGAACTGCTCGGATGCGGCGATGATGCTTTCATTGATGGCGAGCATTGCGGCGTGGGACTGCGATGGATCACCGCTGGCGATGGCGTCGCGGATGGGCAGGTTGCGCGCGGCAATCCAGTCTTCCAGCCAGTCAAATCCCCACTCCAGCGGGCGGACAATGCGATTGGTATCCCGCGTCGTCAGCTTCGTTTCCCAGGCGTACATCCATCGTGCGTACAGCGTTTTGAGCATGCTGCTTCAATGCTAGCAGTGACAGGATTATTCCGAGGTGATACGGGGCACGCGGGCGGCGATGGCGCAGAGAATTTCGTAGGGAATGGTGCCGGCCCAGCGGGCATGATCGTCGGCGGTGATGCGCTGCGCGTGCTGTTCGCCCCCGCCCTGTTCACCGATGATGACGACCTCGTCGCCGGTGGCGGCGTTGGGGATGTGGGTGATGTCGACGACGGTTAAGTCCATCGACACGCGGCCCAGGATTGGGGCCGGAATTCCATGGATGAGCACGTGGCCACCGGGAGAGGCATTGGTGCTGGATAATTTGCGATTCAATCCGTCGGCATAGCCAATGGGTAGCAGCGCCAGGCGCATGGATGTTGGGGCGATGAAGGTGGCGTTGTAGCCGATGGCAGTTCCGGGCGCGATGGATCGCGTCGATGCGATTGCAGTTTTCCAGGTGAGGACGGGCTGCAGATGCGCGCGGGCTTTTTCGGCAGCAGCGGAATCGCTTCCGGAAAATTTGGGGGCGTAGCCGTAGAGCGCGATGCCGGGGCGGATGAGAGTTTTCGCGCCGGGTTTGGTGGGGATGACGTTGTGGAGGTGGTGTTGCTCGGCGAGAAGGGTGGAAGAGTTTCCGGCGTGAATCCATTGCGGATGAAAGCCGGCGGCGAAGATCTGGTCGACCGCGTTTCTGAATGCGGCGCGCTGGAGTTGGTTCTGCTCCGCATCGAGCATGTCGGCGGAGGCGAAGTGGGTGTAGACGCCGGAGAGGCGCAGGGCGGGCAGATTTTGCAACGTATCCAGCAGCGGCGGGAGGTCGGCGGGCGCCACTCCCTGACGGCTCATACCGCTGTCGATTTCAAGATGGATGGGGACGCTGCCGAGAGCGAGCTTGTGTTTGTGCGCAGCGTCGGCGAGCCAAACGAGCTGCTGCGGCTCCCAAACGGTGGGGATCAATTGCGCATCGATCAGTGCGTCGGCCTCGCCGTGCATCAGGCCGCGCATAACAAGGATGCGGACTTTCGGACAAAGTCGGCGAAGCGCCACGCCTTCTTCGACGGAGGTGATGCCGAGCCACTTGGCGCCGGCCTGAACCAGCCAGGGGGCGCAGGGCGATAGGCCATGTCCATAGGCATTCGCCTTGACCACGGCCAGCAGATCGGTTGTCGCGAAGTGTTCAGGCTTGTGTTTCTGCGGATCGCCGGCGGGGAGCAACGACCGCAGATATTTGAAATTGGAGATGAGTCGCGAGCGGGAAATTTCCGCCCTAGTAACTGGGGACGTCAGCATCTTCGCCCTTATAAGGATTTTCAAATCGGGTGTACTCGGGCATATACATCAAGTGAACCACGCCGGTGGGGCCGTTGCGCTGCTTGGCGATAATGATCTCCGCCTGATTTTTGGATTCGGCATCTTCGGCACCTTCGTCATCACGATTGTAGTAGCTGTCGCGATGGATGAAGGCGACCACGTCGGCATCCTGCTCGATGGAGCCGGATTCGCGGAGGTCAGAGAGCATGGGTTTTTTGTCGCCGCCGCGTTGCTCGCTGGCGCGGCTTAGCTGGGAGAGGGCAATCACGGGTACGCGCATTTCTTTTGCGAGGGCTTTCAATCCGCGAGAAATGGTGGAGACTTCCTGTGTGCGATTTTCCGGGCGGCGGCCGTTGGGGCCTCCGCTGCCAGCGCTCATGAGCTGGAGGTAGTCGATGACGATCAAGTCGAGGCGGCCGCCGCCTTGCTGCTTCAAACGACGAGCCTTGGCGCGCATTTCGGCGAGCGAAATGCCCGGAGTGTCGTCAATAAACAACTTTGCTTCGGCCAGGCGTTCCAAGCCGCTGACCAGTTTGTCGCGGTCGTCGCGGGTGAGAAATCCAGTCTGAATGTGGCGCATGTTCACCATGGATTGCGAGGCCAGCATGCGTCGCAGCAGCGCTTCCTTCGACATTTCCAGCGAAAACACGCCAACGACTTTGCCATCGCGGACGGCGGCGTTTTCGGCGATGTTGATTGCCCAGGCGGTTTTGCCCATGGACGGGCGGGCGGCAATGATGATGAGTTCCGACGGCTGCAGGCCGCTGGTCATGCGGTCGAAGTCGACATAGTGCGTAGCGAGGCCGGTAATTTCGCGGCCTTCTTTATAGAGATTGTCGATCGAGCCGAAGGAGCCTTTGACGATCTCTGGAATGCTGGAAAATCCCTGGGTGATGCCGCGCTCGGAGACTTCTAACAGGGCGGTTTCGGTCGCGTTCAGGACTTCCAGTGCGTCTTCGCTTTGATCCGCGCAGCGTGCCTGCGCGGTGGAGCAGATGCCCATCAACTGTCGCAGAATCGACTTGTCTTTGACGATGCGGACATAATCTTCAATGCTGAGGCGACGCGGAAGATTTTCTGTCAGAGAAAAAATGTAGGCGCGATTGCCGATCGACTCCAGTTCCTTCAGGCGATCGAGTTCCTCCGATAGGGTGATGATGTCGACGGCGCGGTTGGCGTCAATCAACTCGCCCATGCGGGCATAAATGCGGCGATGGGAGTCGAGGGAAAAGTCGTCTGCAATCAGACGTTCGGCGGCTTCACTGTATGCAGCATTGTCGAGCAGGATGGCGCCTAGAATCGTGCGCTCGGCCTCCACGCTGGCGGGCAGACCATGTTCGAGCGAGATTTGCGATAGGGTTGCCACTTCAAACAGTGTAAAAGGATGCCGCAAGTTCCCGGTCCAATTTCTCGATCCGTTAGATGGTCTACAGGAATTCTTCTGTGGGTATCTGTGCAAGCTTAGGAAAACCGAGGCGGACTATTCGTTTTAGCTTTGCTTTTGATGTGTTCCAGTTGGGTGAGCAGGCAGAGCGCCCGAATTGCGCAGTATCATATAGGTAGTGTCTGGCAACTGAGTGATCCGGCAGATTCCCCGATCCGTTGGCTCGATTGAGGCACCAGGAGTTTTGGATTGACGATGCAGCGGTTTTTTTCTTTTCCCCGGCATTTACTTTTGCCCGGACTTGTATTTGGAGTCATCCTCGCAACCTCTTCCGTATCGCGCGCACAATTGCCGATGGACTCGAACGCGCAGCAATCGGCGCAGCAAATGGCGCTGGAGGTGGCGGATCTGCAAAAGGTCACTGACCGCTGGGATGATGCCGTCTATCAGCATGATCAATACGCGCTGGAGTTGGTGCTTGCTCCGCAGTTCATCGACATTTCGGATACCGGCGACGTGACCAACAGAGATCAGCAGATTGCGGCAATGATGATGAAAGACGCACCGCGTTTCCAGTTGACACAGAAAGTAGTCAGCGTTCGCATCGTTGGGGATGTAGCGGTGGTGAATGGAACCTACGACCGCGTGTTTCAAGGGAGCAAGCTGAGTCGCACCAAATCGAAGACAGAACGCGGAGTCTTCAGCCAGGTGTACGTGCGGGCGCGGAATACCTGGGAGTGCATCAATTCTCAGCGCACGATCATTCAGGAGCCTGTACTGAAGGGGAAAAAGAAGTCAGACAAAGAGGACACGGAAAAGCCGCTGAGCCATGATCTTGGGTTCCATTTCCCCGGCATCCACCATAGCTCCGATTCTGATTCGCAATCACAGCAGTAGGAATGATTCGCGCGGATTTTAGGCGGTTGCTGATGCGGCGTTGCGGCCTTGAATTTCAATATAGATATTGATCAGCGACAGAGCTGCCGGCGTCACTCCTGGAATGCGGCTGGCGTGGCCGATGGTTCCGGGACGAACGCGCAGCAGTTTTTCCTGCATCTCGCGTGAAAGGCCGCTGACGGCCGTGTAATCGAACCAGGCAGGGATGGCGCGATGCTCGGCGCCCTTCATCCGCTCAATCGACTTGCGCTGCTGATCGAGATACCCGGCATATTTGATCTCCGTCTCGACCGCCTTCCATTCATTCCGAATATGCGCTGGAACATGATCCTGCGCCATGGCCGCGCGGATGTCTTCCAGATGAAGCGTATCTTCCGTCGAGGCGGTTGCGACTGCCTGCTGCAGGCTGGACGGCAGCGTGGTGCGCAGAGATTCGATGGTGACTTCGGGTCGCTTCATTAATTGGGCGTAGGTCTGGCCGACAGCGCTATTCAGCTTGGCTGCAAGTTCCGGCGAGTTGGCTGACAAGCGCTCGAGGTCGGGCTTCTGCGCGGCCAGCATCTTTGCGAAGGCTTGCATGCGGGCCTGCCTGGTTTCGAAGGCAGCCCAGGCGTGGTCGTCGATCAAGCCGAGCTTGCGGCCGTAGGGAGTCAGGCGTCGATCGGCATTATCGATGCGCAGGTGCAGGCGATACTCCGCGCGCGAGGTGAACATGCGGTAGGGTTCGTTGGTTCCCTTGCTGATCAGATCGTCAATCAGGATGCCGGTGTAGGCTTCGCTGCGATCGAGCACGAAGGCTGGCTCGCCCTTGACGTGCAGCGCGGCATTGATGCCGGCCATCAGCCCCTGGCAAGCAGCTTCTTCATAGCCGGAGGTTCCATTGATCTGCCCGGCGAGATAGAGGCCCGCGATGCTCTTGACCGCCAGCGCATGATCCAGTTCGGTGGCGTCGATGGCGTCGTACTCGATGGCGTATCCGGGGCGCAGCATTTCGACATTTTCCAAGCCGGGAATGGAGCGCAACACGGCGACTTGTACATCCATCGGCAGGGAAGTTGACATGCCATTGATGTAGACCTCATGCGTGTGCAGTCCTTCCGGCTCCAGAAAAAGCTGATGCTGCAACTTCTCCGGAAAGCGGACGATCTTATCTTCAATCGACGGGCAGTAGCGCGGGCCGGTCGCCTGAATCTGTCCGGAATACATGGGCGAGCGATGCACATTCTCGCGAATGATGGCGAGTGTTTCCGGCGTGGTGAAGGCGATGTGACAGCTGATCTGCGGCCGCGTAATGGATTCGGTCCGAAAGCTGAAGGGGGTTGGCTCGGCGTCGCCCGGTTGCTCATCAAACTTCGACCAATCGATGGTGCGGCCATCGATGCGCGGCGGGGTTCCCGTCTTGAGGCGGCAATTGCGCAGGCCCAGACGCTTCAAAGATTCGCCGAGGAGCACGGCGGCCGGCTCACCGCTGCGGCCGGCGGGATAGTGCTGCTCGCCGCAGTGGATCAGACCATTCAGAAATGTTCCGGTGGTGATGACGGTCGCGCCCGCGTAGACGATGCGTCCGTCGCGCAGCTTGACTCCGCGGACGATACGATGCGGCGCGCCGGCGGTTGCGTCGGGGAGTTCTTCCAGCACGACGTCGACGACTTCCGCCTGCTTGATGTAGAGATTCGGCTGCGACTCCAGAACTTCGCGCATTTTAACGCGATATTGCTGCTTGTCGCACTGCGCCCTGGGCGACCAGACGGCGGGCCCGCGCGAGGTATTGAGCAAGCGAAATTGAATGCCGACCGCGTCGGTGACTTCGCCCATCACGCCGCCGAGCGCGTCGACTTCGCGCACCAGGTGACCCTTGGCGATTCCGCCGACCGCGGGATTGCAGGACATCTGCGCGATCAGATCCAGATTGAGCGCAAACAGCGCAGTGCGCAGACCCATGCGCGCGCCCGCCATCGCCGCTTCGCAGCCAGCGTGGCCGGCGCCGACGATGACGAGATCGTATTGTTCCGTAAAAGCCATCGAGCTTCGATTGTACCGTGTGGCCGCAGGGGAATTGAAACGTCGCGGGGTGCATGGAGGATCACGAAATCAAGCGAGTGCAAGGGGTGCGGCAGATCATGATGGGGAATGTCCCGGTTGCGATTGGGCGCGGTCCAGCAGATCGCGGACGGTTGCGTCGCTGACCTGGGAGAATTCGTGATACCACTCGCCCACCGCGTAGAAGTCGGACGGCGTCGCGAGACAGACAACTGCGTCGGCCTCGTGCTGGAGCTGCTTGCAGGCGGCAG
>Ga0335075_10004877_pt1 | contig 20902 bp, 14 predicted proteins | sample Lox_Sample_24_FD_206723 | JGI IMG/M metagenome (GOLD analysis project Ga0335075, IMG submission 206723) | Soil microbial communities from Loxahatchee National Wildlife Refuge, Florida, United States - Lox_Sample_2.4 | ecosystem: Environmental > Terrestrial > Soil > Wetlands | place: USA...
CGCCGCCCCCCGCCCGACGCCGGCGGCCACGGCCGCACTGCTGCCCGCACCGCCCCGGCCGCCGGCTCCGCCGCCACCGGCCTGACCATCGAACCCTGGTGAACCCATGAACACTAAGCATTCAAAATGAGAATACGTCACGTCTTGATAAATCTCCCCTCCCGGCGTACCTTGCGAGACGTCAGGGCGGATGTTTGCCAAGTGAGTCCCTACTCTTAGCCAAAGGAGCGGATTTCGGGATGAGAGGGTGCACCGAGCCAACTTTATCGGTGCGTCTTCAGACTACGGCGCTGGATCTCTAGCATCAGCCTGAAATCACCGATTCCCTCTTGGCTGCTCGGAAACGATCTCTATGGTTCTTAATGATTTCGCGACACGGTTCGCGGCCATGATGGTGCTTCGGCTTCCGCGCGGCTACGACCTACTGAATCCTCAGTGGCGTTATATTCTGCTGTACCGGATGCGTCGTCCTCATGAACATGATTTCCGCGCTCTTCCGCTACTGAAGCTTGGTCATCGCCCTCTACTGGTCGATGTCGGTGGAAATATAGGACAGTCAGTGCTGTCGCTTTATGCGGAGTTTCCGGATGCGGCAGTCGTGAGCTTCGAGCCGAACCCTACCGCATTCCGCAAGCTTGAACGACTGACCACGAAGTTTCCCCGACTAACCGTCATTGCCAACGGGCTTTCTGACCAAACTGGCGAGGCGGAGTTGTTCGTTCCCGTGTACAACGGTAACATACTCACTGGACTGGCATCCTTCGACTACGAGAGCGCGAAGAGCTGGCTCAGCTCAGACCGCGTTATGCGGTTCGATCCGATGAAGCTCACGGTGTCGTCCAAGCGACTGCCTCTTGTCCGTCTGGACGACTGCGGATTGCAGCCGGATTTCATCAAGATCGACGTCCAAGGCCTGGAATATCGGGTCCTTGCGGGAGGGCTGGAAACGATCCAAACGTATCGGCCGGTCATCATGGCTGAGACGATCCACCGCGGGAGCGACGCCCATAAGATCGTAGAACGACTTGACTACCGTCTAATGGAATTCGATGGCCGCAGTTTCGCAGAGGTGCGGCGAGCACCTCGGCGCTTGAACCAGTTTCTCATCCCTGCTGAGCGCTTGCCCGAAGTACCGTAAACGATCACTGCGAGAGTGATTCCAGGGCTCCCGGTACTCACCGCTCCTGACCGGGCCGCAACCGAGTCGGCTCGCGCCGTCGTGGTGACAGGTGGCCACAGCCTGCGAGGAGGCACGGCCGACGGAGCCACCGGGACATCAGCGGCCTGCCAGGTCGACGGCCGCCTATTTGTCGCAAGATACACAGAAGTACAATTCAAGGGGGGCGCTCCTGCACGCATAACCGACAGGACAGAGTAGGCAAGCGGGGAGCTAGAATGAAGACAGCTGTACTCACAACCAGTTGGGACGACGGTCACAGGTGTGATGTGAGGTTGGCACGGATGCTTAAAGAGCACGGGCTTAAGGCGACGTTTTACGTGGCACCTGAGAATCAAGAGTTCGCGAAGCAGGATCTGCTATCTTTGCCGGAGATCAGAGATCTGAGCCAGGATTTTGAGATCGGCGCCCATTCGATGACTCATCGTCGGCTTCCTACCATCTCTGAAGAGGAGGCAGCGACGGAAATAATCGAGTCGAAGGCAGTGCTAGAGCAGGTTACCGGGAAGGAAATCAAAGTTTTTTGTTATCCAGGCGGCGCCTATACCAGGTTGCATGTGCAGCTGGTCAAGGACGCCGGGTACCGATACGCGCGCACAGTGGCCAGGCACACACTTACCGTGGATGATCCCTACGAGGCCGGAACTTCTGTGCACGCCTATAACCACGGGTTCGGGTTTGACCTATGGCGGACCGCTTGTTTCGTGAGGTTCCAGCCTGTAAGAGTCCTGCGCTGCCTTGAATGGGACGCTTTGGCAAAAGCCATGTTCGATCAGGTCATAAAGAAAGGCGGCGTATACCATATTTGGGGTCATAGCTGGGAAATTGATGAGCATGACGACTGGGAGCGCCTAGAAAACGTGTTTCGTTATATCAGCGCAAACCCGAATGTCAGCTACGCCACGAATGGAGAGCTTGAGGATTATTCGTAAGGGGTGCTGGGGTTCACCCGCCAGACTGAGGGCCGAGCTCTGCCCGTACTGCGGAGACAAGCTCGCGCGCTAACCATTGATCGGTAATTCGTGGCTGGCGGGAGGGACTAAGCTAGGCGACACGCTGCGGGGTCCGTGACTTGATGGCGGAGATTGTCCAGAATCGGCGTGCTTACTCGCATCTGACCCTGGAAAGTCACGGCACCCCCGGCGGCCAGGCACCCGGCCGTGGCCTGTGCTGATAACGATCCTCCCGGCCGGGTCAACTCGTGGACCCCTGCGCCTTCTCCCAGCCGAGCGCGATCGGGTCGTAGGTCCGCTCGACGTAGATCTGGTGCCAGAGCGAGAACACGATGAGCACCCAGATGTGGCGCTCGTTCACGGCGGGGTCACCGGCTCGGAATGCCTGCAGCAGATCCAGCGCTGTCTCGCGGTTCACCCACTGGCCGGTCTGCGCTTCACGCAGCAGCCGGTCGGCGAAGCCGTAGGCATCGCCCTTCAGCCAGTGGCCGATCGGGACCGGGAAACCCAGCTTGGCGCGCTCGGCGGCTGCCTTCGGGAGTACCTCACTCATGGCCGTGCGCAGCGCCCGCTTCGTGGTCCCGGCATAGACGCCACCAAGTCCGCGGCCGGCGCCGATCTTCTCCTCCCGGGCCAGGCGGGCCGCAACCGCCATTACCTCCCGGTCGAGGAAGGGAACCCGCAGTTCAAGGCTGTGTGCCATCGTCATCCGGTCGGCCTTGACCAGGATGCTGCTAGGCAGCCAGGTGTTGATATCCACCAGCTGCATGGTGGACACATCGTCCAGTCCGGACGCCTCAGCCTGGTCGTACACGGGGTCGGTAACGTCATACGCCCGGGCCGGGCCCGGCCAGCCCGGCCCGGTGATCAGGTCGCCGTGACGAGGGTTTCCGATGTAGCGTCGGCGCAGGGGGGTGGACATGCGATCCAGCAGGCCCTTCCCCTTGACCGACGGCGGGATGAGCGCCGCGGCCCATTGCAACGGGACCCGGCTCCAGCCGGCCAGGTGCTCGCAGGCCCGGACCACGCCCGGCTGGTGGTAGATCGTGTAACCGCCGAAGAGCTCGTCCGAGCCCTCACCAGAAAGCACCACCTTGACCAGCTTGCTGGCCTCGCGGGCAATAAACCACAGCGGCACCGCCGCCACCTCCCCAATGGGGTCGTCGAGGTGCCAGATGATCTGCGGCAGGTAATGGAAGAACTCTTCCGGGCTGACAACGTACGGGACCGATTGCACCCCGATCGCGGCGGCCGTCTCCTGGGCCAGGTCGATCTCGCTGTAACCCTCGCGTTCGAACCCGACCGTGAAGGTGAGCAGATCGGACCGGTGCTCGGCCGCCAGGGCGCAGATCGCCGCGGAGTCGATGCCACCAGACAGGAACGCGCCGAGCGGGGCGTCGCTGCGCAGGTGAACGGCGACCGAGTCGCGCATCGCGTCCAGGATGGCCTTCGGCGTGGCGGCCCTGGCGGCGCGGGCAGGCCGTAGGTCGGCCCGCCAGTAGCGGTAGACGTCCACCGGCTCGCCGGGCCGGGCGATCATGGCGTTACCGGGCGGCAGCACCCGCACCGGCGGGGTCAGGGTCCATGGCGGGGGGACGTACTGGAAGGCCAGGTACCTGCGCAGCGCGTCGGGGTCGAGCGCACGCAGCTGCCCCGAGTCGGCGAGGGCCTTGCGCTCGGACGCGAACCGCAGCAGCCGCTGGGGCCCGGCCTGGCCAGCGCCGCCGCGCGTCCGCTGAGGGACCGGACCGAGGTTACCGAGCTGGTCCGGCTCGGGGCCGACCACCGCGGACGGTGGCCGCGGAACCCGGTCGGCCTGGGCGGCGTCGCCGTTTCGGCCAGCGGCGGGCCGACCGCCTCCCGCTGGTCGGCGGCGGGGGATGGACCAGTCGTCCGGATCGAACGGCGGGACGCCGCCATCGGGACCCGAGACGGGCCCGTTAGCAGCGGCGCTGGTCGCTTGGAAAGGGTTATCCGAATCGGGCGCCGGCGCCAGCGCCGCGTGCCGTCCGCCGCCTCTCGGGCCCAGCGACGGCGGCGGGCCCCGATCGAGGCTGTAGTAGAACGGCTTGATGCCGAACTGGTCCCGGGCGCAGAACAGCTCGCGCGTCCAGCTGTCCCAGATGGCGAAGGCGAACATGCCGCGGAGCCGTTGCACCACGTCCTTGCCGACCCGGGCGTAGGTCTCAAGCAACACCTCGGAGTCGCAGCTCGACCTCAGTACCACGCCCTGCTCCCGCAGTTCGGCTCCTAGCTCCAGGTAGTTGTAGATCTCGCCGTTGAAGACCATCCGGTAGCGCCCGTCGGCCGACCGCATCGGCTGATGGCCGCCCAGCGACAGGTCGATGATGGCCAGCCGCTTGTAGCCCAGCGCGACATCGTGATCGGCATAGAAGCCCTCATCGTCAGGCCCGCGGTGGGTAATCCGGTGGGTGGCGGCCGCCACCCAGGCCTGATCGGGGTCGGCGTCGATGGCCAGCGCCAGGCAGCCGACAATTCCGCACATGCGCGTCCCCAACGGTGTCCGTAAGTTCCTGGGCTCTGATCATACGAGGGGGCCGGCCCCAGCGTGCAGGCGCGGTCACTGTGCGTGCGGCGGCGCGTCGAGCAGCCACCGGCCCCTGGTCGTCGGCCGGGCGTACGTCAAGACCGATGTTGGCGAAGGGTGTCTCGGCGCCGGACGAATAGTGTTGGGCGATTGAGCTCGGCGCCGGTGGGCAGGTAAGCCAGGATCGTACAGCCAGGTAGAGAGCAGCGGAGTCCAGCTGACGCAGCATTGCGGGGCATCGACTGCGGGGGGCGCGGATGTACTTGGCAAGCAACGGGGCCGCCGCTGCGCGACGCTGCCCGGCGACTCAAGTTCCAGGGCTATATGTCGAGTCAGTGGTCACGACGCCAGCCGGCCCGTTCCGTTCTCAAGCCGGACCCTGGGAGACGGACGGGGGCGCATTGTCATCGGACGTTCCAATGAGGGTCTCGCTCGTCTCCCCTGGGTTCCCGCCACAGCTCGGTGGCGTCGAAGTGGTTGTCGGATACCTGGCCGAAGAGCTGTGCGGGCACGGCCATCGGGTGACGGTCTACGCACAGCGCCCCCGTGGCTCCCCGCTTCCGGCTTCGCACGACTACCCGGTGCACCGGTTTGCCGACTGGAGTGGCTCCCGGCAGTTTCCGGTCGCGCCTGGGCTGGTCCGCGCGCTGTGGCGAGATAGAGGGATGTTTGACGTCATCCACGCGCACAGCTTCCATGCGGCGCCCGCGATAATGGCCGCCACCGTCCCGAAGGTGCCGCTTGTGTTCACCCCGCATTTTCACGGCGTCGGTCACACCAAAGCCGCATCTGCCCTGCACATCGTGTACGACCCGTTGGCAACGCTCTTGTTTCGCCGTGCCGACAAGGTGACCTGCGTTTCCGTGGCAGAGTCCGAGCTGCTGCTGCGGCATTACCCGTCCGTGGAACCGCGGCTGTCCATCGTCCCGCTCGGCGTGGATACCCAGACCCTTCTGGCGGCTGAGCCGTTCCAGACCGATCGTCCGATCGTCCTGGTCGCTGGACGTCTGGAAGCCTATAAACGCGTCGACACGGCCATACGGGCATTCGCGTCCATGCGCAAGGACGCACAGCTGGTTGTCTGCGGAACAGGTTCCCACCGGCCAGCGCTCGAACGCCTTGCCCGGGAGCTGAGGATAGTGAGCAGGGTTTCCTTCCGGGGTCAGGTCAGCCGAGAAGAGTTGCGCCGCTGGCAGCGCACGGCCACCTCAGCACTGAGCCTGTCGGCAAGGGAGGCTTTCGGGCTGGTCCTCCTGGAGGCGGCCGTAGCGGGCAGCCGGGTGGTGGCTTCGGACATCCCTGCCCATGCCGAACTGGCGCACCGGTTGGGGCGCGTGGGGGAGCGTATGGCTGTCGTGGCGCCGGACGTGGGCGCCGTCGCAGCCGCGCTGGACAACCAGGTCGAGATGGGACGCCTGACCACGCTGCCGGATCAAGGCTTTGGCTGGTCCACGATGGCTCGGCGGTTCGAGGCGATCTACCGGTCTGTGAGTTAATTGTCGTGCGGCTGATCGAGTTGACCGACCTGTACCCGCCCGCGATCGGCGGCCTAGAGCGATTCGTCGCTCTGCTGTCCGAGGGGCTCGCCAGCCGCGGTCACGAGGTGCACGTCGTGACAAGCGCCGTTCCCGGCGCCCCGGCGGCCGAGACGTCCGCCGGTGTGACCGTGCACCGGTTTCCGCTGCTTTACCAGAGGTTGGCGCCCCGGCTGAGCGAAGATGCGGCCCGGCCGTTCCACCCGCCGGCTCCCGACCCGCTGTTCCGGCGCCAGCTCGCCGACGTCGTCCGGGAGGTCAAGCCGGACGCCATTCACGCCCACGCGTGGAGCGTGTTCTCCTGCCTGGCCCGGGCCTTCCCGCGGACGCCGATTGTGGTGACCGCCCACGACTACAGTCTGGCATGTGCGAGAAAGTCGCTGGTACACAGGTCGGGTACCTCCTGCCCCGGCCCGTCCTGGCGGCGGTGCGGGCCATGCGCCAGCTCCATGTACGGCCCAGCCAAGGGCAATGTCCTGGCGGCCGCGTCCCTGTCCAGTCTCCACCTGCTCAAGAAGGTGGCCACGTTCACCGCGGTGAGCGACTATCTGGCGAACCGGCTATCGCCTATCATCGGCCAGGTCGCTGGCCAGCCGGTGCATACCTTGCATTCCTTCGTGCCAGATGGCCTCTACGAGAGCGGCTGGCAGGCGGAGCGGCCGGAGTTCCTGCCCGCCGAAGACGGCTACCTCCTCTATGTCGGGCAACTATCCCGATACAAGGGCGCCGATGTCCTCCTCGATGCCTATCGACGGCTCCCGTCCCCCCCGCCGCTGGTGATGCTCGGAACGCCACACCCGACATCTCCCGGGCCTGAGTCCCTCCCAGCAGGCGTCACGATGCGGACCAGCGTCGCGCACCGGAGCGTCATCGCTGCCATGGTGCGGGCTGCCTGCGTGGTAGTTCCGTCGGTAGGGCCCGACTCTCTCCCGATGACGGTCAGCGAGGCGCAGAACTGCGGTGTCCCGGTGATCGCATCCGCGGTCGGTGGGATACCTGAGCAGGTCCTCGACGGGCAGACCGGCTGGCTGGTGCCTCCAGCCGACGAACGGGCGCTGGCGGACCGTCTCGCTGAGTTGCTCGCCAGCGGCGACCGGGGCCGGGCGATGGGTCAGGCTGGGCGGCTGCACGGGCGACGGTTCACCGCCGCACACGGGACCGGCCTGTTCGAGGGGGCACTACAGACGACTGCGCAAAAGGCCTGTTAGGTAGGCTGCATCATGGGATAAGTCCGTTCGGTACTTCAGTGGGCTGTACGAGGGGCCGATATGAGGCATATGCGTACCGTCGCCCTGGCGGTAGCAGTAGCGCTCTTTATCGGGGTTCCGCTGATCGTTGCCATCGCGGTGGCTCAGCCAACCTCGAACGGCGCTGCCGGGCGACCGCCGGCGGCCCGGCAAAGCCTGGTTCAGGACCTCAAGGAAGTGAACTATTACCCGGCCGCCGGCACGCACACGTACATGTGGTCCCGCTTCGACCCGACGGCGATTGACCGGGACTTCGCACGGATCCGCGCCCTGGGCGCGAACACCGTGCGCATCTTCATCCAGCCAGACGTCTTCGGGTTCCCGACCGTCCGTCCGGTCATGGCGGATCGCCTCTCCGAGGTGATCGGGCTGGCCGCGAAACACTCGCTGCGGGTTCACTTGACGCTGTTCGACTGGTGGTCCCAATTCGGAGATATCGACGGCAGCAAGGAGTGGGTCTCCTCACTCCTGTCGCGCTACCGAGAAGATCCGCGTATCGCTGTTGTCGAGATCCAGAATGAGGTCAACCCGCAGAGTCCTGAGGAAATGGCCTGGGTGACCACGATGCTTCCGTACCTATCCACCGTCATGCCCGGAACGTTGCGGACGGTGTCTACCGCGAGCGTGCCTCCTGGGGTTTTCGCATTGTTCACCCATGAGCTCAATAGTTCGCCGCCTGACTTCTGGGACTACCACTACTACGGTCCGGCAGCGGATGCCTACTCCGTGCTGAGCGGGATCAAGGCGCTTGCGGCTCCACGTCCGCTGTTCGTTGGAGAAACCGGTTACAGCACGGACGCAGCCCCCGGCGGCCAAGCGGCGCAGGAGCAGGAGCAGGCTGCCTACTACCGGGCCGTCTTCAGCGCGGCCGCGGCGTTGGGGCTGCCTACTCCGGCACCGTGGACCCTCAACGACTTCTCCCCGGGAGCCATCCCGCCGGTGAGCCCGACAGCAGATGAACCGGCCCAGTACGGCTATGGCTTGCTCCGGCTAAACGGCACCCCGAAACCAGCGGCTGCCGTCGTCAGCAATGCGTTCTCCGGAAAATAATCAACTGGTCCCATGCCACTGGGGAAATTCAGCTCAGCCTGGCCCCACGCTTCTCGCGAGCGCAACCGGTGTCACGAGTCGGGGAGATATTTCAAACCCTGCCATCGCGCGGCGCAGCAACAAGGCGAAGGCGAGTAGGGCCCCGGCGCCTATGGCCAAGCGGATAGCGAGCCACACGGGTGAGGTTGGCAGGACACCAATCGCCAAGGTGACTACGACCGCACCACCAATGAGGATGCGCAGCAGAACCGAGGCACGGGGGACCTGGAGACCCGAGCTCACGGGCGGCCGGGTGAGCCGAGCGCACAGAGCATAGGAGAGTACCGTAGCGATAGCCGAGCCGGTGATGCCGAGGAACGGAACCATCACGACGTTCAGGCCTATGTTCACCACCGCTGCGACTAGCGTTGCCATAGCCGCCCGGCCAGTCCTCCCTTCGCTCATCAGCGCTCGCAGGTTGGCCTGGAACTGCCCGAAAGGGAACGTGCAAATGGCTACGATCGCGACAATCGGTGTCAGCTCAGCTGGATGGAACGATTTTGGAACCCACACTCCCAGCACCAGTGGGGCCCCGGCAGCCAGGCCGCAGACCACCGGAATGAACAGCAGGTTCATCATGTCGCGGCTGCTGGCCAGGAGCCGGGCTCGTGCCACTCGGTCTGTCACGGCGTAGATACGTGGCATCCACACCCAACCGACGAAGACGAGAAGGATGAAGCCGAGACTGCCCACGTTGTAAGCGACGGAATAGCGCCCAACAGCAGCCGACCCGAGGACATGGCGAATGACTACTCGGTCGCCAAGGCCGAGAATATAGCCACTGAGCTGCTGCGGCACCATGGGCAGGCCGAAAAGGAATATCGCGCCGTAGCGCCGGATCCCGGCCAGTGCGGACCAGACCGGCCGCAGGGTTAGCAAGCCGATAAGGGCAGCCGCGCCTTGTCCGATGATCAGGCCGCAGAGGTAACTCGTAACAGCGGGCGTCCACCAGTACAGCAGAAGCACACCGACCGCTTGCGCTCCCACCGACTGCAGAGCAGCGACGAAGATCGCCATCCTCAGCCTGTCACCGGACCGGAGCATGGCGAGTGACGTCATCGTCAGCGCGAAGCAGCCGGCCCACACTGCGGCCAAGCGCGCGTCCGCAACCCGGTCCAGCCCCACCGCGGGACCCCATACCGGTGCGGCGAGGACGACGACAAGCGAAGCGGCGACCGTAAGGACGGCGGAGATGGCGAGTACCGCGCGAGACCGACGATCGCCGTCCTCCCCCGCGAACACCTTCTGCGCCGCGAAGGGGAGTCCGAGGTTAAGGGTCACCCCTAGGAGCTGCGCCACCACGATGGCCAGCGCCAACTGCCCGTACTGGCCTACGCCGACGCGCCGCGTCAGGATAGGCGTCACCAGCGCGACGAGGACCACTTGCAGGACGGACACTCCAAGGTAGACGAAATCCCGAGTGAACATGGCACGCAGGGCATTCGTCGCTGCTGGGTGATCGCCCGGTGCCCTCAGCACGGACGGTGTTCCCCGGCGTCGCGGCAGCGGGCCAGGGGCCAGCTGGCGGCGGTACGAGCCGGCCAGGAAAAGGGCCGTGACCACGCCTAGCAGCAAGCCAAGCGACGCCGGGCCGAGCCGAATGCCGCTGACGCCGAGAAGCAGCGACGCACAAACGGCGAGCACGAGCGACACCGGCACCGCTACGGAGATAGACCGCATGGCGGAGGCCTGTCCCAGCAGACGCAGGAATGCATAACCCGGGGCCAGCAACAGGGCCGGCAGGACTACCACGCGTGAGAGCCCGGGAAGGACCGGGGCGCACATGAGCAGGACGGCTCCGCTGCCGGCTAGGAGTCCGGAATCTCGCGCCACCTCCAGGCGGGACCGCCAAGCCCGCAGCACGTCAATAACCCTTGGCATGGGAGGGATACCACGAGAAGTACGAGTGGTAATCGATCTTGTACAGGCGATAATGCCGTGAAGAGTACACGAGTCGCAGCCACGGCCACCGCGCGAGACGGGTGATGTTCTGTAGCGGTACCCGCTCCGGTTCGCCCAGGTAGAACAGGGCCGGCCCTGTCGTCGTGTACTGCGTGTCGCGGACATCGATGGCCAGATAGTCGTCTCCCAGGTACTCCATGGCGGACATGAGAGCCGGTCCTGGCGGGCGACTGCCGTACCAGATGTTCGATATTGGCAGACCGGGCGCCGGTAGCGGGGTGACGGCGTCGGCATAAGCCGTGAGTGCCACTGCGGTGAAGCGATCTGTCACTATGTGCGCCCCGGGACCCAGGTGCGCCTGAACCCAGTCCGCAAACCTGAGGGTCTCGGGGGTGATGCTGAGGGTGTCAGAGCCGAACTGGTAAGGCCCTGGGAATCGAGCGTCGGGCGGTGCACCCACTGCGACATTCCCGACAAACACGGCGGCAAGTACGACCGCGCCTACCGTCGCGACCGTACGCTTTAGCCACGGTTTGCCTTTGTCAAACTCGAGGAAGGTAGCGAGAGCCGCCGGCAGGAAAGCCACTCCGACGAACATGAAAGCCCAGATACGGTGCGCTGATTGAGCCCCATCGCTGGTCAGCGTCAGTGGAAGACTCACCAGGTAGCCCGCCGTGACCACGAACGACCACAGGAAGTTCGATCGCAGGGAGGGCTTTCGCAGCCAGCGAATTCCCGCAAAGAGGAATGCCCCCGCGATCATGATAGACGCAGCGATTGCAAGGGCTATTTCATAGGTGGGGGCGCCTGAATTGCTAAAGGCGACCCGCGTTGCACCATTACTAGCCTTAGAACGAGTAGCCAAGGCGAAAAGCTCTGATACCGTGCCTGACACGTGGGGAACGAGGTAGCCCACCGTTGTTGGCGCGACGAGGACAACCCACAACCCCAAGCACGTCGCCAGCGTCAACACAGGCATCCACCTGACGAACAGGCGGCGCCAACCGCCGTTGCGGTCGGCGAACCCGCTTATCGGCTTGAGAAAGAGTGCGCCCGCCAAAAGAAGGGCAATGCCGATCAAGCTTGTGAGATGGTGTGTCACCACAAGACCGAAGGAGATCACCGCCATGAGCAGTGACGCCGACAGGCTCTGTCTCCATGTGGCGCAGCCAGATCGCTCGGTCGCCAAGGCTTCCACGTACAGGCGGACGAGCGTCAGCATAAGCAGGATCGCAACGGATTCGTAAGAGAACTGGGTGTCAAAGTAGACGAAACTTGGATTGGCGGCGTAGACCACGCCGGCAGCCGCCGCCCATCGATGGGCAACTGGCATGGCTCGCGCCACGTAGTAGACCTGTACCGGAAGCAGGCAGTGCACCAGGGCGATCAGGGTGAGGGCCGAGTCCCACGGGGAAAGGCCGGTCAGCCAGTGGATCGTGGCCGCGGCGCTCTCCAACCCTGGGTAGAAGGTCCCGATCGGCAGCAACGGCGTGTGCTGGAAGAGCCGACCCGCCGAAATGACGTTCCGCAGCAGGGCGAATTGAGCAGTCTCATCGAAGCCGCTCGGGCTACCCGGACTCATCAAGAACGACGGGAACACGGTGAAGAGCCCGAACAATCCAAGCCAGAAAACCGCATAGCGTCCGGATATCGCCCGCCACGCGACCGCCAGGTAGGCGAGCACCATTCCGACCCAGAAGATGGAATCGTAAGACTGGACCCGGGCGGTCGGCGCTATGCGATACGCCCAGACCACCATGGCGGCGCCGACCGCGAAAAAGCCGGCCGCCGTCAGTTCCGCCAGTGGGCCGCTTGGGACCAGCGGCGGGCACCTTGTCCCAACTGGGAACGGTCTAGCGCGCATGCCAGGACTCCCCCAGGATGGTTCGCGCTGTTCCGGCGGGCACCCCTACCCCAACTGGGAACGGTCTGGCGCGAGCCTCATGGATGCCAGGATCGAAGGAGTATCCCTCTTACCCGGAGCGTGTCACTATATGCGAGTACGCGGTCACTATACGCGAGTGACGATCGACCGGACGGTAGCGGGCACCCGGATCCGGGGCGACAGCTGGGTGCGGTCCCGGCCGGTGCCGCGGCGGCGGCGGGCACGGTGGTGCCGTTACTGCCGTGCGTGCCGCGGTCCAGCAGCACCAGCATCGCCTCATTCGGCGGGTGCAGTAGCCTGCCTGCCCAGGTCAGCTCACTGTGGCTGCGGATCAGAACGGGGCGTCAGGCGTCGTGGCTCCACGGGACGGCTGGCTTGTCAAACGACGTGGGACATATACGCCAGGTTGCGGAGGCGGGGTCTCTGTATCCCGGCGTAGATTCGAACGTGCGAAGGGACAGCAACAGCGATCTGCCGTGCGGACCGGGCAATGTGTACAGAATCGTTCGGCAGCACCGATGTCGGCGACCCTTCGCATAGCTTGCCGGGGTTAGGAACCTCTACGAGCGCTTCATTGTGCCCTGCCGCGAGCAGCATTTTCTGGCGTTTTTCCGGTCGCGGCCAGACCTGAGCATGAGCCTGGCCCGTGCATATAGAGGCCCTTTTCCCCAACTGGCTTGCCGGATTCGGAACGAATATTACAGGGGGGAGACGTGCTACAGCGTCCCAAACCGCCTGAATCATCAGACAGCAGGGCGCACAGGACCGCCGGACGGATGGCCCCGGATCGCCATAGTTCCAATGAACGAGTGGTCATTATCGGGTCGGGATCGCGTTTCGCATCGGGGATCAGCCACTATACTTATCTGCTCTCTTGCGCCCTGAAGGACGAATATAGCGTTGGCGTCCTGCTTATGCGACGCCTGGTCCCCCGGCGCCTTTACCCCGGCCGGGATCGCGTTGGCGCTGCCGTGGCCAACGCAGTGGCTTATCCGCCGGATGTGCCGGTCTACGACGGCGTGGACTGGTACTGGGGGCCATCCCTGACTAACGCACTGCGGTATCTCGACCGCCAACGTCCCACCACGGTGATCTTGCAGTGGTGGACCGGCGCCGTTTTGCACACGTACCTGCGGCTGGCAAGATATGCGGCCCGGCATGGTGCCCGAGTCATACTGGAATGGCACGAGCGGCAGGATGTCGGGGAAGCGGCGATGTCCTGCGCTCGCCGTTACGTCGAGGCCCTCATGCCCCGCCTGCTATCCCTGGTGGATGCACACGTAGTACATTCCAGCTTCGACATGCAGGCTATCTCCAGTGCCTACCCGCTTGGCAACTCCATCCTGCGTGTCATACCGCACGGTCCCTACAATCACGTTGTCATTCCGGAGCCCCCGCGGGCTGATGCCCAGGTTAGCTTCCAGTTCCGGCTGCTATATTTCGGCGTCGTCCGCCCCTTCAAGGGGGTGGAAGATCTGGTGACCGCGTTCAGCATGCTCGACCGTGATCAGGCCAGCCAATTCCGCCTGTCGGTAGTGGGCGAGACGTGGGAGGGATGGACGCTCCCGGACCAGGCCATTGCCCATAGCCCGCATGCCGACCTGATCGAGCGCGTCGACCGGTATGTCAGCGACGAAGAGCTCGCCGGTTATGTGGCCCGGGCTGACGCGATCGTGCTGCCCTATCACCGTTCCTCAATGTCGGGACCGCTGCACGTAGCCCTGGTGGCCGGGCTGCCGGTGGTCGTGACCGCAGTCGGCGGGCTTGTCGAGGCGGTCCGGGGCTACGCCGGGACCGTGCTCGTGCCCCCGAAGGATCCGGCTGCTCTCCGGGATGCTCTGCTTAAGCTGCCCGCGCGCCGGGGGGAGCGATACGCGAACCCGCATTCCTGGCAGCAAACCCTGGACAGTTACCGGAGGCTGATCGGCGAGTTGCGTAAGGCCGACGTGCCGCAGCCGACCAACCGCATCGTAAACGGGCTCTGCGGAGTCGGCGCCTCAGCGGGTGGTGCTCGCCCGGATGCTCGGGCTTTGAAACATCCGGGCAGGCGGGACATGCCCGGCTGGGATCCAGGAAGGGAAGCGTGATGGGGTTTGTGCTGCAGCAGTTGCTGACCGAGGCTGCGGCGCGGCAGCCACAGCGGCCGGCGGTCGCGTCCGACGGCTGCCTGCTCACCTATCAGGAGCTGCACCGGCTGAGCGACAAGGTGGCCCGGACGCTGTCGCGCCTGGGCGTGGCGCCCGGCGACCGGGTGGGGATCCTCGCCTCCAAGTCCGCCGCTGCGGTCCTCGGGATATACGGGGTGTTGAAGGCCGGGGCCTGCTATGTGCCGCTCGACCCAAAGGCACCCGCTGGGCGGCTCAGCCACATTGTGCGGGACAGCGGCGCCGCCGTGATCGTGGCGGACGAGGCCAGGACACCCCAGGCAGCCACCCTGGCCGGCGCCGTTCCACGGCCGCCCGGTGTGCTGGTAGTGAGCGTTTCCGGCCGCCCGGAGCGCGAGGAGGCAGCGAGTGTCCCGGCCGAGGGCGCGGCCGTTGTGCCGTGGTCTGCAGTGGCTGGGGAATCAGACGAGCCGTTGGGGGAGGAACGGGCGATCGAGACCGACCTCGCGTACATCCTGTACACGTCGGGATCGACCGGCACCCCGAAGGGGGTGATGATCTCCCATCGCAGCTCGCTCACGTTTGTCGACTGGGCGGCAGCTGCCGCGGGGCTCGGCGAGCAGGACCGCGTCTGCAGTCCCGCGCCGCTGCACTTCGACCTGTCAGTCTTCGACATCTTCGCCACCTGCCGGGCTGCCGCGTGCCTGACGGTGCTTCCGGAAGGAGCAGCCACCTTCCCGGTATCGATCGCGAGGTGGCTGGAAGCCGAACGGATCTCGGTCTGGTACTCCGTGCCCTCGCTCCTCACGCTGCTGGCCGGCTACGGCAGCCTGCAGCGGTTCGACCTGTCAGGCCTGCGGATGGTGATCTTCGCCGGGGAGGTGTTCCCCCCTAAGCACCTCGCCCGGCTGATGGCCGAGCTGCCGCACCTCCGCTACCTCAACTGGTACGGGCCGACCGAGACCAACGTATGCACGGCGTTCGAGGTGCCCGCCGACTGGGCTGACGCCCAGCCGGCCCCCATTGGGAAGGCCTGCGCTAACACCGAGGTGTTCGCGGTCACAAGCGAAGGCCGACGGGTGTACCGGCCCGGCGAGGAGGGCGAGCTGTATGTGCGGGGCCCCTCGCTGATGCGGGGCTACTGGGGACAGCCGGCCAAGACCAGCGAGGTGCTGGTCCGGAACCCGTTCCGGGCAGAGTACGACGAGCTCGTATACCGGACCGGTGACCTGGTGACCCTGGAACCGGATGGAAACTACGCCTACCTGGGGCGCCGGGACAGCATGGTGAAGATCCGCGGTTACCGGGTAGAGCTAGGCGAGGTGGAAGCCACGCTGTACCGGCACCCTGCCATCCGGGAGGCGGCGGTGCTGCCGGTGCCGGATGAGCTGCTCGGCAGCCGCCTCCGGGCGGTCGTCACCACAGACGGCGGCAGCCACCTCACCCGGGAGAACGTGCTGGACCACTGCCGACGGTGGCTGCCGAGCTACATGGTGCCGTACATAGTCGAGGTCCGCCAGGAGATGCCGAGAACCTCGACCGGCAAGGTCGACCGGGCCGGCCTCGCCCAGGAACCAAACGAGCTGGAGTCGGCCGGGGATGGCCGACGGAACACGCGCTAGCAGACACAGGAAAGGAGCGTGCCCACGTGGAGAAGGTCATCAACGACTACATCAGCCGGGAAATCGTCCCGGACGCGTCGCTGCTGCCGCTGGCGAACGACACATCACTGCTGGACAGCGACATCATCGATTCGCTGAGCCTGGTCAGGCTGGTGGTCTTCCTGGAAGAGCGGTTCGGGATCACGATAGGCGACACGGAGCTGCTGCCGGAGAATTTCGCCAGCGTGAACGCCATCTGCGCCTACCTCCGCGCCCGTGAGCCCGGAAAGGAGGCCACGCATGGGTGACAACCGGGTGCTGCGAGACCCACAGCTCCCCACCCATTGGTTCAACATCCTGCATGACCGGCCGCAGTACGTGACCTCGGCTGTATCGAGATCACGATTGGGGGGAGAGGCGAAAATGGCGGGACACGGCGCACTGCTCCAGCAGCCGTTGTCACTCGCACGGCAGTCCATTAACACGGCCGATCGATACATACCGATCCCCGACGAGGTCCTAGACCTGTATGCGCAGTACCGTCCCACGCCCTTGCGCAGGGCGGTGCGCCTGGAGGAGCGCCTCGGCGCCAACGCTCGTATCTACTACAAGTACGAAGGCGCCAACCTCACCGGGAGCCACAAGCTAAACACCGCCCTGGCGCAGGCCCACTACTACTCCCGTGCAGGCGTGAAGCACCTGGTCACGGGCACGGGCGCGGGGCAGTGGGGAACCGCTCTCGCCTACGCGTGCCAGGTCATGGGCCTCCGCTGCACGATCTTCTGGGTCAGATCCACCTTGCGTCAGAAGCCCATCCGCGGCGAAATGATGCGGCTCTTCGGTGCGGTCGTCCAGGAGAGTCCTAGCAACCTGACCGAAGTCGGGCGGAGGGCGCTCAAGGAGGATCCGGAGGGGATCGGTACGCTCGCCGAGGCCACGGGGGAAGCTCTCGCGCTCGCAGCCGAGGATAGCGAATCACGCTTTGCCGTCGGGAGCGGCGAGAACTCGGTGCTGCTCCATCAGACCGTCATCGGCCAGGAGGCCATCTCGCAGATGGCCCAGCTGAGCGACTTCCCCGACTGCGTCATTGCGTGCATGGGCGCCGGATCGAACTTCGGCGGGATCACGCTGCCCTTCCTAGGTGCGGCGAAGGACTCCGGAAGGCCGATTCGACTCGTCGCCGTCGAGTCAACCGCGTGCCCGAAGCTGACGCGAGGTCGCTACCTCTATGATCTGAGTGATGCTCTGGGTACCACCCCCATCACTAGGATCTACTCTCTTGGCAGCACCTACGTGCCGCCGCCGGTGTACGCGGGCGGGCTGCGGCACCACAGCGCCGGGCCGCTGACGAGCGCGATGTACGCGGACGGCTCACTGGAGGCGATGGCCATGGACCAGGTCACGTCGTTCCGGGCGGGCATGCTGTTCTGCGAGGCTGAGGGCATTCTGCCGGCTCCTGAAGCCGCCCACGCAGTGGCGGGGATGATGGATCTGGTCTCGCGGCACCCCCGCCGGGGGGCGCCGCTGGTCGTGCTGGTGAACATCAGCGGGCACGGCTTGCTGGACCTGGGAGCCTACCGCCGTTTCGCCGACGGCGAGATCGAGGCGGTGGCAGCGGACGAGGCCAGCCTGTCGCGGAGCCTGAGCGCTCTGGAGAAGTTCAACCAGCGCATCACTGAACCTGCGGGAGCAACGTGAGCTCTGAGGACGAGCGGGCCCGTTGGCCGGCGCGCACAGATCACGTGGGGCGGGGAGCTGACGTGACGTCTGCGCTGGTGCGCGCCGACGTCGGCTAGCAGGCTGGGAGTAGGTCAGTCCCGGGCCGGGACGCTGTCTGGCGGTCCGTCGCGGGGCCCTGCGGTCTCGCGGCGGCCCTGCGGCTGGTGACCTGCCGGCTGCGGCTGGATGAGCCCGAGGCGGGCAAGATCGACGGTGTGCCAGAGGTTCCAGTGGGCCGGGCTTCGCCGGATTGCGGCGCTCACCTCGGCGGCGCAGAGCCCGAATGCCGTCGCGGTTTCTGTCTCGAGCGGCACTGGCGCGCTGATCTCCCACACCTGGTGGCGGTAATCGGCCTGGCGATACAGGAAACCCATGAGCACCGGGGCGCCGGTCAGCTGGGCGAGGGTCACGACCCCTGGCAGCAGCCGGGTGTGGCGGCCGAGGAAGGGAACATCGACGGCGCGGGCCCGCTCGTTGTCCAGCGGCGGCGCGTCGATCGAGACCGACACCACCTCATTGGCGCGGAGCGCGACAACTGCCTGCATCGCGACCTGGGGGCGGCCAGGCCATGGCTCGATGTTCGGCCGCTGCCGGTAGCGCAGCACCGGCCGGGCGTAGACCAGCTCCCAGAACCACCGCTCGGCGGATGAGACGCCGGTCCTAACGTTATAGCTGACCCTGTAGTCATAGCGATAGTTGTGGTCCCAGCGTCCGATGTGGGTGACGGGGAAGCCGCTGGCGTGCAGCACCGACAAGCCGCTGGCGTGGGAACCGAAGTGGGCGGAGCACAGGATGGCTCCCTTGCCCGCCGCGAGTGCCGCCTCTAGGTGCTCCTGCCCGCGGATCTCGACCAGCCGCTGCAGGGGCCGGGCCCTGCGCCGGAGCCGCTTCACATCGACCGGACTGCAGGAGGCAAGCCGGAACCAGTCCCGGACTGCCTGCTGCTGCGCCGCCGGGCTGAGCTCGTTGCCGAGCACCAACCGCACGTTACGAGCTAGCTCGGTGCGCTTCCCGGCCTGGCACCGGAAGAGCAAGTCGCCGCGCCAGCAGGCGATGCGGTAGCCCAGGCCGGCCGGCAAGCGGGCAAGGACCGGCGCGACTGCCGCCCAGTAAGCCCCGCCCTCGGCACTGCGCAGCAACTTCCCCGAAGGGTTGTCACTCACGCGCGGGCTCCTGCTCCCGGGGCGCATGGGCAACTCGCGCTGACCGGTGTTCAGCCATAAGTCCACGCCGTCCCCGCCGCCAGTCCGGCCTCCCCCACAAGTCTGGCCTCCCCGCCAGTCATGACCGCCACCCGACTTCGCATGACGAATCATCAGATGAATTTTCGGGCCTGGGCATATCGCGCAGGCTTGACGCCGCGTCCTCTAACTTGGGCTGCCTGACTGTGCTGCGCGGCCCGTCCCCTTCCAGGCGGGCGGAGAAGTCCGAGGCCGCCTGGACGGGGACGGCCACTTGGCGATGGCCCGGCGCGCCGCTCATGCGTGTCAAGCGTCGGCCCGGGAACCTCCGCCCTTGACGGGGCGCAATGAACCGCTCGTACACGATGGTACGGAGCACACGCATCCCATCACTGAATGCGCTCAGGTTGCTGACGCCATAGATCCTGGAGCGTTCGAAACTAGGAACCTCAGCGACGGCAAGGCCCGCTGCCGCGATACGGACGTTGATGAGCGTCTCGATCTCAAAGCCATCGCCCCAGGAGCACCCGCATCTATCGGCCGACGCCATAGCGGTGGCATCGAATCCCAATACCGAACGGTGACTTTGCCAGAAGACGTTGAAGCCGTAGCACAAATCCGTGTATTTGGTTCCGTAGAGCAGATTGACCATGCCAGTCAGTATGCGATTGCCAAGGGCGCGCAGGCGAGTGATGTCTTCACTGCCCCCTCCCTCGGCGAATCGCGTTCCCTTAGCGAAATCAGCTCCGTCGAGAAGAGCGGACACGAATCTCGGGATCTCACTAGCGTCGGTGGAGCCGTCGGCGTCGATCATCGCGATAATGTCGCCAGTGGCCGCCGCGCATCCGCAAGCGAGGGCGTTACCTTTACCCGCGCGCGTTTGCATCACGATGCGGCCATCTGGTCTCAGCTTACGCGCGACCGCCAAGGTGTCGTCCACGGAGTGACCATCGACAATTATGACTTCGTATATGTCGGAGGGCAACACATCCAGTACATGAGGGAGGTTACGCGCCTCATTCAGAGTAGGAATTACGACAGAAACGCGCGGCCATGGGGCCGGCGAGTAGCTTCGAGCTGCCATGCTCCCCCCGACTCTATGGCGGTGAGTGTGCGTAAATTGCCTGTTCCCATTGGCAGGCCGCTCTCGTCATTCCTTTCCCATGCTCGAATCTACGCTTGGTATCAGGGCCCTGCCTCGCCAGCCTGGCGTATATGCGCCACGTCGTTTGAGCCACGCCGGCCGCCCGGGGACGGGCGCCATGGGCCGCGCGACCCCATGCGCCCTGCCTCTTCCAGGTGGCTGGTGAGCTGCCGCCCCGGCCCCGTGCCCCACCTCGGATCTTGTGCTCGTGCGGCTGGAGTACCAGGTCCGGTCTGGCCGGTCGCTCGCCGCACGACCATCCGGAACCGCAGTCTCTCGACCGGCTCCGCCATAGCGACTCATTTCGCCAAATCTAGCCAAATGAACCCTCCCCCAAAGGTCCTGCATGTCACGATCTCATTTAATTCGCACGGGCTACTAGCACGGACCGCGAACGGCTGCTAATGTGATTAGCGATCTGTCCGCCCATAAGTGACCACATCTCGACAAGGGTACATGAAGGCGAATCTGGTTGGCTCTCGTCTGAAAGATTCGGGGAAAGTCGATCGCTACAGTAGTTTTTGTCTGCGGTCACTGGTTCTGGCGTTCGAGACGTCTGGTCCCTGCGTCTCGGCTTGGTTGCGATCGATCTCCGCGTCTCGGCCCGGCTGCGACCGGTCCCTGCGTCCCGGCTTGCCAATGGCGTGTTGCGCCTAAATTAGTTTCACCTTATGGCCGTGGTCAGGCAAAGGCGGAGAGAAATCTTCTTTTACGCGCCATGAAAGCGTCCCTGTAGCCGTGGCGGAGGACGCATTCGTAGTCTGGAGGGGGCCAGATGAATCGTATTTCTCCGCGGGGTTGCGGAAAGACTACTCT
>Ga0335075_10004878_pt1 | contig 20902 bp, 25 predicted proteins | sample Lox_Sample_24_FD_206723 | JGI IMG/M metagenome (GOLD analysis project Ga0335075, IMG submission 206723) | Soil microbial communities from Loxahatchee National Wildlife Refuge, Florida, United States - Lox_Sample_2.4 | ecosystem: Environmental > Terrestrial > Soil > Wetlands | place: USA...
GATTCCGAGCCAGAGGTCCATGTGCTCGCTGCCCGCGCATCCCGGGCAGTCGTCTTCCATGATGAAGTACCGCGAGAGGAACGGGACGTAGACTTGCGAGCCGGGCGGAAAGATCGTCGGGTCGGCCGCAAACGTGATCGGATCGCTTGCCGTGCCGCTTCCGCCGGCTACCGGATAACACGGATTCACGCCGGCCTGAAGGCACGCGTCGCCGCAGAAATGCAAGACGCCGTATGCAACGTAGGCTTGATTTCCTGGGGCGTTGCTCTGCGCATCGTACAGCGTGATCGTCTGAACTAGGCAGAGCGTATCGGCGCCGGCACTAGCGTACGGCTCGCAGGTCGGCGGTATCGAGCTCGAAGGACTCGGCGTGGGTGAGACGGCCGCCGTTGTTGCATCTGCTCCATCGATCGTCAGACGATGCGCGCTAAACGGCTCGTACGACGGCATACAAGAAGGAACCGCACTTGGCGTTCCGCTCGCGGCGGGAGACGTCGTACTCGTCGGTTGCGCGGTCGGCGTCGGCGTGAATACCGGCGAGGGGCTCGCGGACGGTGTTGGCGCAACGGCACTTGGTTGTGCCGACGCAACACCTGTTGGCTGCGTTGTCGTAGCCGAAGAGGCAGCGGGTGAGGGTGGACCACTTTCCCCGCTCCCGCCGCACGCCGTTAGGACACAAAGCGCCGCAAGCGACAGCAACGCAAAGAAGCCGCTAGATTTCATCTACCATTTTAGTATGGCACGAGAACGCGTGCCGGCAAAGGGACTTTACGCCGGCTTGACGCGTGTGCGCCAAATGTCGAACGATGCGCGGGCCTGCGCGAGGAGCCAGTGTTCGCCGTCGACCGTCTGCCGGCCGATGGCTGCAGCCAAGGTTGCGCGCGGGCCGTAGTTCGCGTCGATTACGACCGGCGCGGCGCGGAGTGCATGCACGAGCGCCGCTTCCAATTGCGCACCGGGCGGAAGCGTCGAGAGCACGACATCGACCTCCGCCGACCCATCCCAAAGGTGGATATCCAGACGCTGCGCGAGTTCGCGCGCACGTTCTTTAGTACGGTTCCAGAGCAGGACGCGTGCGCCATGCGCGTGCAACGCGAAGGCCGCGGCGCGCGCCGTCGGACCAACGCCGAGCAAGAGGATGCTCATGCCGCGGGCATCGGCATCAGTCGCGGCACGCACCGCTTCGAGCGAACCGACGCCGTCGGTGTTGGCTCCCGCGATGCCATTTGGCAACAATGTCATCGTGTTCACCGAGCCGCTCTTGCGTGCCACCTCGTCGAGCGATGTGCAGACGCCGTAGGCTTCTTCTTTCAACGGCGTGGTGACGTTGATCCCGAGATAGCCTTGCGCGCGCAGACGCTCGACGGCGGTTCGCACACCGCCGGCGGGAACACGAATGGCCTCGTAACTCCCCGCCAACGCAGCCTCGCGCAAAAAGGCGGTGTGGATCTGCGGACTTTTGCTGTGCGCGACCGGATCGCCGATCACGGCGAGTTTCATCGCCGGTGTCATCGGGGAGGTCATCGTGTGGTCAGCGCGACCCCAATACCAGACGTTCGAAGAAGCGCAAGATGCGCGTCCCGGCCCAGTCGTGCGGTTCGATCGGCCGCGTCAAGATCACGCGCAACCCCGCTAGGCGCGCGCCGACGACGTCGGTGAAGAGTTGATCGCCCACCACGACCGTCTCGCGTTTTTGTGTGCCCAAGAGCGCGAGCGCGCGCAAGAAACCGAATGGCAACGGTTTGAGGGCGCTCGAAACAGCCGGTACGCCGAGTGCGGCGCTCACGCGGCCGACCCGACCCGTAAAGTTGTTGGAGACCAGCGCGACGGCGAAGCCGCGTCGCTTTGCTTCGGCAATCCAGGCAGCGTCGTCGACGGCGACGTCGAGACGCCCATAGCCCACCAGGGTGTTATCGAGATCGACGATGATGCCTCGCATCCCCTGAGCCGCCAGGCTCTCCAGCGAGACCAGACAGAGGCGATCGGCAAAATGGTCGGGGCGCAGCACGAGCCAGCGTTGCGCGCGTTCTCCCCGCTATCCTCGGAGTTGCTCGCAGGCTGCCCACGGGAGCCGCAGACTCTGCACCGTCTGCCCACAGGAATTTCTGGTTTCCGACACCTTCTCCATAGGATGTACGCAAGGAGCCGCCCCCTATATCTTGTATCTGCACCTCTCCGGTAGTACAATATGAGGTACCGGCCGACGAAAAAAGACCTGGACATTTACGAACAGGTGTTCGATTCGTGCACCCTGAACATCGCTAGCCAAGGAGGTTCCCGCATGTCAGACGCCCCCGCCTCGCCCGAAGGCGCCCTCCCGCGCGGCCTCGCCGAGCCCGCGTTCGACTCCAACGCCCTGCGCGTGCTCAAAGAGCGCTACTTCGCGCGCAAGGCCGACGGTTCGGTCGAGACTCCCAAGGAGTTCTTGTGGCGCGTCGCCTCGGCGATCTCCGAGCCCGAGCGTCCCTACGCAAAGGCCAACGGCCGCGACTCCGACGCCGTCGCCAGCGGCGTCGCGCACGCATTTTACGACATGATGGCGCGGCGCGACTTCATGCCCAATACGCCCTGCCTGGTCAATGCGGGGCGACCGCTCTCCATGCTCTCGGCCTGCTTCGTCTTGCCGGTGCCCGATTCGATCGAAGGCATCTTCTACAATCTCAAGGCGATGGCACTCATACAGAAGAGCGGCGGCGGCACCGGTTTTTCGTTCTCCGAGCTGCGTGCCGGCGGCGCCCTCGTCGAATCGACCGGAAAAGACGCCTCGGGGCCGATCAGCTTCATGAAAGTCTTCAACGCGGCGACCGACTCGATCAAGCAAGGCGGGGTGCGCCGCGGTGCCAACATGGGCGTGCTGCGCGTCGATCATCCCGATATCTTCCAATTCATGCGCTGCAAGAAAGAACTCGACGCCGAAAACAAGGCGCTTTACAACCGCCTCTCCGACTCGGGGCAATACACCGAGGCGCAGCTGCGTCAGCTCAAACAAGAATTCTTGCAGACGCAGATCAACAACTTCAACATCTCGGTCGGCGTGACCGACAAGTTCATGAAGGCCGTCGAAGACGACGGGGACTTCGATCTCATCGACCCGCGCAGTAAGTCCGTGGTGCGCACGGTGCAGGCGCGCGAGATCTGGGATGCGATCGTCGAAGGCGCATGGCAAAACGGAGAGCCCGGTGTCCTCTTCCTCGATCACCCTGAGTGGAATCCGCTGCCGGGCCTCGGGCCGATCCAGGCGACCAATCCCTGCGTCACCGCCGACACGATGGTGAACACCAGCGAAGGACGGCGCCCCGTCTCCCAACTCGTCGGGCGCCAGTTCATGGCCATCGTCGACGGTGAACCGCACCTCTCGACCGAACGCGGCTTCTTCTTCACCGGGCTCAAGACGGTCTACGAGATCGAGACCGATGAAGGCCCTTCGCTGCGGGCGACTGCCGATCACGAGATCATGGTCGTCGACCGCACCGGCAACGAGCGCTGGACGACCGTCGGCAACCTCAAGCTCGGCGACCGTCTCGCGTTGCACCGTCGCGTGCAACAGTACGCGCACGGCGAAGGTGCCGCGCAAGCGCCCGTACGCACACGTCCGTTTGCGACGCTCACCTCGTCGCGCGTCGCCGGCCGCCAACTCGTCTTCGACTGTGAGATCCCGACTGTTCACGCCTTCGACGCCAACGGCTTCTACGTCCACAACTGCGGCGAGCAGGCCCTCCATGGCTACGACTCGTGCAACTTGGGCTCGATCAACGTCGGCCACTTCTACGACGCCTCCGCCAAAGACGTCGACTGGGAACGCCTCGCGCAGGCAACGGCGCTCGCGATTCGGTTCCTCGACAACGTGATCGACGCCAACATCTACCCGATGGCCGAGATCGAAGAGATGGTACGCAACAACCGGCGCGTCGGCCTGGGGATCATGGGCTTCGCCGACCTGCTCATCCTGCTCGGCATCCCCTACGGATCGCCGCAGTCGATCACGTTCAGCGGAAAGCTGATGAAGTTTCTGCGCGAGCGCGCCGAAGAGACCAGCGAGCAGCTCGCTCGTGAGCGCGGGGAGTTTCCCAACAAACATCTCTCGGTGTGGGCCAACGACCCGCGTCCGCGGCGCAACGCAGCCCTTCTCTCGATAGCTCCGACCGGGACGATCTCGATGATTGCCGGGTGCAGCTTCGGCTGCGAGCCCTACTTCGGTATGGCGTACACCAAGCACGTGATGAAAGACGCCGAAGGGCGCCCGCAGCACCTCTACTACGTCGTGCCCCTCTTCGAAGAGATCGCCAAAGACGAGGGCTTCTATTCCGAAGAGCTCCTCGGAAAGATCGAAGAGAACCGCGGCTCACTCAAAGGCCTCGCCGAAGTCCCTGCCAAGTGGCAAGACGTCTTCACCGTCGCCGCCGATGTCAGCGTCGATCAGCACATCGATATGCTCGCCGCTTGCCAGAAGTGGACGTGCAACGCCGTCTCCAAGACGATCAACGCACCCAACACCGACACCCGCGAAAACGTCGGACGCGCCATCTTCCGTGCCTACCATGCCGGCTGCAAGGGCTTCACCTACTACCGCGACGGCTCGCGCACCGAGCAAGTCGTCACCTTCTCCAAAGATGGAGACATCAAGGGCAGCAACCGTGACGTCGCCGCCAAACAATCCGCCGTCATCTCGTCTGCCACCCCGCCAGCCGACCTCGACGCATTGGACGTCGACGCGCTCTTGGCACGCGCCAACTCGCTCCTGGAGGTTCGCTAATGGACGAACAGACCGTCAAATCCACACTCGTGAGCCTGATCGCCCGCGTGGAGGCCTTGCAAGCCGAGAACGCCACGCTGCGTGAACAAAACGCCGCCTGCGCCAAGGCGGTCGAACGCCTCGTCACGCGCGTGGAGAACCTCCAGTCGGTCCAGGCCGAGCGCAAAGCGGCCGACGACCGGCGTGCGACCTATCGCGAGCGGCCGCCGGTGCTGCGCGGGCGAACCGTGCAAGCCAACGTCGGCTGCGGGCCACTTTACATCACCCTCAACGAAGACGAGAGCGGCAAGCCTTTCGAAGTCTTCTTCAAGTTGGGCAAAAGCGGCTCGTGCCAGCAGTCGTATCTCGAGGCACTGGGCGTCGCGATGTCGGTCGGCTTGCGCTATGGCGCCGATCCGCTCAAGTTCGTCGAGAAGTTCGAAGCGATGCGCTGCCCCAACCCCAAGATGCGCGATGCCTCGGGCCCGACGACCCTCTCCTGCGCCGACGGCATCTCGCAGGGCTTGGCCAATGCGCTCGCGCTCGCGATACCCGGGACGAGTCCCGAAGCGCGCGCCGAGGCCGACATCGTCGCCGTGGCGGAACCCAAGTACCCGCTGAGCGACGAAGAGAAAGCCGAAAACGCGGCTAACGCCAAATCCATCGATCTCATCGGTCACCCGCGTGGTGGCGGCGGACACGGTGATGGGTACGCGATGCCTTCACTGAGCACGATGCAGACACTCCCTCCACCGAACGTACGCAAAGCGATGCTCACCGGCGTCGGTATGTGTCCGAAGTGCGGCGGTAACCTCATTTCACAGGGTGGATGCATTCAGTGCCTACAGCAATGCGGCTACATCGGCAAATGTAGCTAATATCTGTCACGGCAGCGACAGCGGGTGGCTTTTCCGCGGCAGCCCTCCGCTGTTGCTGGGCGCTTGCTCATGCCATGCTCAGAATCAGCCACAGCGCATGGGGAACGAACGCCCGTTTGAGCGCTACATCTTGTGGTACACCCCCATCTTATGGTATAGTAGTAGTGTGAACGTAGGTCAGGTGAGCGGTTCCGTGCACCGCTCGAAATCGGAATTTCTCTTCCCGATCGACGTCATTCGCGGTGACTTTCGTCACGTGTTCCGTGACCGAAAAACCCCCCAAATGTTCAGAGGACATCGGCTGAGCGAAAGCAAGAGAGCGGCGTGACGTTGATCTCAAAATCCGCGCGCATCTCTCGTAGCCAAGGGGAATCGATGCTCGCTGGTCCCGGCATTAAAATTGGCCGCCACACGTTTACGGCGCCTACGCGTTTAGATACGTGGAAGGCGCCACGAGCGGGTGGTGTGTACGTCGTGATGACGACCGATCCGAAGAAGCCGGAACTTCCGTACAAAGTCCTCTACGTGCGACAGACCGAATCGTTTGTCGACGAACGAATCGGTCCCGATCACCACGCATTTGGTCAGTGGTTCATCCTCGGTCTGCTCGGGCACTCGATGCTCTACATCTCCACCTGCACGATCGAAGAAGAGAATATGCGCCGTAACGTGGAGATTCAACTCGTGGCATCTTTCATGCCCCAGTGTAACGTCTTCGGACGCTAACGCCGCGGCATACGCCGCCTAGAGCAGTTTCGTAAACAGATAATCCGGGAGTGTCGACGGGAACGCGTAGTCGACGAAATCGAAGGCGAACCCGCTGACCATGCGGTCGAGGCCGAAGCGCAGGACGTCGTCGGTACGGATCTGCTGGATGTAGTATGAGCCGCCGAGCGGCACGTACGAGACGATCCAGCGCGCATCTTCGTACGGCTTCCCTTCGAAGAGGCCGTCGACGGCGAGCTGCAAGGTCGCGTAGGAATCGGTCGCGACCCAGAGATCGCGCAGGCGGTAGATCTGCGGGTCGTGCAGGGGCGCCAAGCTCAGATGATACGCAGCGCCATAGGGCAGATGCTCAATGCCCACCAGTATAATCTGGTAGTCGCGCGCGAAGACCTCGACGTGGCTGATCTCGCGCAGCGGCGTCGCCTCGTCGTCGGGGCTGGCGGTCGGCGAGGGGGTCGCGATCGCAACGGCGGCATCGCTCGGCGGCGCATCGGTCTGCGAGGCGACGAGTTCGGCCACCAACCGTTGGTGCACCATGCCAAACGCAGCCGACGGCTCGATCAGTGGATCGAGCACGGGAAACGCATCGGCGTCTGGATTGGTGTCCAGGCTGTCGACGCTGGCCTTATGCGCGTGAAAGTGAAGATGCAGGCCGATGGCGACGCCTTTGAGGCGCTGCGCCTCCTCCTGCGGGACGACGATGCGCTGCAGCACCAGCTCCCCATCGGAACTCCGGTATGACGCCTGCCACCAGTTCTCGTGCGGACGGTCGCGCCAAACGTACCGCTCGCGGAACCCATAGGTGATGAAGGGTGCGTCGCGCCGCAAGAGCCAGACGGCCTTGGCTCGCCGGAATATCTCGTCACCTTGCGTCGCGTCCAGAGTCGCCGCCGGAATGGCCGACGAAGCGGCGGCGGCACCCGAGTAGGCCAGAAAGAGGGAGCGGCTCAACATGCTGTTTCAATTGTAACGCTTGGGCGGCGCGCGATGTCACGCGCCGGCTCTTTAGCGGGCGGCGACGCTTTCGAGCGAGCGGCCGACTGCGGTAACGATCAGATCGAGATGTTCGCGCTCAAGCACGAGCGGGGGCGCGATGCGCAAGACGGTCTCCTGCGTATCTTTGGCGAGAATACCTTCGCGCAAGAGCACCTTGGAGAGCCGTTTTGCCGGGACGCCGACCTCGATACCGATCAGGAGACCACGTCCGCGCACTTCGTGAATGAGTGGGTGACGCAGCGCTTGTAGGCGAGCGAGCAGCTCGCTCCCAAGCGTCCGGGCACGTTCTGCAAGCCGCTCGTCGATGATGACCGCAAGCGCTTCGCGCGCGACCGCACATCCGAGCGGATTTCCTCCAAAGGTGCTGCCGTGATCGCCCGGCCCGAAGAGGCCGAGCAGCGCGCGCGACGCCAGCACCGCCGAGACCGGATAAAAGCCACCGCCGAGCGCCTTTCCGACGATGACCACATCGGGCCGCAACCCGTCACGATCGATCGCCAGACGATCGCCGCAGCGGCCGAATCCCGTCTGAATCTCGTCGTCGAGGAAGAGCGCTCCATGCTGGCGACAGAGCTCCATTGCAGCGCGTAGATAGCCGGGCGGCGGAATATTTACGCCGCCTTCACCTTGAATGGGCTCGATGAGCAGCGCGCACGTCTCGTTCGTGAAGGCCGCGCGCAACGCGTCGATGTCGCCGAAGGGGACGATATCGAAGCCGGGCGTGAAGGGTCCAAAATCTCGACGGTATTGCTCGACCGACGAAGCGCTCACGACGGTGGTGGTGCGGCCGTGAAAATTTCCCGAACAGACGATGATGCGCGCACGATCGCGGCTGATGCCTTTCACGCGATAGCCGTAGCGCCGGGCAAGTTTGATCGCCGTCTCTACCGCTTCCGCCCCCGTATTCATGAGGATCGCCATCTCTTGATCGCAATATGCGGTGAGATCGCGCAGCAACAGCGGCATCTGATCGTTGCGCACCGCGCGCGAGGTCAAGGTAAGGCGCTGCGCTTGTTGCACGAGCGCAGCCAAGATGCGCGGGTGGACGTGCCCTTGATTGACGGCCGAATACGCGCTGATGCAGTCGAGATAGCGATTTCCGTCGACGTCGTAGGCCCAAACGCCCTGCGCGGAGGTAATGACGACGTCCAGCGGCGCGTAGTTGCGCGCGCCGTACTCGTCTTCGAGTGCGGTCAGTTCGGGAATCGTCAAATGAGCGGGCAGCGTCTCCATCCTTCTCCTCATTCGCCTCGTGCACAAGAGTTTCATGGGCTGTACGCCGTACGAGGCAGGCATGACGAAGGTAGGCGTGATTGGTCTGGGTACGATGGGGCGGGTCCTCGTCCGGGGGGTCCTCGAGGCAGGCGAGGACGTGCGCGTCCTCGGTTCGACCCGTTCGAGCCAGACGGCGGAGGCTGCAGCCAAAGAGCTCGGTATCCCAATCGAACGGGACAACGCCCGGGTCGCTCAGCAGAGCGATATCCTCGTGCTCTGCGTGAAGCCGCACCAGGCGCGCGCGGTTCTCGAACATCTCCAGCCGGCGCTGCGGGCCGACCAGCTCATCCTCTCGATCTGCGCGGCGATCACCATCGACGACATTCGCGCCTGGACCGGCGGCGTCGCCCGCGTGATCCGGGCGATGCCCAACACTCCGTGCCTCGTCGGTGCCGGGATGACGGTCCTAGCCGCCGCCCCCGACGTCTCGGAGGCACAACTCGCCTCGGCCCGCCGGCTCTTCGAGCCGCTCGGCCGTACGGCCGTCGTCGACGAATCGTTGATGGACGGCGTTACCGGTCTCTCGGGTTGCGGACCGGCCTACGGGTATCTAATCATCGAATCGCTCAGCGAGGCCGGCGTCAAGCTGGGAATCTCGCGCGCGACGTCGGTTTTGCTGGCGGCTCAAACCATGCTCGGCGCAGCTAAGATGGTCCTCGAACGCGGTGAACATCCGGCTGCGCTCAAAGATGAGGTCACAACCCCTGCGGGCTGCACGATCGACGGGCTCATGGCGCTCGAAGACGGCAAATTGCGCAGCACGCTGATCAGCGGCGTGATCGCCGCGGCCGAACGCAGCAAACAGATGCGCAGCGGGTAAGCCGCGCTACGGCAAGACGGGTATGGGCGTGCGCCGTGGCTGCGGAACGCCGCTGACGGTTGGCTGTGGAGTCGGCCTTGCGGGCGGCGTGAACGTCGGGCCAGGGCTCGGACGCCACGAAGGCGCTGCATACGGCGTCCTCGTCGCGACGGGCATCGGCGCCGACGAGATGATCGAGAGGTTCTGATAGGCAGCGTCGTAGGCGACGTATTCGCCGAGGGCACGCGTCACGGCCGCCAGCGGGATCATCACCCGGCCGTCGTGCCAGTAGGGCGCGACGGGGAGGGTTTGCGGAACGTCGTTGACGCAAACACTGCGCGTGCCAAGGGTTATCTGCACCTCATGCTCCCCCCGCACGAAGCGAACGACATGGCGGCCGGCATCGATGTCGATTTCATCGGCGATGTCACGCAGGTATGGGTCGACCGGGGCGACGACGGTTCCGTGAACGAGCATCGCGGGGAGCAAGCTCTCGATCAACCGCCCGTCCAAGATGACCTTGACCATCACCGCCGCGAGGAATCCCACGTTGCCTCCATGCGCCGCCTGGTCAGGGTTTTCCGCGCAGCGGCCATCCACTACTCACAAGACGGCTGCGGATTTCTCGCTCAGGCCATCGCCTTCAACGCGCTCTTTGCGATCTTTCCGATCCTCATCTTGGCCGTCGCCGTCCTGGGCTACGTCTACGGGACCGACGAGGCACAGCAGCGTGCGCTCGCGCTGATCTCCGATGTCGCACCCGACGTGCAGCAGACACTGACGGAGAACTTCCATCAGGTCATCCAATTTCGCGGGCTCTCCGGTGTCCTCGCCCTCCTCACGTTGATCTGGTCGGGGAAGAACCTTTTCCAGGCACTCGCTTATGCGCTCGACCGCGCCTTGGGCGTCCCTAAGGGGCGGCCGCTTCACGTCGACATCGCCGTCGCGATCTTCTTATTGCCGATCGTGGGCGTCATCCTCATCGCCGCGACGGCGGTTCCCATCATGCTCTCCATCATCATTCACCTCGGAGGCTTCGTGGGATCCGAGCTCACGACGCAGATCATCGGTTACGGAACGGCGACGGTGATGGTCTTCGTGATCGCGCTCCTGCTCTACACCTATCTGCCCAACGCCCCCACGCACATCACCTTCGGTATCCCGGGGGCGCTCTTCGTCGCGGTTATGTGGGAGGTCGCACAGGTCGCGTTCGGTATCTACACGACACACGTGAATTTTCTTCGGGTCTACGGCGCCGTCTCGGCTATCGCCATCCTCTTGTTGTGGTTCTACTACATGGGCATCATCTTTCTCTATGGGGCGCAGCTCAGCGCACAGTGGCGGAAGACCACCTGATGCTCCGCCGCCTCGTTCTCGTGTTCGCTCTGGCCTTGCCGTTGTTCGGGGCAGATACGGCGGTCGCGCCCGTCGTGGTGGTGTATCCGTACAGCACAACCTCCGGCGTGGCCGAAGACGCCGGCGGCAAGATCGCCGTCGTCATTGCCACGCAACTCTCGCAGTTCGGCGACCTCGACATCCTGCCGGCTACGCCGGGGACGGATCGCACCCAATTTCTCACCGCCGCCCAAGCGCAGAACGCCGACTACTACGTGACCGGCTATCTCACACCGCTAGGTGACGAGGTCTCGCTGGTGAGCCAAGTCGTGAGCGTCGCAACCGGCATTTTGGTCTGGAGCAACACCGAAGAGGTCACGACGTACGGACAGGCCGTCGGCCAAGCCGACGCAATTCATCAAGCCATCCTCGAACACGCCGGACGCGCCTTCGCCTCCATCGACGAGCCCCCGCCCTCCACGAGCGCCCCGCGCAATCAAGAGCAGGGAAACCTCGTGCAAGCCTTCGCTCACCACGGCTCGCACCAGTCTTCCGTTCGAGTTGCAGCGGCGCCGGCGCCGACCGCGAGCGCTCGCAGCACGCCGGCGAGCGTTGCGGCGGCCGCCGTCGAGCCACGTAAGCAGCGCCGGTCTCGTGCCCGGCCGGCAGCTGTCGCCGTCGCGACTCCAACCCCCGCGGCGGTAGTGGCACTCGCGCCGTCTGCCCCGCTCCCTACTTGGACGGCAGCGGCAAAGGGTTCGGCCATCCTCGTCGCGATTGGCGGGGACGCCCCATCCGCGCAACGCCTCTACGCCTCCGCTGTGCTGGCCAACGCTTTGAACCGCGCGGGTTTGCATACGACGGTTGCGGCGAACATGAGCAGCGACGATATGCCGGATCGCGCCTCGCGCGCGTGCGAGCGCGCAACCGGTACCGACATCTACACGGGAACGCTTTCGGTTCAGTTTGCCGGCGGCCGCTCACGCCACAGCACCGACGCAACCTTCGATCTGGTCCGTTACAACTGCAACGGGGACGTGCTGGCTTCTGCACAATCCGAGGCTCTCGCAAGCGGTCAAAACGACGTCGACAGCGCCATCGGCCGTGCCATTGCCGGCGCTTTACCGCCGGTCGTCAACCCGCCGCGGCGGCCTCGTTAACGCCGAATCGCGAGAGGCTCTAGGCTTCTTCCGCTTCGCGCGTATCGAGTAATCCTACGGGCAGATCCATCGTGATCTCGCGCTGCGCGAGATCGATAGCCCGTACGAAGTCGCGGACCAGCGGTACGAGTGCACGACCAGGTTCGATCACCAGACAATCTTGAGCCGGATAGTGCTCCACACCGGCAACCGTCCCGAGTGCCCGGCCCGTCGGATCGAGGAGGCGCAGGCCCACGAGATCGTCGTCCAAGTATTCGTCGGGCGCAAGGGCAAGCTCTTCGCGCGGCAGGTAGAGCGAGGCTCCAACGAGGGCCTGCGCCGCTTCGACGGTCCCGACGTCGCCGAGCGTGAGAATCAACTGGCCGTGATGCCGCCGTGCGTGCGTGATCGTCACCTGCCCCTTGCCTTCGGAATCCAAGAAGCAACGGCGAGCCTGCACCATCGCGTCGGCGCCCGCACTGGTGGGGCGGCATTTGAGTTCGCCGCGCACGCCGAAGACGCCGATGATCTGCGCGATCGCAACGTTAGGCACGCAGCTGTTTACGGCGAAAAGCGTCGATCACCAAAAGCCCGGTACCGATCGAAATGCACGCGTCGGCGAAGTTGAAGATGTAGAAGCTGCGCACCGAGAGATAGTCGATCACATAGCCGTGAGAGACCCGGTCGATCAAGTTGCCGACCGCGCCGCCGGCGATCATCCCGAAGGCGATCTGGGCGAGCGCCGAGCCGACGATTGCGTCGCGCAGCATACAACCCAAAACCACCAAGACGATTATCGCCAGCACGACCAGCAGCGATTCGTTTTGCCCAAACAATCCCATCGCGCCGCGATAGTTGTGCACGTAGTGTAACCAGAGCCAGTGTGGGATCAGGACGATACGCTCGTCGAGCTGGATGTGTGTTACGATGGCGTGTTTGATCGCGAGATCGGCGATAGCGACGAGCGCGAGTGCGATCGCGATACGATTGAACGTGGTTAGTCGCTTTCGGCGGAGGTCTCGGCCTCGTCCTGATCTTCTTCGTCCGAAAGCTCGGCTTCGTCCGGCAGATCCGCTTCGTCGGAATCGACGATGTCGATCGTGACGCGGCCCTCGGCCGACGCACGAACCAGCGTGCGCAAGGCTTGGGCAACCCGGCCGCCGCGACCGATCACTTTTCCCAGATCGTCCGGGTCGACTTCGAGTTCGAGCACGGCGCCGCGATCGTCGGGATGCAGCGAGACCGCAACGACGTCGGGCTTGGAGACGAGCTTCTTGGCCAAAAACGTGAGAAGTTCGACCGCTCGCGGATGTGCGATCTCGTCGGCGAGCGGAGGCCGCTTGATGCCCGGGCGGCGGCGCGGTACGAATTCGCCGTTGCGAGGTGCGAAGCCGCCCCGACCACGACGCGGAGCCGCCTCGTCCTCGGGCTCGATCTCGTCGATGACGGTCTCGCCGGTGGAGATCCGGCGCGCGCCGAGCGTTGAACGGCGCTCGTCGTCTTCGCGCGGCGACGCCTCGTCGCCGAAGAGGCCGAATTCGTCGTCGAAGGCGCTCATGTCTTACTCTCGGATTTTGCCTTCCTCTTCGTCTCCGGAACGGGGCCGCGCTCGACGAGGCCTTGTGCGGCGAAGAGGCGGCGCACGGGATCGGACGGCTGTGCGCCCTTGGCGAGCCACTCACGTGCCTTGGCCTCATCGACCACGACCGTCTTGGGCTCCGTGCGCGGATTGTAGTGCCCGAGAATCTCGATGAAACGACCGTCACGCGGTGTGCGGCCGTCGGTCACGACAAAACGATACGTCGGCTGTTTTTTTGCGCCCATGCGGCGCAGGCGAATACGAACCATCTGGGTTACGACCTTGTCATTCGGAGTCCGTTCATTGAGCGCCGGGGCGAGCGCCACGGCCCATGAACGGGAGTTTGGGGCGTTTGCCGCCCCCAAATTGCTTCATCATTTGGCGCGACTGTTCGAACTGTTTGACCAGGCGGTTCACGTCGGCGACCTGCGTGCCGCTGCCGAGGGCGATGCGCCGGCGGCGGGAGGCATTGAGGACGTCCGGGTGGCTCCGCTCGCGCGGGGTCATCGAACAGATGATGGCCTCGACCCGGTTGAGATCGCGCTCGTCGATCTCGACATTCGGCATCGCCTTGCTAAGTCCGGGGATCATCTTCATGATCTCGGTCATCGAGCCCATCTTGCGCACCTGGCGGAGCTGGTCGAGGAAGTCTTCGAGCGTGAACTGCTGCTTGCGCAGCTTGCGCTCGAGCTCCTTAGCCTGGTCGGCGGTGTAAAGGTTCTGGCTCTTCTCGATGAGGGTGAGGACGTCGCCCATCCCGAGGATGCGCTGAGCGAGCCGGTCGGGATAGAAGGGTTCGAGTGCTCCCACCTTCTCCCCGGTCCCGACGAACTTGATGGGAGCGCCGGTGACCCGATGGATCGAGAGCGCCGCGCCGCCGCGCGCGTCGCCGTCCATCTTTGTCAGGATCACGCCCGTGATCCCCAAGCGATCGTTGAAGCCCCGGGCGACGTTGACCGCCTCTTGACCGGTCATGGCGTCGGCGACAAAGAGGATCTCTTTGGGGTCGGTCCGCGACTTGATCGCATCGAGTTCGCCCATGAGCTGCTCGTCGATCTGCAGACGCCCCGCCGTATCGATGATGACCGTCGAGATACCGAGCCGCCGCGCCTCGGCAAGAGCGCCCGCCGCGATGCGGACCGGGTCGTTGCTCGGCTCGGTGTAGACGGGCAGATCGATCTGCTTGCCGAGGGTCTGCAACTGGGCTATTGCGGCGGGACGATAGACGTCGGCGGCAACCAAGAGGGAACGTCGGCCTTGTTCCTTGAGTCGCAGCCCGAGCTTCCCCGCATGCGTTGTTTTCCCCGAGCCTTGCAGGCCGACGAGCATGATGACAGACGGCGGCGCGTCGGAGAACTGGAGGCGGGCTTGAGCGCCGCCGAGCAGTTCGACGAGCTCGTCGTGGACGATCTTGATCACCGACTGCGCGGGCGTCAGTGACCCCAGCACCTCGCTGCCGACGGCCTTCTCTTTGACCGCGGCGACGAACTCTTTGGCGACGCCGAGGTTGACGTCGGCTTCGAGCAACGCAACACGAATCTCGCGAACGACGTCGTTGACGTCGCTCTCGGTGAGTCGCCCGCGGTTTCCGAGGCGCGAGAAGATCGCGCCGAGCCGCTCGCTGAGAGCTTCGAGCATCAGGCCTTCGGGGCGGTCTCCTCGATCTTCTTCACCGCGTCACCGACCGTCTTGATCTTCTCGGCCTCTTCGTCGGGGATGTCGATGTTGAATTCGGTTTCGAATGCCATCACCAACTCGACTTGGTCGAGCGAGTCGGCACCGAGGTCGTCGGTGATCGAGGCCTCCGGCGTTACCTCTGCTTCGTCGACACCGAGCTGCTCGACGATGATCTTCTTCACTTTTTCAAACGTAGCCATGGTTCTCCTTACAAACTTCCCGCCGCTTGGCGCATCACATCACGGAGCCGCCGTCGACGACCAGCGTCTGACCGGTGATGTAGCGCGCGGCATCCGAACACAGAAAAGCAACGACCCCACTGACGTCTTCCGGCGTCCCCGTACGGCCCAACGGGATCGCATCGAGAAAGCGGGCTCGTACGGCCGGCGACAGCGATTCGGTCATTGCCGTTTCGATGAGGCCGGGCGCGACGGCGTTGACTCTTACGTTCCGTGACCCCAATTCCTTTGCTACCGACTTTGCCAGGCCGATCAAGCCGGCTTTTGCCGCAGCGTACCCCGCCTGCCCGGCGTTTCCGGTGAGTCCGACGATGCTGGAGATGAGGACGATTGAGCCGCCCCGCTGCTTGACCATCGGCCGGGCAACCGCCGTGCAAAGATAGAAGGCCGACTTGAGGTTCACGCTCAGGACGTGCTCGACGTCGGGGGGCTTGGTTCGTAGGATGAGCTGATCGAGGGTCTGACCGGCGTTGGCGACGGCGCAGTCGATGCGCCCGAAGCGTTCGAGCGCGGCGGCGACGGCATGCTCAGCGGTCGCGGGGTCGGCGACGTCACCGACGACGATCTGGGTCTGCGCTTGCGGTCGCGCCTCGGCGACGGCGGCGGCCGTCTCTTCGAGGGCGCTGCGGTCGCGGCCAACCAAGACGAGATCACGGCCGGCCCGGGCGAGGTCGACGGCGACGGCGCGCCCGATGCCGCGGCTGGCGCCGGTGATCAGCGCCGCTCCCGCGGACGCACTCATACCGGTGCTCCAAGTGCGGAGAGCAGTTTGGCGGCGCCGGCGCTATCGCCGACGTGCATGACCGGCGGGGCGCCGGGGAGGCGCTTCGCCAGCGGCGCCACGACGGCTTGGGCACCGAATTCTACGATCAGCTCCGGCCGCTCACCGAGCAGACGCAGCATCGCTTGGTGCCACAAGACTTCGCCCGTGACCGAGCGTACGAGGTTCGCGCGAATCGTTGCTACGTCGCGGTACGGCTGGCCGTCCACGTTGGAGACGACGGTAAATTTCGGCAGCGCGATCGTGGCCGCCGCGACCACCGGTGCGAACGTCTGTAACGCCGGCTCCATGAGTTCACTGTGCCACGCTCCCGAGACGTTGAGGGCGACGACACGCTTTGCGCCGGCGGCCATTGCGAGCTCACCTGCGCGCCGCACGGCATCCGCATCTCCGCTCACCACGATCTGTCCCGGCGCATTGAAATTCGCAAGCTGCACGCGCCCGCTCTCCGCGCGCGCTCGGGCGACGACTTCGCGCAGCGGCGCTTCGTCGAGCCCTAACACCGCCGCCATGCCGCCGCGTGCGAGGCTCGCGGCCTCTTGCATCGCCACACCACGCGCTTGCACCAGCGCGAGCGCATGCTCAAACGTCAGCGCTTCGGAGATCACGAGACTGCAATATTCACCAAAGGAGTGTCCCGCGCTCACCACCGGTGCGATCCGCTCGCCCAGCGCAGCGTAGAGCGCAACGTTGGTCACGAAGATCGCAGGCTGTGCAAAGCGCGTCTCGGTCAGACGCCCCTCCGGCCCCCGCCGTGTCATCGCCAACAGGTCGTACCCGAGGACGCGCCGCGCACGCGCAAAGATATCCGCCGCCGCCTCCGACGCCTCCACGATGTCGCCACCCATGCCCACGAACTGCGACCCCTGCCCGGGAAATATCGCTGCAATCCGCATCAGGTCACCAGCGCCAAATGATGGCGCCCCACGAGAGGCCGCCGCCGAAGCCGACGAAGAGGATGGGGTCGCCGTCGTGAATGCGGCCCGATTCCACCGCTTCTGCGAGTGCAATTGGAATGGACGCCGCCGAGGTGTTTCCGTAGCGTTCGATGTTGATGACGACGCGCTCGATCGGAACGCCGAGCTGCCGCGCCGCCGCGATGATGATTCGCTTGTTGGCTTGATGCGGAATCATGTGCACGATATCTTCGACGTGCAGATTCGCGCGCTCGAGCGCGAGCGCCGTGCACTCTTGAATTCTCGTGACGGCGACTCGGAAGATCTCGCGGCCCTGCATCTGCATGAAATGGCGCCCGGCGCGAACGCCTTGCTCGCTGAAGGGTTCACGCGTTCCGCCCGCTGGGATGTAGAGCAGCTCGGGTTGCGCTCCATCGGTGCCGAGTTCGCAGCTCAAGAACGAGTTGGTTGGGGAACGCTCGATGACGACGGCACCAGCACCGTCGCCGAAGAGAATCGCCGTCGCCCGGTCCTGATAGTTGGTGATGGAGGAGAGCTTCTCGGCACCGATCACGAGCACGCGATTGAAGACGCCGGCACGCACCATGCTCGCCCCCGTCGCCAAGGCGTAGATGAACCCGCTGCAGGCGATCTCGATGTCGAAGGCGGCCTTACCGACGAGGCCAAAACGCGAGGCTACCAGACTTGCTGTTGCCGGAAAGATGTAATCCGGCGTGACGGTGGCGACGATGAAGGCGTCGATGTCGTCGGGCTTGAGCTTCGCGTGCGCGAGGGCGCGCTCGGCGGCGTACACCGACATATCGCTCGCTGCCATCTCGGGCGGGGCGATGCGGCGCTCGCGCATTCCGGTGCGCTCGACGATCCATTGGTCGCTGGTGTCGAGCATCCGCTCGAGATCGGCGTTACTGAGGACCCCGTCGGGGACGTAGGCGCCGACACCTACGATCTTGGCGCCGTGCAAGGCGCCGTTGAAATGGCCGGGTCTATCCGCGTTCGTGGCCAGCGTGCTCGTCCTTCGGCGTTACCACCTGACGGCCGTCGTACGTGCCGCAGTTCGGGCAGACGAAGTGCGGAAGCTTGGGCGCATGACACTGCGGACATTCCACGGTCGTGACCGGGCTGAGCTTCCAGTTTGCGGCACGCCGGCTGCGCGTCTTCGAGCGCGGCGTCTTCCATTTTAGGTTGGCCATGTCGTCTCCAGGGAATCGGCAGGTGCACAGCGGCAGGTCTTGGGGTTCTCCCCGCAGGTCGTGCAGAGCCCGGGGCAATCCTCCGCGCACAGGGTCGTGATCGGCAGCGCCGAGTCGAGAAGCTGGCGGACCAGATCGCTCACGTCGAGCATCGTTCCTTCGAGGACGTTGCTCTCGGCGAACGGATCGCTCGATTCTGCTGCAAACTGTTCCTCGACATCGACGTGTATCGCGTGTCTGGCGTCCTCCAGGCACCGGTCACAGCTGGCGACGTAGGTCGCCTCGATGACCCCGCGAACGGCGAGCCGCCGGTCGAGCCGCGAAATCTCTAGCGAGACTTGCGCGGGCTGCTCAAAGACGTACGGTCCGAAGGCCGGAACCGGGAGCGCCTCATTGATCACGAGCTCGCGGCCGGTCCACAGGACCGGGCCGACGTCGACTTTCACTGCTGCCATACACATAGAGAAGGCCCCCTCGCGCCGCTCGGCTCTCGGGAGACCCGTCTCAGAACCCGGTCAATCATAGGGCGGCGCCCCCTCTTTGTCAACGCGAACACCCTCTTGGAACCCTTGTCGGAACCACCTGCGCGCGTGAAAGGAGGGCAAAACACGCATCTTTTGGGGGAAGAATACATGAGCTTCAACATCGGCAACGCGCTCAGCGGAGCCCTTCAAGGCCTGGCCGCCAGCGGCGGCAACCCATACGCAGCCGCCGCCGACGGGGCGATCTCCGGTTTCAGTGGAGGGTCCGGTTCGGTGACCGGCGCCACGGCGGCCAGCGCAACGAGCGGCAGCCTGGGCAGCCTTGGATTGGGTGCTCTCGACAATCTCGTCTCGGAGCTTGGCGACGGGTCCGGTGGCGACAGCAGCGTCAACGCCCTCGCCCAGATGGCCGGATCGATGCTGGGGTCCGGTGCCACCACCTCGACGGCCGCAAGCAGCGCGGCATCGAGCGCCGACGCCATCGCCCCAACGACCGGCGTGACCGTCCCCACCCCCTCGACGTCCTCGCAGTCGACCTTCCGTTCGTTCTCGAGCATGGTTCCGCAGAGCCAGGGCGGCGACGTGAACGCAACGATGGTCGGCGACGGGAGCGACTCCGACGACACCGGCACCGCCTAGCGTCTTGCCAGGCAATCGACTGCGCGTGAATGACAGTCGACGATTCTCTTTCGCAGCAAAGGAGCATACATGGGCAGTTTTTTGAACGTTCTGGGCGGCGCCGTCGGCGGATTCTTGACCGGTGGCCCAATCGGAGCGGCAGCGGGCGCAGTCGGCGGCGCCGTGAGCGGCGGCGGACCGAGCGGTGCGGGCAACATCACGGCGACCAATAATCCGGCGCTGACGATCCAGCAACAGATGGACACCGCAGACGAATACAACCAACTCGCACTCAACGCCGAGAACATGCAGCACAACGATCAGATGCAGTGGCAGTCGACGATGTTCAACGAGATGATGGACGAAAAATCCGAGCAGATGCGCGAGATGAATTCGCTGCGCGACGTCTCGATGGCACAGCGCAAAGCCGACAACGGCATCGTCAAAGAGTTCATCGGCACGATCAAAGACTAGTCGATGGGCGTCGACGCGATCGGCGGTCTCCCTCCGCCACCCGCAACCGCCGCGGGGGCTCCGGCCCCTGCGGCAGCCGCACGTCCACTCGACGCGACCGCTGAGACCGCACCGGATACGGCCGTCTCGGTAGCCGACGATCTCGCCAAGCGCGCCGAGCTGATGCTCGTCGAGCAGCAGATCCTCGCGCAGGCACGCGAAGCGCGCATGGACCGGCTGCGCATGACCTTCGACGCGCAGCAGCAAGAACGCGCCGAGCTCTTGCGCGAGATGAACTCCCTGCGCGACATGGCGATGGAGCAGATGAAGCTCGACGACGAGTATCTCAAGAAGTGGATCGCGCTCATCTGAGCAGCGAGCAGACGGCCCAGACCGACCCCCCAGGACTTTATCCCGGGTCCCGGAATCACAGTCGGTCGCCGCGAACGCACCAAGGCGCGGCGTCTTGGGCCGTTAGCTCAGCTGGTTAGAGCGCATGCTTGATAAGCATGAGGTCCCTGGTTCGATCCCAGGACGGCCCACCAGAAAAGCCCCCGTGTTTACGGGGCTTTTTCTATGTTCCGCCAGTTTTCAGAAAGTCGCTCGCAGTCGCCCAACAGAGGCGAAAATCGGCAGAATCGGGGTGCGGAGCACACTAACGCATACCAACACAGGCACAGCGCAAGCTACACTCACGGCGAATCCGCCGAATTATGGGGAAATCGTCCTGGCCAATGCTGCGCGTATGAAAAAGGACCACCTAGTGTTTCGCTTCGTTGTTGGCGGAATCTGTGCTCTTACGATGTTCTTGACGGCGGGTGAGGCGGGATTGCCTGCGGCGACTGAGACACACTTTTTCCCCACGCGACCTTCAGGGACCACAGAGAAGTCGCAGCGCGGCGTGGTTCTCAACTACGCCGCCGGCAATGACATTGGAGCCATGACGCTTCAAGACTCATCAGGCAAAAAGCACACGTACTATCTGGCATCTACCGTACTGTATAACGGGAACCAGATCGTATGTTTTGGTGCAGTCGGCGATGGGATAGGAAATTGCAACTTCCCCGACCCGAATTTCGCTCTCGA
>Ga0335075_10004880_pt1 | contig 20897 bp, 18 predicted proteins | sample Lox_Sample_24_FD_206723 | JGI IMG/M metagenome (GOLD analysis project Ga0335075, IMG submission 206723) | Soil microbial communities from Loxahatchee National Wildlife Refuge, Florida, United States - Lox_Sample_2.4 | ecosystem: Environmental > Terrestrial > Soil > Wetlands | place: USA...
TCCGCAGCCTGGTCCTGGTCTGGGCGATGGCGTTGCCGAACGGGTTGCCGGGACCGGCCGGCAGGCCGGCCACGTCCACCTCCTCGACCGCGTTGGCCACGCCGTCCACGGTCATGTCCAGCCGCGCGCAGAACAGGTGCTGGTGCACCGGCCCGCCCAGGCCGGGCGCTACCTCGGTGGTGTGCGGGGAGTCGCCGGTGTAGGCCGCGGTGAACAGCGCACCGGTCATCTTGACCTCGTGCTCGATCGCGCCGTCCAGGTAGAAGTACCAGTAGAAGCCGTAGTCGTAGTTGCCGACCGTGGCCCAGGACGACACGACCAGGCGGCGCTGGCGGCGGGTCTGGGCCGAGCCGTTGAAACTGTCGGTGTGCTTCCACAGGATGCCGAAGTCCTCCTCGTGGACGCAGACCGCGTTGCCGATCACCTGCGGCGCGCCGAAGTCGTCGGCCAGCGTCGCGTCCAGGTACGCGATCTCACCCAGGCAGTCACAGCCGCGCTCCAGCGAGTTGGTCCACTTCCCGAGCAGGTACTCGCCGCCGTCGAAGAACGACTGCCAGTACCGGAACCCCGGGTCGCCGTACGGCACGACCAGTTCGGCGATGGACGCCCGGTAGATGACCGGCCGGGGCCGGCCCGCGTCGTCCAGGCTGATCTGGTGCAGGACCAGGCCTTCCCGCGCGTCGAAGCCGATCCGCATCGACCAGCCCTGCCAGCGCAGCAGCGATGCGTCCAGGGTAAAGCTCGGCCCTTCCGGCTGGGTGATCTCGATCGGCCGCAGGCCTTCGCGCAGCGGCCCGCGCACCGCCGGGTCGTCGTAGTCGGCCGGCTCCCCGGGCACCGGCGCCTCGAACTCGTCGACGATCTTGAACACCTTGCGCTCGACCACGTCGACGTAGGCGACGATCCCGTCGATCGGGTGGCCCCAGACGTAGTCCTGCTCCCGCTCCTGCCGGAACGCCAGCACCCGGACGAACCGGGTCCCGGCGTCGGCGGCCTCGCCGAACGACCCTGGGGCCTGCGGGACGGCCCGGACCTTGGTGACGTCGGTCAGGCCGCGCCTGGCCATCGCCGCCCGCCAGCCAGGGTCGGCCCGGACCACCTCTTCGGCCAGGCCGAACTCCTCGTTCAAGATCGGCACCTGGCCGTCGGAGGCCGGTTCGAGCACCCGGCGCGACACCACCCGGCCCTCGCCCAGCGACACGACCACGTCCGCAGACTGGCCGGTCGCCACGTCGATCAGGAACGCCCGCAGCCGCCGGTCCGGCCGGCCGCCGGGTACCTCGCCGAGCACCTCGTCCTTGGCCGGCTCTTCCAGGCCGTAGTAAGCGAACCTGGCCGTGTCGCCGAGCAGGCCCGCGCCGGCCAGTATCTGCCGCCCGGCCAGGTACTCCGCACCGGTGGCCGGGTCCAGCGGATGCGCTGGGCGTGCTCCCGGTGCCTCGGCCGGGCGAACGGCGGTGTCGGTCATGGGAACCCCCAACATTTCCTTGAACGTGACGCCACGGCGCGCCCGGGCGCCCGCGAAGGCCGGCCTGGCCGCCGGCCTACTCGTCGGCGACGATCGAGCCGACCCGGTCACCCAGGCCTGGGTCACGGCGGTTGAGCAGGTACGCATAAGCCACCGAGAGCACCAGGATGGCCAGAGCCGCGTACGGGAACCAGTCATAGGGCTGCGGCTGCGGCGGCTTGCACAGGTAGTAGACCGGAACGGCGATCACGATCATCCCGACCACCGGCAGAATCAGGTGCTTGACCACGTTGAACTCCTGCGGCCGGTACTTCCGGTAGTAGAACGGCAGCGCCAGATTGGCCAGGAAGTACACGACCAGGATCAGGAGCGTGCCCATCGTGCCGGACTCGTCGAAGTAGTTCAGCCCGTCCATGCTGCCGCCGTTCCCGAAGAACAGGTGGCCCAGGCACCAGAACGCGATGATCCCCCCGGCGATCCCGACGAACGCGTAGATGGCGTTGATCGGCGTCTTGCGGGTCGGGTGCACCTTGCCGATCCAGCGCGGCAGCAGGCCCTCGCGGCCGGCGTTGAAGACCAGCCGGGCCTGCGAGTTCACCGCGGCGATCAGCACGCCCACGGTCGACGTCAGGCCGGCCAGGTAGGCGATGACGGCCACCTTGGCCAGGGTCGAGTGCGCGATCGTGATGAACGGGATCGGCGCCGCGGCCAGCTTGGTCCCGTTGTCGTGGAACCCGCTGACCGTGCCGTAGGCGACCAGCAGGTAGAGCACGGCCATCAGCGCGATCGACAGGTAGACGGCGCGCGGCACGTTGCGCCGCGGGTCGCCGGTCTCTTCGGCCAGCGCCGCGGAGTTCTCCCACCCGATGAACAGGTACACCGCGAGCGGGAAACCTGGGGCGAGCCCGCTGAACCCGTTGTTCAGGTGGCTCCACTCGAACGGCGCGGCGGACAGGTGACTGCCGTTCTTGACCAGCGAGGCGATCGACACGATGACCAGGACCAGCATCTCGAAGCCGAAGAAGAACCCGGCCAGCTTGGTCGAGACGGCCACGCCCCGGTACATCATCCACACGGAGAACCCGGTGAGCACTACCGTCCAGATGATCCACGGTACGTTCCAGCTGAAGTAGTAGTTCAGCACGTATTCGAGGTACCAGCCGGCCACGGCCAGCACCGACGAGATCGCGATGATGTAACCGGCGCCGCAGAGCAGTGCGGTGGTCACCGCGCTGGTGCCGCCGAAGGACTTGCCCACGAACGTGATGAACCCGCCGGTCGACGGCTGGGCCCGGGAGAACTGCGACAGCGTGTTGCCCAGCAAGGCGATCGCGATCACGGCCGCGATGATCGTCAGCGGCGCCGCGATACCCGCGGTGACCACGATCAGGCCGAAGCCGAACATGAAGCTGTAAGCAGGGCCGATGTTCGCCATCGTCGAGGCGGCGATGTCGACCAGGCCCAGGGCACCGCGATGCAGCCGTTCAGCAGATTCGGGCGCCTTGGTCTCCGAGTACGGAACAGAGCTCATTGCCCACTCCTTGCCTCGGCCGCGTGATCACGGCGTTGCCTGAAATTGTGGGACGGCGCGCACCATATGGGAAGAGCCGCGACCCACCCGTTACCGGCAGCACCAGCTAGTGGGCTGCGCAGACAGGTCGATCGCGACCTCGGCCGGCCGTCAGGACTGCTCGAACTGCTCCCGGATCTTGATCGACATCGCTTCCGCGTCGCTGTACGAGGCCGTAAGCGGCGGCCTCTGGGCCAGGTAGTCCGCTCCCCGGAGTTCTCCCTCGTCCTTCTTCGGCACGAACCAGAGGTGGAAGTGGGGCGCGCGCTCCATCACCGCCAGAAGATAGCCGCGCTGGACCCCGGTGGCCGCCTTGACCGCCGGGACCAGCCGGTGCGCGACCGAACCGAACTCGGCCAGAGTGGTCCTTTCACGAGGGGGGGAGCGAGAGCTGGGACACCCCGGCCTGGATGCCGGCCGTCACGGCGTCCGGTGGCTGGTCGGCGTTCACCGCGACGAGGATGCCCCGTTCGGTGTAGTAGGGGACGAGCGGGCCCGTGATCTTCGTGAACACCCCGAGCCGGTGCCGGATCACGTCGGCCCGGTCGTCGGTGCGCCCGCCCTGGCTGGCGCGATCCAGCAGCCGCCGGGTCAGCACCTCCACCGGCGCGTACAGGTAGACCGCCGCGTCCAGCGTCACGCCGAGCCGGGCCGCGATCTCGGCCGCGGCGCGCGCCTGCGGAAGAGTCCGCGGGAAGCCGTCCAGGATGTACCCGCCGCGGCCGGCCGCCTCGACCACGACCGGGGTCAGCACCTCGAGCACGACCTGGTCGGGGACCAGGTCACCGCGGGCCTGGCAGGCCGCTATCTCGCGGCCAAGCTCGCCCCCGGCCTGGGCTTCGGCCCGCAGCAGGTCACCCGCGGCAATGTGACGGACGCCGGACCAGGCCGCCAGCCGCTCGCCCTGGGTGCCCTTCCCGGCGCCCGGCGGAGCGAGCAGCAGCAGCCTCACGGAGCGGCCAGGTCGGCCGGGATGACGATGTCCCGCTTCTGGATCTTGCCGGTCGGGCCCTTGGGCAGCGCGTCGACGATCCACACGTGACGCGGGTACTTGTACGCCGCAACCTGACCCTTGACGTAGTCCCGCAGCTCCTCAGTGGTGATGACGGCGCCCGGCTTGAGCGCCACCGCGGCGGCGACCTCTTCGCCCAGGGACGGGTGCGGCAGGCCGATCACGGCCGCCTCGGCGACCGCGGGATGCTCGTAGAGCACTTCCTCGATCTCGCGCGGGTAGACGTTGTAGCCGCCGCGGATGATCATGTCCTTCTTCCGGTCGACGATGTAGAAGTAGCCGTCCTCATCGACGCGGGCCAGGTCACCGCTGTGGAACCAGCCCCCACCCGCCTCCCCTCCCCCCTTCATCGCCTCGGCGGTCGCCTCGGGCCGCCGCCAGTAGCCCTTCATCACGTTCGGCCCGCGGATGACGATCTCGCCCACCTCACCTTGCGGGAGTTCGTGGTCATCGGCGTCCACGACGCGCATCTGCACGTCCCGGATGGGCGTGCCGATCGAGCCGGGCTTGCGCTCGCGGTCGAGGTGGTTGAACGAGGCGACCGGGGAGGTCTCTGACAGCCCGTACCCCTCCAGCACCGGGACGCTGAACGCCTCCTCGAACCCGCGCAGCACCTCGACCGGCAGGGCCGCTCCGCCGGAGATGCACATCCGTAGCGCGGAGGTGTTGTAGTCCGCGCGGTCGGGTGCGTGCAGCAGGGCCACGTACATGGTCGGGACGCCCTCGAACACAGTGACCCGGTGGCCGGCGATGACCCGCAGGGCGTGCCCGGCGTCGAACCGCGGCAGCAGGGTCAGGCACGCCCCCGACGCCACCGCGACGTTGAGCGCGACGGTCTGCCCGAACACGTGGAACAGCGGAAGCCCACCGAAGATGACGTCGTCAGGGCCCGCGTGGACGATCTCGTCGCGGCACACCTCGGTGTTACTGCGGAGGTTGCCGTGGGTCAGCTCGGCCCCCTTCGGGTGCCCGGTCGTGCCGGAGGTATAGAGGATCACCGCGGTGTCCTGGTCGGCGGCGTCCGCAACCTCGTAATCCGGCTCGACGGAGGCCAGCAGCTCGGGGAAGGTGGTGTCGTCCACCACGATGAGCTCCGCCTCGGCCTGGTCGGCGCCGCCGTGAGCCTGGTCCGCGAACGCATGCCAGGCGAAGATCAGCCCGGCCCCGGAGTCGCCGAGATAGTAGGCCACCTCCCGCACCTTGAGCAGCGGGTTCATCGGCACGACCACGCCGCCGGCCCGGAGCGCGCCGTAGTACACGACGGGAACCTCGGCGACGTTGGGCATCATGATCCCGACCCGGTCGCCGGGCTTGAGGCCGCGCTCGTGCAGCAGCGCGGCGACCCGGGCGCTCGCCTCATCCAGGGCCCGGTACGTCATCGCCGCGTTGTCCACCCGCACGGCCACCCGCCCGCTGTGCGCCCGGGTCGTGTCCGTTAGGTTCTTCGCCAGATTGGTCACGTTGTTCATTCTGCGGCGGGCGGCCCGGGCGGTCGTCGGTCCCCGGTATCAAGCCTGGCCCCGGGTTTTGGTACGGCGGCACGACCGTTGTGCCGGTGGTCCGAGTAAATGGCCCATCCTCGTGCTCTCAGCCCGTTAACCGCGGCTTCGGCCCGGCTTAGCGTCATGGATCAGACGCCGCGAAGATCCGCCAACGTAGTGATGGGCACCACGCTGTTGCCAGAGGAACAGTGTGGGGCCCACCACACTGGTGCCCGAGCCGAAGGGGGTGGGGATGGAGACCATACCGCGTTACTCCATGTTCATTGGCGGAGACTGGGTCGATGCCAGCGAACGGTTCGAGATCCGCAGCCCGGCCACCGAGGACGTGGTGGCCAGCGTGGCCAAGGGCGGCCAGGAGCACGCCGACCGGGCGGTCGCGGCGGCCAAGGCCGCCCACGAAGGCGGCCAGTGGCGCCGGACGCCGCCCCGGGAGCGCGCCGTTGTGCTCGACGCGATAGCCGGGCGGCTCGGCGAGGCGGTCAGCCAGCTTGCCGTTCTGGAGGCGCAGGAGAACGGCGCGCCGGTCCGCCAGGCCGGGGCCTTCCAGATCGGCTTCTCCATCGCTCACCTGCACTATTTCGCCGATCTGGCCCGCAGCTACGCCTTCGAGCGGACCGGGCCGCTGCTGCGGATGCCCACCCTGGCCAGCGGCCTCGTCCGCCGCGAGCCGGTCGGCGTCTGCGCCGCCATCGTGCCGTGGAACTTCCCGCTGCTGCTGGCCGGTGTAGAGGCGGACGCCGGGTGGCAGCCGCCGCCGCAGCTGAACGTCGTACCCGGCGACGGGACGGTGGTCGGAGCCCGGCTGGCCAGCCATCCGGACGTCCGTAAGATCGCCTTCACCGGCTCCACCGCCGTCGGCCGCCAGATCATGCGGATGGCCGCCGGCAACGTCAAACGGCTGACCCTGGAACTGGGCGGCAAGGGACCGAACATCGTCCTCGACGACGCCGATCTGGACCTGGCCGTGGACGGCACGCTGTTCGGCGGCATGATGAACCAGGGGCAGGCGTGCGAGTCGGGCACCCGGGTCATCGTGGCCGACGCCGTGCACGACAAGTTCGTCGAGCGCCTGATCGAGCGGGCCGCGACAATCAAGATCGGGGATCCGCTGGATCCGGCCACCGATCTCGGCCCGGTCATCTCCGCCGAGGCACAGACGCGGATCCTGCGCTACATCGAAGCCGGCCAGGCCCAAGGCGCCACGCTGGCCTACGGCGGGGGCACGCCAGCGGGCCCGCAGTTCGAGCGCGGTTTCTGGGTCGAGCCGACGATCTTCACCGATGTCCGCAACGACATGACGATCGCCCGGGAGGAGATCTTCGGCCCGGTGCTCTCGGTGATCCGCAGCGAGAGCACCGAACAGGCGATCCGGATCGCCAACGAGACCGAGTACGGGCTGTCCGCCGGGGTCTGGGGCACCGACAACCAGCGCGCACTCGACGTGGCCGGCCAGCTCGAGGCCGGCACGGTCTGGATCAACGACTGGCATATGGTCAACGCCGCCTACCCGTTCGGCGGGTACAAGCAGAGCGGGCTGGGCCGCGAGCTCGGGCCGCACTCCCTGGACGAGTACACCGAGGAGAAGTTCATCCACCTTGACCTGTCCGGCCGGCTGGACCGCCGGGCCTACGCGCTGCTACTCGGCACGCCGCCGGCCTGAGACCCTGAAGTCATGGCCATGGAATTTGACGTCCTGATCGAGATCCCGCGGGGTAGCCGCAACAAGTACGAGGTGGACCACGACACCGGCCGGATCCGCCTGGACCGGACGCTGTTCACCGCGACCCAGTACCCGGCCGATTACGGCTTTGTGCCGGACACCCTGGCCGAGGACGGCGATCCGCTCGACGCGCTGGTGCTGGTGGAAGAGCCCACGTTTCCGGGCTGCCTGATCCGCAGCCGCCCGATCGGCATGTTCCGGATGACCGACGAAAACGGCCCCGACGACAAGATCCTCTGCGTGCCCGCGGGCGACCCGCGTCAGGACCACCTGCGCGACATCACCGACGTGCCGGAGTTCGACCGGCTCGAGATCGAGCACTTCTTCATGATCTACAAGCAGCTGGAGCCGGGCAAGCACGTCGAAGGACGGTCCTGGGCCGACCGCGCCGCGGCCGAGGCCGAGGTCGAGGCGTCCCGGCGCCGGCTGAGGGACCACGACGATGTCGCTTGAGGGCAAGCCACTCGATCTGCTGGGCCATGGTCGAGGTCGAGCAGGCCGATCGCGATCTTGGGATCGCCCAGCAGGCTATCGCCCACCCGCTCCGCCAGGGCTATGGCCACGTCCCACCCGCCGGCGCGGTCCACCTCCGGCCCGAACACCAGCGCGGGACGGCGGCTGGCGGAGATGCGCTCGGCGAACTGACGCAGACGGTCCCCGTCGGGGGCCACCCGGTTGCTCACCGTCCGGGCGCGGGCGGGGCCGGCCAGCGGCTGGTTCCAGTCATCGAGCGGAACCGACAGGAAGACCGGCCCGGCCGGCGGCTGCAGCGCCATCGCGTAGGCCCGCATGAACGCCTCTGGCACGTCCTGCGCCCGGGCGGGCTCGTAAGACCACTTCACCCACGGCTTGGGCATCGTGGTCGCTTCACGGTTGCCCAGGTACGGTTCCCCGATCAGCAGTTCCCGGTGCTGCTGCCCCGAGGTGACGATCAGGGGCGTGTTCCCGTGGTAGGCCGCGACCAGGTTCCCCATCGCGTTTCCCACTCCCGCCGAGGAGTGCAGGTTGACCAGGGCCGGGCGCCTGGTCACCTGAGGGAAGGCGTCGGCCATCGCGATCGCGGACGCCTCCTGCAGCGCCAGCACGTAGCTGAAATCGTCCGGGAACTCCTGCAGGAAGGTCTCCTCGGTCGACCCGGGATTACCGAAGACGGTGGTCAGCCCGAGGGATCGCAGCAGGTCGCAGGTCACGCTCCGGACGGTGGATTTCTCGTTCACCGTCAGCTGCCTAGGTGAAAGCCCCGTGGCCGGTGATGGCCCGGCCGACGATGAGCGTCTGCATGGTCTCGGTGCCCTCGAAGGTGTGGATCGCCTCCAGATCCACCATGTGCCGCATGACCTGGTAGTCGAGCAGGATCCCGTTGCCGCCGAGCATGTCGCGTGCGTCGGCGGCGATCGCCCGGGCCTTGCGGGTGTTGTGCATCTTGGCCAGCCCGGCCACGGTGGGCGTCAGCCGGCCGGCCTCGGCCAGGCGGCCGATCTGCAGGCAGTACAGCTGCATCGCGGTCAGGTCGGCCAGCATCGACACCAGCCGCTGCTGGATGATCTGGAAGCTGGCCAGCGGCTCACCGAACTGGCGCCGCTCCAGCGCGTACCGCACGGCCGTGTCGTAGGCGGCGGTGGCGTGACCGAGCGCCGCCCAGGCACAGGTGCTGCGCGTGGTGGCCAGCACCCGGGTGGTGTCCTTGAACGACCGTGCTCCGGGCAGCCGGTTCTCCTCCGCCACCCGCACGTCCTCCAGCGTGATGTCGGCCTGCCAGACGGACCGCAGCGAGATCTTCCCCTCGATCACCCGCGCCTCATATCCCGGCGTGCCCTTCTCCACCACGAACGCGTTGACCTGACCGTCCTCGGTGTTGCGCGCCCAGACCACGACCAGATCGGCCAGCGTGCCCAGGCCGATCCACCGCTTGGCACCGTTCAGCACCCAGTACCCGCCCGCCTCCCCATCCCCCTTCACCCGCCGAGCGGAGGTTTCCAGCGCGACCGAGTCCGAGCCGTGGCCGGGTTCGGTGAGCGCGAACGCCCCCAGCTTGTCCAGCCGGGCCATCGCCGGCAGCCAGCGCTCTTTCTGCTCCTCGGACCCGCACATCGCGATCGACAGCATGGCCAGGCCCGCGTGCACGCCGAGGAACACGCCGAGGCTGCCGTCGCCGCGGTGCAGTTCCATCGTGACCAGGCCGCACGCCATCGGGCTCATCCCCGCGCACCCGTATCCCTGGATGTCCTCGCCGACGATGCCGAGCTCGGGCAGCCGCCGGACCAGTGGCCAGGGAATCTCGGCCCGTTCCCAGTACGGGCCGATGACCGGCACGACCTCCTCGTCGACAAACCGCCGCACGGCGATGAAGTGCGACCACTGCTCGTCGGTGAACTGCTCCCGGACGGAAAAGAAGTCGGTCCCGAGGGACTCGCCGAGATGCTCGCTAGCCACCTGTGCCATCGCCAGCTCCTTCCGGGCCGAGGAACGCCTCCACGACCGGAGCGATGTGCTCCGCGTCCGCGGCCAGCTCGAGGTGACCGCCGTGGTAGATGTGCAGCTGGCTGCCGGGGATCAGCCGGCGCATGATCCGCGCGTTGACCAGCGGGATGATCGGGTCATCGTCACCGGCCAGGATCAGCGTGGGGCGGCGCAGGAACGGCAGCCGCGGCAGGCTGGTCCAGCCGAGGCCCGCGAGCAGCTGGTAGAAGTAGCCCCTGGCCGGGCCCAGGCGCGTCGTCGCGTGCAGCAGGTCCCGGGCCAGAGCCGGGTCCTCACGCACGCTTCCCCCGTACAGCTCGGCGGCGACGCGGGCCGCGTATCCCGGGTCCCGGTGCCGTCGCGGCGTGAGCATCCGCATCAGGACGCGCGGATGCCCGGGGACCATCAGCGCTCCCGGCCCGGTCGCTACCAGTACCAGTTTGCGCACCCGGTCCGGCCGGCTAAGCGCGAACTGCTGCGCCAGCCCGCCTCCCCACGAAATGCCCAGGACATCGGCCTGCTGGTAGCCGAGCCGGTCGAGCAGGCCGCTGAGCAGCGGAGCCGATGTGCCGAGGTGGTAGGGGATGACCGGGGCGGGCGAGCCGCCGACGCCGGGCATGTCGAACCGGATGACGGTGCGCCGCGGATCGAGCGCGTCGACGAACGGCTGGAGCAGTTCCAGGCTCGCGCCGATGCCGTTGCACAGGAGCAGCGGCGGCCAGTCCGACGTCCCCTGCCGCACCGTAACGCGCATGGCGCGGCGGCCGGCCCTCAGGATCCTCATCCGTTCGGCCGGCCCCGCCCGCCGCAGCCGGCTGCGCACGGCCCGGGCCAGGCCAGACCCGGGGCGGCCCTTCCCGGTGGTGTCAATGGTCATAGACGTATGTTCCCGGTGCCTCGCAGATGGGCGCCAGACCGCCGCCGCCGGGCTCCTCCGGGGCCGGCTTCTCCGCACCGCAGCGCTCGGCCAGCCAGCCCGCATAGTCCGGCCACCAGGAACCCTGCTCGGTCTCGGCCCGGCGGAGCCACTCTTGCGGGTCTTCCGGGCATTTCTTGGCTGCCTGATATCTCGCCTTCTCGTTGCCGGGCGGGTTGACCATCGCGGCGATGTGCCCGCTGGTGGACAGCACGAACCGGCTGCGGCCGCCGAGCAGCTGGGTCGACCGGTAGCAGCTCTGCCAGGGGCAGATGTGGTCGGTGATCCCGGCGATGATGTAGCTGTCGCGGTCGATCAGCGCCAGGTCCACCGGTGAGCCGAGCATGGTCGCTGCGCCCGGCCGGACCAGCGCGTTCGTGACGCCCAGCCGAAGGAAGTCTTGGTGCAGGCCCGCGGTCATCCGGGTGGTGTCCGCGTTCCAGAACAGGATGTCGAACGGCGGCGGCTGGCGTCCGAGCAGGTAGTTGTTGACCCAGTAGTTCCAGATCAGATCGTTCGGCCGCAGCCAGGCGAATACCTCGGCCAGCGAGCGGCCGTCCAGGTAGCCGCGCGCCTGGGACGCTGCGGCGGCCAGCCGCGCGGTCCGCTCGTCGATGACCGCGCCGGCCAGGCCGGCTTGCGCCTCGTCCAGCACGGTGACCAGGAGCGTAAGCGCGGCGAGCCGGTCCTGCTGGCCGGTGTCCGCCAGGTGCGCGGCCACCATCGCCGCGATGATGCCGCCGGAGCAGGCCCCCGCCAGCGCGGCCTGATCGCTGCCGGTGATCCGCGCCGCCGCGTCCATGGCGTCCAGCACAGCCTGCCCGTAGACGTTGAAGTCCCATTGTGCGTGCCGGGCGTCCGGGTTGCGCCACGAGACCATGAACACCTGCAGGCCGCTGCCGACCAGGTACTCCACCAGGCTCCGGCCGGGCGCCAGGTCCATCACGTAGAACTTGTTGATCGTCGGCGGCACGATCACCAGCGGGGCCTGCCGGACCACGGCCGTGGCCGGGCGGTACTGGATCAGCTCGAGCACCGGGGTGCGCAAGACCACCGACCCGGGCGTGACGGCCAGGTCAACCCCCACCTCGAACGCGTCCGGCTCGACCATCGACGGCACCCGCGGGGGGCCGGTCATGTCGGCGAGGAAGTGCCGCAGCCCGGCCAGGATGCTGCCGCCGCCGGTGTCCAGGGCAGCCTTGGCCGCCGCCGGGTTCAGCAGCGGGTTATTGCTCGGGGCCAGCGCGTCGATCAGGTTGGTGACCACGAACCCGACCCGCTGCGAGTCCGCCCAGTCCAGGTCGGCCTCGGCGACCAGGCCCTCGGCGGTCCCCGCCGCGGCCAGGTACGCCTGCACGGCGCGCCGCAGCAGCGGATTGCCCGACCACGCCGGGTCAGCGAACCGGCGGTCGCGCCGGGATGGCTGCACCGGCGAAGAGCCCATGGCGATGCTGGCCAGCTCGCCGGCCAGCTGGCGCCCGCGCCGGGCGACCAGCCCGGGCCGGCCGGCCAGCGCCGCGGCCAGGCGCAGGCCGGAGCCGCCCGGGTTGACCCGGCGCAGCATGCCCATGGCCGCATCGGTGAGCAGCAGGTCTAACGGCGCTGCGGCGGCATCCGCGGATGAGTTGATCGTGTCGCTGTCGGCACTCATGATCACCGTCCTCCAGAAGAGCGTAAGGCGCGGAGCGCGTTCTTCCATTGGCCGCCGGCCACGAACACCGGATCAGCCGTGGTGCCGCGGGCACAGGGAAGTGACTAGCCGGCGGCGGAGGTGTCGATGCGCGACATGATGCGGTCCGCGTCGCGGCCCAGGCGCCGCAGCTGCTCTGGCGACAGGACGTCGATGACCAGCGATCGCACATGGGCCAGGTGCCCGGGCGCCGCTTCAGCGAGCGCCTGGAAGCCGTGGTCGGTCAGGATCGCATTGGTGAACCGCCCGTCGCCCGGATCGGGCTGGCGGCGCACCAGGTCTCGCCCCTCCAGGCGCTTGACCAGGTGCGACAGCCGCGACAGCGACGCGTTGGTGACCTCGGCCAGCGAGCTCATCCGCATGGTTCGCGCTGGGCTCCCGGACAGCATGGCCAGGACCTGGTACTCGACCATGCCCAGGCCCGAGTCGCGGCGCAGCTGCTGATCGATCGACCAGGGAAGCCAGGTCATCAGCCGCACCACGGAGAGCCAGGAGTGCAGTTCGGCCGCGGTCAGCCACTTCACCGGCTGCGGGCCGGAACTCGACGATTCAAGTGACTCACTACGCTCATCCACGGTCTCGCTCATGACCCGGCTCCTTGGTTTCAGAGGACAGCATGCGCTCTCCGCTGCAGCCCAGGCTAATACGAGGCGAGCCTCGCATGACTTGACTGTTCAAGTCATTCAATCTACGTTCGACTTGAGAAGACAAGTGAAGAGCCAAGAACGGGAGGCTGTCAGCTATGAAGGTGGCACTCACCGGTGCGACCGGGTTCATCGGGTCGCACGTACTGGGCGAACTGCAGTCCCGCGGCCACGAGGTAACGGCGCTGGTCCGCGGCGACGCCCAGGCCGAGGTCATCCGCGCGCGCGGCGCCACCCCGGTGGTAGCCGACCTGTCCGACCGGCCAGCGGTCGCGGATCTGCTCGGCCGCGCCGACGGAGCCATCCATACCGCCAGCCCCGGCAACGAGACCAGCGCGGACCTGGACGCCGCCATAGCCGACGCCGCGATCGCCGCGTTCGCTGGCACCGGCAAGCCCTACATCCAGGTCAGCGGGCTGTGGATCTATGGCGTCAACCCGGCCATCAGCGAGCAGTCGCCCATCAGCGCGCCGCCGCTGGTGGCGTGGAAACCGCCGATCGAGGCCCGGGTGCTGGGCGCGGCCAGCATGCGCGGCGCCGTGATCGTGTCCGGCACCGCTTACGGCGACGGCGCGGGCGGGATCCCGGGGCTGCTTCTCGGCTCGCCCCGCGACGGTGCCGGCAACCTGATCATGCTCGGCACCGGACAGCAGCACTGGGTGACGGTGCACGTCGCGGATCTGGCCGATGCCTTCCGCCGCGTCCTGGAAGACGGCTCGGCGCACGGCCGCTACGTCATCGGCAACGGACTGCACCAGACGGTGGCCGAGCTCACGCAGGCGGCCGCCGTGGCCGTTGGCGCCCCGGGAGCGGTCCCCGGCAGCGACCAGGAGGCCCGGGCCCGCCTGGGCGACTATTTCGCCGAGGTCCTGCTGGATGATCAGGGCACCGACGCGGCCAGGGCCCGGGCCGAGCTCGGCTGGCAGCCGTCCCGTCCATCGCTCACCGACGAGTTCCGCCATGGCAGCTACCGCAAGTGACGACCAGCTGAACGGCTACCGCGCCGCAGACACGCGCCGGCGGCTGCCTGTCGACATGCTGGCCGGAATGCGTAACAATCCGCGAATGGGGACGGATGGTCCCGTGGTCACGGAGCTGATGGCCGACGTTGCGACGGCGGTGAGCCGCCGCGCCCCCGCCGTGTCCAAGGACGTCTACCGGGTGATTCTCCGCCAGATCCCGCAGCTGCGCGACGACAAGCCGCTGCTCGCGCTGCTGGAGTCGAGCGTCGACGGCAATGTCGACACCTGCCTGCAGATAATGCAGCACCGCATCGACCTGGCGGCCGTGCAGGCCCCGGCCGCGGCGGGCGAATACGCACGCCGGCTCGCGCAGCACGGTGCGCCGCTGACCGCGCTGCTGCGCGCCTACCGGGTCGGCCACGCGTGCTTCTCCGAGTGGCTGATCACCGAGCTGGCTCAGCAATGCGGTGACGCCGAGATGATCAGCGCCACCACGCTGGCCATGTCCAAAATAGTGGCCGGCTATATCGACCAGACCTCCGAAGAGATGGTCGCCGCCTATACCGACGAAAGGGAGAACTGGCTGCGGAACCGGAACGCCGCGCGGGCCGCGCGGATCCGCCAGCTTCTGTCGGGTGAGCAGGTCGATGTGGCCGCCGCGGAGGCCATCCTCGGCTACCGGCTGCGCCAGTACCACGTGGGCCTGGTGTGCTGGGCAGGCGACGGCGCGGTCACGACTGACCAGATCACCCGGCTGGAGCGTGCGGTCGGCCACGTCGCAGCCGAGGCGGCGAGCGCTGGCGACCCGTTCTTCCTGCCCCGGGATGAATCGAGCGCGTGGGCCTGGCTGCCACTGGGGATCCGGGACACGTTCGTTTGCGCGGCGGCCATCACGGCCGGCCTGAACCGCGACATTTGTTTCGCCTTCGGCGACGCGGCCAAGGGCGCGGCGGGGTTCTGCCTCACCCACCAGGAGGCGGTTGCCGCCCAGGCGGTCGCGCTGGCGGGAGGATCTCCCGCCCCGCGGGTGGTCGGGTTCAGCGAGGTCGCGCCCCTGGCCATGATGCTCACCGGCTCCGGCCTGCTGCGCGCCTGGGTACGCAGCACCCTGGCCGGACTGGCCACTGACGACGAGCACCACGCTCGCCTGCGCGACACCCTGCTGGTCTTCCTGCACAGCGGGGGCAGCTACAAGACGACCTCCGAGCAGCTGATGCTGCACAAGAACACGGTCCAGTACCGGATTCGCAAGGCGGAGGAGAGCCTGGGCCGGCCGGTGGGCGCCAACCGCCACAACGTGGAACTGGCGCTGCAGGCCAGCCGCTGGCTCGGCTCGTCTGTGCTCCAGCCGCCAGCGGGAGGGTGAGCGATGGCTCGCAAGGTTGTCTACGTTGCGCTCAACGGGGTCACCGGGCGGATGGGCTACCGCCAGCACCTGGTCCGGTCGCTGCTCAGCATCCGTGAGGACGGCGGCGTGCCGCTGGCCGGCGGCGGCACCGTCTACCCCGAGCCGGTGCTGGTCGGGCGCAGCGAGGCGCGGCTGCGCGAGATCGCTGACCGGCACGGCCTGCAGCGCTGGTCGGCCAGCCTGGACGACGTACTGGGCGACCCGAAGGTCGAGGTGTACTTCGACACCCAGGTGACCAGCGCCCGCCTGGCCAGCCTGGGCCAGGCGATCGCCGCGGGCAAGCACGTGTACACCGAGAAGCCGGTGGCCGACTCGCTGGACGGCGCGCTGCGGCTGGCCAGGGCGGCGCGCGAGGCCGGCGTCACCAACGGCGTGGTGCAGGACAAGCTGTTCCTGCCCGGCGTGATCAAGCTGCGGCGGCTGGTCCGGGACGGGTTCTTCGGCCGGGTACTGTCGGCCCGGCTGGAGTTCGGCTACTGGGTCTTCGAGGGCGAGCAGGTCCCGGCGCAGCGGCCGTCGTGGAACTACCGGGCGGAAGACGGCGGCGGGATCGTCCTTGACATGTTCCCGCACTGGCACTACCTGCTGGAGGACCTGTTCGGCCCGGTCACCGCGGTGTACGCGCGGCAGGTGACACACGTCCCGCAGCGGTGGGATGAGTCCGGCGCCCGTTACGACGTCACCGCGGGTGACGCGGCCTACGCCGTGCTGGAGTTCGCCGGCGGGATGACCGCCTCGGTCAACTCGTCCTGGGCGGTCCGGGTGAACCGGCGTGAGCTGCTGGAACTGCAGGTCGACGGGACGCACGCCAGCGCGGTGGCCGGCTTGCGCAACTGCGCGGTGCAGCACCGCGTCTCCACCCCGATGGCCGTCTGGAACCCGGACCTGCCCGACCCGATCGACTACCAGGCGCAGTGGACCGACGTCCCGGACAACGGCACCTTCGGCAACGGGTTCAAGCGGCAGTGGGAGGAGTTCCTGCGCGCGGTGGCCGAGGGCACGCCGCTGCGCTGGGACCTGGCCGAGGGGGCCAGGGGAGTGCAGCTCGCCGAGCTGGCACTGCAGTCCTCGGCCGAGGGCCGCCGGGTCGACGTCCCCCCGCTGGCGGTGTAGTGGAGGCGGGCGAAGCGACGATCCGGCTGCCCGGGCGGGCCGGGCCACTGGTCGTGGCCGAGCCCGGATGGGATCGCGGCTATCCGCCACCCGTCTCACGAAGCGTGTTCGCGGCGGCGCACGTCGCCGCGCGGCCTGGCCGGGGGATCGACTGGGAGTCCACGGCGGCGTTCCGGGACTTCCTGTGGGACCACGGCTTCGGAGTCGCCGAGGCCATGGACACCGCGCAGCGGGGCATGGGGCTGTCCTGGGCCCAGGCCCGGGAGCTGATCGCCCGCTCGGCGGCGCAGGCGGCCAGGCGGGGGGCGGTGATCGCGTGCGGCGCGGGCACCGACCAGCTGCCGCCGGGCGGGCATCCGCTGAAGGATGTCGTCGCGGCCTACGAGGAGCAGCTCGACGTGGTGCAGTCCGCGGGCGCCGATGTGATCTTGATGGCCAGCCGGGCCCTGGCCGCGAGCGCCCGGTCCGGCCAGGACTACCTGGACGTGTACCTGCACCTGCTGCGCGGCGCCGACCGGCCGGTGATCCTGCACTGGCTGGGTGCGGTGTTCGACCCGGCGCTGGCCGGGTACTGGGGCGCCGCGGAGTTCAAGCCCGCCGCCGACCTGGTGGTCCGGCTGGCCGAGCGCGCGGACGGGAAGGTGGCCGGGGTCAAGCTGTCGGTGCTGGACGCCGGGCACGAGGCGGCGCTGCGGCGGCGGCTGCCACCCGGCGTCCGCCTCTACACCGGGGACGACTTCCACTACGACGAGCTGATCCTCGGCGACGGGCAGGGGCACAGTGACGCGCTGCTCGGGGCGTTCGCCGCGGTGACGGCGCCGGCCGCCGCCGCGCTGCACGCCCTGGACGCCGGTGACCTGGCCGGCTACCGGGCGGCGATCGCACCGGCCATGCCGCTGAGCCGGGCCATCTTCGAGGCGCCCACATTCCACTACAAGGTCGGCGTCGCGTTCCTGGCCTGGCTCAACGGGCTGCAGCCGCACTTCGAGATGCTCGGCGGCCTGCAGCGGCAGCGGAGCCGTGAGCATCTCATCCGGGTCTTCGAGCTCGCCGCCGCGGCTGGCGCGCTGCTGCGGCCCGGCCTGGCCGTGAGCCGGATGACGCACTACCTGACGGCGGGGCCGCCATGAAGACGGCCGGGGAGCGTGAAGGGGGATGGGGAGGTGGGCGGGGGCTGCGCGGGCTGTCGCTCAACCAGGCCACGGTGCGCAACCTGGCCCTGGACCAGGCTGTCGGCTTGTGCCTGCGGCACGAGATCCCGGCCATCGGCCTATGGCGCGACAAGGTGGCCGGCCATGGGCTGGCCCGGTCGGCCGCCGCGGTCCGCGGCGCCGGGCTGCACGTATCCAGCCTGTGCCGGGGCGGGTTTTTCACCCACGCCGACCCAGAGGCACGAGCGGCCGCCCTGGCGGATAACCGCGCAGCGGTCGCCGAGGCCGCCGAGCTCGGCGCGGACGTGCTGGTCCTGGTGTGCGGCGGGATGGTGCCCGGCAGCCGGGACCTCGGGCTGGCCCGCCGGATGGTGGCCGACGCGCTGGCCGAGCTGGTCCCGACCGCCGAGCGGCTTGGCGTCCGGCTCGGGGTGGAGGCCCTGCACCCGATGTTCTGCGCGGACCGGTGCGTGCTGTCCAGGCTCGGCGACGCCATCGACCTGGCGCGGCAGTTCCCGCCGGCGGCGGTCGGCGTCGTGGTGGACGCCTACCACGTGTGGTGGGACTCACAGCTGGCCGCCGAGATCGCCCGCGCCCGGGGCCGGATCGCCGCCTTCCAGCTCGCCGACTGGGTCCTGCCGCTGCCTGCCGATGTGCTGCTCGGCCGCGGCCACCTCGGCGACGGGCACATCGACCTGGCGCGGATTACCGCTCAGGTCGTGGCGGCCGGATACCGCGGCTACGCGGAGGTTGAGATCTTCAACCAGGAGATCTGGGACGCGCCGCCCGACGACACCGCGGCCACCGTCCGGCAGCGATTCGGCCAGCTGGCCAGCTGACGGCCACCGCGGGCCTGGGCGGGTGGTCAGGCGCTGCCCTCTTCGAGCAGCAGGTGGTAGCCGTTCGGGGTGCGGGCGTGCAGCACCCGGTACTTCCAGTCCGGCGCGGGGGACATAACCTCCTCCCGGTACGGGACCCCGGCGTCGGCCAGGCACTTCTTGGCCTCGTCGATGTCGGAGACGCCGAATTGCCAGGTCAGGACGTGATCCGGGGCGCCGGAGCGGAACCCGGCCCGGCGCTCGATGCCGAACTCAATCGATCCGTGGCCGAGCGAGGCAAAGTCCGGGTACTCGGGGCCCTCATAGGTCACGTGAAAGCCCAGCCGGAGGTAGAAATCGCGTTCGGCCGCAAGGTCACCGACGAACAGGATCGGAATGATCCGGCTGAACAATGCCGTCATAGTCGGGCATCGTAGCGATTCGGTCAAGCCCGGGTGGCCGTGTGATATTACATGACTGCAAACTTTTCCGCCCGGATCGCCGCCTGCCAGGCGAAACTGGCGCTTCCGCGGCCATTGCGCGGCCGGGTTCGCCGCCCTCGCGGTTTCAGCCTGGCCGGCCCCGGATCAGGCCGCGGCGTCACGTTCAAGAAGGGTCCTGAGAGCGGAGACGGCCTTGACGAAGTACCGGTGATCGGGGGGACGGGTCAGGAAGTCGAAGAGCGCGTACAGGTCGAGCGCCTCGCTGATCTCCCGCCAGCGCGGCGGCAGCCTCCCGCCCGCCTCCCGGTACCCGGCGACAAATCCGTCCGCGAAGCCCGGCGGATGCGCGTCACGGAACCGCAGCATGTTCCCGATGTCGGTCAGAGGGCTGCCGCTGAACGCGAACTCCCAGTCCAGCACGGCCGAGATCGACCACCGGCCGCCGCGGGTCACCGCCAGCAGGTTCTTGCCGTTGTAGTCGGAGTGCACGAGCTGGCGGGCATCGGCGACCGCGCCGGCCAGGGGATCGGCGGCGGCGGCCAGGACGCGCAGCCGGCCGATCTCGTCCGGTGACAGCGCGCTGGCCACGGGAGTGGCCCGCAGGCAGGAGCCGGCGAACTCGGGCAGGCTGGGCCAGCCATCCGCGGAAGGGATGAGATCCGGGCCGGTGAACGGGCCGCCACGGGGGAAGGTGACCGAGCCGATGGCGGCCAGCGCGCGCCCGGCCGCCTGGCCAAGCTCCCCGGCCGAGCCCGGATCGGCGGCGATCGCCTGGCTGACCATGACCCCGGGTACGTACCTGGCCAGCAGCAGCGGCTCGCCGACGGCGGTGCCGGCCGGGTCGGCGGCTATCACCTCGGCGGCCGGCACCGCCGCCGCGGCCAGCCTGGCCGCGAGCGCGGCCTCGACCGCGCAGGTCCGCTCGGCGATGGCGGCGCCCGTCCCGCTGCGGGAGTACCGGCGCAGCACGTAGCTGCCGCGGTCGGTGACGACGCGGATGTTCTCGTTGCGGTAGCCGCCGCCGAGGGTTTCCGCAGCCGTGATGCGGTGGCTGGGCAGGGCGCAGCTGACCCACGCCGCGGCGGCGGGCTCCAGCGCCGCGTTCACCGGGCCCACGTTACCGGGCGGCGGGCGGCCTGGTGCGCCGTCCGCCGCCCGGCCAGGCGTGGGTCAGGACTCGGCGCCGAACATCTTGATCTCCGCGAGCTCGGCCTCGGTCAGCTCGCGCGGCACGTCGTTCTTGGCCACCTTCTCGGTCTGCACCTGGTGCCGGATACCGTCCACGACCTCCGGATTGGCCAGCGTGGTCACGTCGCCGACGTCGGCGAAGTTGGACACCGACGCGATCACCCGGCGCATGATCTTGCCCGATCTGGTCTTCGGCATGTCGGGCACGATCCACACGTTCTTCGGCCGGGCGATCTTGCCGATCTCGGTCTCGATCGCCTTGCTGACCTTGGCCTGCGCCTCAGGGGTGGCCTCGAAGCCCGGCTTGAGCGAGACGTATACCTCGACCATGCGGCCCCGGATGTCGTCGATCACCGGCACCGCTGCGGCCTCGGCGACCTCGTCAACGGTCAGCGCCGCCGACTCGATCTCCTTGGTGCCGAGCCGGTGCCCGGCCACGTTGATCACGTCGTCGACGCGGCCGAGGATCCGGTAGTAGCCGTCCGGGGCGCGCACCGCGCCGTCGCCGGCGAAGTAGGGCCAGTCGTGCCAGTCCTTGCTGTCCGGGTCCTTGTTGTACTTGGCGTAGTACGTCGACACGAAGCGCTCGGGCTGGCCCCAGATGGTTTCGAAGATTCCCGGCCAGGGGTTGCGGATGCAGATGTTGCCGGCCCGGCCGTCCGGGACTTCGTCGCCGTTCTCGTCGTAGATGACCGCGTAGATCCCGAGCGCCATCGGGCCGCAGCTGCCCGGCTTCATCGGCTTCAGCGCGGGCAGCCCGGTGCCGAGGAAGCCGCCGGTCTCGGTCTGCCACCAGGTGTCGACGATGACCGCCTCGCCCTTGCCGACCGCG
>Ga0335075_10004881_pt1 | contig 20896 bp, 14 predicted proteins | sample Lox_Sample_24_FD_206723 | JGI IMG/M metagenome (GOLD analysis project Ga0335075, IMG submission 206723) | Soil microbial communities from Loxahatchee National Wildlife Refuge, Florida, United States - Lox_Sample_2.4 | ecosystem: Environmental > Terrestrial > Soil > Wetlands | place: USA...
GAGATCAGATCCGTCTTCCCGTCGCCGAACAGATCGATCATGCACGCGCCGCCGCCGTTCTCATCTCCTCCCTTCGCACTCGACGAGGTCTTCGCATCGCTTCCGATCGGCTCGCGCACAAAGCGCACAGGAATCATCGGACCAACTTCCGGCTCCGCCACATGGATCGTCTGTGCCATGGAGTAGCGGCCCATCTCGCCGTAGGAAATCGTCATCGGAGAACCAAGCTTTTCGCCGGTGATGTGCTGGAATCGTTGAAATGCCGTCCTGGCCGCATCCAACGAGCCGGTTTCCTGATAGGCCCGCGCTAACCCAAACTCCGCCGATGCGTGCAGCGGATTCAATTGCAGCGCCGCCTGGTACTGAAGAATCGCGTCCTTGTAATTCTTGTTTTGCTGATAGCCGCTACCCAACAAATAATGTGCATCCGCATTGTCCGCGTCGAGCGCAACAACTTGCTTGAAATCCACAATCGTTTCCGCTGTATTCCCGTTTTTACGCGCAACCAAGCCCAGGTTGTACCACGCTGGCGCATTCTTTGGGTCTTGTGCGATCACCTTATGCAGCACGGCGCTGGCCTGCGACAATTGCTGAGAATTGAGCAGCGCGATTCCCTGATTTAACTGCGCAATCAGCAGCGTTGGATCTTTTTCGATGGCTGCAGAAAATAGTTCCTCAGCTCGATTGAAGTTCTGCTGATTCATGTACGCCACGCCGAGGTTGTTCAGCTGAATCGCATCCTTCCGCGCAGTAGGGGCGTCGACGTCGCCCCAGGCAACGGAGGTGATGAGAAGAAGAACGGCGAATACCTGGGCGATCCGGATGCGCGGAAGCATGGGAAATACGGCGGACCCGACTTTGCTGCAGTTCGCTGCGATTGAAGCCGCCGATCCTTTAGTCTACAAGATAGAAATTGGAATCCGATATCGAGCAGCATTGGTTTCGCATGCTTTTGACAGGTACGAATGTGCGCGCCGACTTTTGTATCCCGGCGAAATCACTCAAAGTACGCTGAAACCCCAGCACTGAAAGATGAGAGCCTTATCTCAAGTGAACGGACCCATGGAACGCGGAGATAAATTGTCGAGCGCAGACATGACAGACCTGGATTGGGCTGGATTGCTGGGGCGCTCCTCGGCAATGGAAAGCGCAAATCCGCCCGCAGACCTTCATCGTGATCACTGCGTCTTGATCACCGGCGCCGGCGGCTCAATCGGCTCCGCGTTGACGCTGCAACTGGCCCAACTCCGCCCGCGCATGCTGCTGCTGTTAGATGCTTCTGAGCAGAACTTGTACGACCTCGATGCAAAACTGCGACGCCTCGAGTCTCCTGTCCCCTATGTGGCGCTGCTTGGTGACGTTGCCGACGACGAATTGCTGTACGAACTTTGCTCGCAACACCAGCCGGAGATGCTGTATCACACCGCCGCCTATAAACATGTCCCGCTGATGGAATCGAATCCGCTCGCGGTGGTTCGTAACAACACACTCGGCACCTATCGCCTGGCGCAAGCAGCCGCGCGGAATCGCATTCGGCATGTCCTGATGGTTTCAACCGACAAAGCCGTTAGACCAACCAGCATCATGGGCGCGTCCAAGCGAATGGCGGAACAGGCCCTGCTGGCGTGCGTCACGCCCTCAACTCGCGTCAGCTGCATTCGTCTCGGCAATGTGCTCGCCTCGCAAGGCAGCGTCGTCGGAGTCTTTCTGGATCAGATTGCCCGCGGCGAAAATATAACCGTGACCCATCCCGATGCGGAGCGATACTTTTTCACCATGGCGGAAGCAGTTTCGCTAATTTTCGAAGCCGCGTCTGCACCAAGTCACGCACCGATTCTGATTCCCGAGATCGCCTCGCCGACAAAGATTGTCGACCTCGCAAATTTCTTGATCCAGCAGAAAAGCAAATCTCCGGGGGCACATCGCCTTGTCTTCACAGGTCTCCGCACGGGAGAAAAATTGCACGAGGAATTTGTCGGTCCCGGCGAACGCCTCGCGGATTTTGTCTGTCCTAACCTTCGCGCAATCGACGGAGCGGAGGTGTCGCGTGAGCTTGTGCATTCCGCAATGGCCGAGCTCGAAGTCGCCGTTCGCGCGAGAAATCTTGAAGCCGTTGTACAAGTGACTGCGCGTCTCGTTCCGGAGTATTGCCCCAGCACATCACTCGACGCCGCACGTGCCGCCGCACTGGTGGACCACCATGCCTGAGAAGCGAAAAATCGCGGTCGTCACCACCTCTCGCGCAGACTACAGCCATCTGTATTGGCCTCTGCGCGACCTTGCGGCGCACCCCGACGTGGATTTGCGTTTGATCGTTCTCGGCTCGCATCTATCGCCGGAATTTGGCAGCACCGTCCAGGAGATTGAAAAAGACGGCTTCAAAATCGATGCCAAGATTGAATGCCTGCTCAGCTCCGACACCGATATCGGGATGGCGAAGACCATCGGCATTGCCACACTCAGCCTGGCCGACCATCTGGGAGCAACGCGCCCTGATCTTCTATTGCTGATCGCCGATCGTTACGAGATGCTGGCGCCCGCTTCGGTCGCGCTCGCTCTTCGCATTCCCATCGCGCATATTGAAGGCGGCGAAATCAGTCAAGGCGCCATCGACGACGCTGTCCGAAATGCATTGACGAAGATGGCTCACGTTCACTTCACATCGACCGAAACGGCGCGCCAGCGGGTCATCTCCACGGGAGAAGAACAGTGGCGCGTGCATCGTGCTGGAGCTCCCTCGCTCGACCACCTTCGTCGCGGAACTCTCCTGCCTCGCAGCGAAGTAGAAAAGCAGCTTCAGCTCGACCTGACCCGGCCAACAATTTTGGTGGCCTACCATCCAGTGACCATCGCCCGCGATACGGTACGCGAAGCCGATGCCCTGTTCGCGGCCCTCGCCAAGATCGACGCGCAGCTTCTTTTCTGTTTTCCCAACGCGGATGCCGGCAGTCGCGAATTGCAGCAGCGGACGCAAGCTTTTTTAGCCGACCGTGGTGATGGACGCGTCTTCACCAACCTGGATCCGCGTACCTATTGGAGCTTGCTGGCCCAGGTCGATCTGCTATTGGGAAACTCCAGCAGCGGCATTATGGAGTCGGCCTCGTTCGTATTGCCCACTGTGAACGTCGGCATACGCCAGCAGGGACGAGAACGCGCCCGCAACGTGATCGATGTCGATCCCAATGAACTCGAAATTTTGCGAGGCATCGAACAGGCTCGCGATCCGAAATTTCGCGCAGGACTCGTTGGTATGGAAAATCCCTACGGCAATGGACATGCTTCCGAAATGATTGTTCGCGTCCTGACCACTCTCCCAATATCCGAGCAACTGCTCATCAAACAAGCTGCACCACTGATGTCTCAATCCGTACCGCCAGCGCCGGCGATTTCATGACGTCAATGCGCATTCCGCTGTCCGCTCCAGATATCACCGAGGCAGAGATCGAAGCTGTCGTCCATGTCTTGCGCACGCCGCAACTCAGCCTCGGTCCCAAGCTGGAAGCTTTTGAATGCGCCACGGCCGACTACGTGGGAGTCGCGCACGCGGTCGCCGTCAATTCCGGCACCAGCGGGCTTCATCTTTGTGTTCGATGCCTCGACATCCGTGAAGGCGACGAGGTCATCGTTCCGTCGTTCACCTTCATCGCCGCTGCGAATGTCATTCGCATGGAGCGTGCCACGCCGGTCTTTGTCGACATCGATGCGTCCACGCTGAATCTCGACCCACAAAAGGTAGAAGCTGCCATCACGTCCAGAACGCGCGCCATCCTCGTCGTTCACACCTTCGGGCGCCCCGCCGATATGACCGCGCTTCTCGCCATTGCGAAACGCCATGGCTTGCGCATCATTGAAGATGCCTGCGAGGCGATTGGCGCCGAAGAGCGCGGACGAAAAGTGGGTGCAATCGGCGATGCCGGCGTGTTTGCCTTTTACCCCAACAAGCAGATCACCACCGGCGAAGGCGGCATCATCGTCACCAACGATGCCGCTCTGGCCGCGATGGCACGTGCGCTGCGCAATCAAGGCCGCGGAAACCCAGGCGAGTGGCTCGAGCATTCTATGGTGGGCTACAACTATCGATTGTCGGAGATGCAATGCGCGCTTGGCCTCGAACAACTGAGTCGCCTCGAAAGCATTCTCGCGCGGCGAGCCGTCGTCGCCGCCATGTATGACCAGCAGCTGCGCGGCAATCCTGACCTGATGTTGCCGGAGTTGCATATCCCCGAAGGCCGCATCAGCTGGTTTGTGTATGTCGTTCGCTTAAGCGGCCGGTTCCAACGCCACCATCGCGACGCGATTGTTGCCGCGCTTCGTCAACAGGGAATCGGGTGCGGACAGTATTTTGCTCCCATCCATCTGCAGCCCGCCTATCAGGATCTGCCAAAATCGAAAGACCCACTGACGGTGACCGAGCACATCGGAGCGCGCTCCATTGCGCTGCCGTTTTTCAATCGAATTTCGGCCGCCCAGGTGAGCGAGGTTTGCGAAGCATTGCAGGCTGCGATTCGTGCAGTTTCCATCTAAAAATCGCAGTGTTGCAAGCGGGCGTTTCACCTGCATTCCGCCCACTCAATCGGGTACAATCCTTCGCAGTGGGGAGTATTCTTGCTGCGTCGTTGGCTGTTTCCGGCTGTGCTGATTTCCTTCGTGGCTCTGGTCGCGTTCTCTCGATCGGCATATGCAGTTCCTCAGCCGCAGAGCGGCATGGCCAGCGGTCCTCCATCCAAGGCCGTCTACGATTCGCAGCATCGACCGATCACCGCAGGCGGTTTCGTCAAGTCCGGCCCGATCGTTTTTATGGATGTTGCCAGGAAGGCCGGCCTGACTACCTGGCATCACACTGCCGGCACGCCCGAGAAAAAATTCATCCTGGAAGCCAAAGGTCCCGGCGTCTGCCTGCTTGATTACGACCACGACGGCTGGCTCGATATCTATCTGGTGAATGGTTCAACCTACGGCGCTCTCGATGGCAAGCAAGCCGCGCCGCAAGCCGCCCTGTTTCATAACAACCATGACGGAACCTTCACCAACGTCACCGCGAAAGCAGGCGTGGGCAATGGACGCTGGGGTTTCGGCTGCACCGTCGGCGACTTTAACAATGATGGCTGGCCCGATCTGTACGTCACCAACTATGGAAAGAATCGACTCTATCGCAACAATCATGACGGCACCTTCACCGACGTTGCAGAGAAGGCCGGCGTAACGCTTGGCACCTGGTCCACCGGCGCCACGTTTGGCGATTACGACGGCGACGGCAAGCTGGATCTTTTTGTCGCCGGATATCTTCACTACGACTACAAAAATCCGCCGATTTCCGGTTCGAAAGCGGTGGACTACAAGACCTGCGAATTCCGCGGCACGCCCGTCATGTGCGGTCCTGCTGGACTTCCCGGCGAGCACGACCATCTATTCCATAACAACGGCGATGGCACCTTCACCGATGTCAGCAAGCAACTCGGCGTCAGTGATCCGCCTGGATACTATGGCCTGGGAGCGTTGTTCGCCGACGTCAATAACGACGGTAAGCCGGATCTTCTGGTCGCCGACGATACCACGCCGAATTATCTCTACATCAATAAAGGCAACGGAACATTTTCCGACGAAAGCCTTGAGAGCGGCTACGCGCTGAATGCCGACGGACGCGAGGTGGCGAACATGGGCATCGCCGCCGGAGACTACGAAAACAATGGACATCTGGACATCGTCAACACCGACTTCGGCGACGACTATGACGTAGTCTTCCGCAACGACGGCACTGGCAATTTCACCGACGTCAGTTACCAGACTGGGATCGCCGCGCCCACCATTCCCTTTGTCGGCTTTGGCGATGGATTTCTCGACTACGACAACGATGGCTGGAAAGATTTGTTGATCGTCAACGGCCATGTCTATCCCAGCGTTGACAAGCATCCCGACTGGGGGACCAGTTATGCCGAGCGCCCGCTACTGTTTCACAATCTGAAGAATGGCAAGTTTGCTCTGGTTCCGGCGGTGGAGGGAACTGGCTTGGCCGTGGTCAGCGTCGGTCGCGGAGCGGCTTTCGGCGACCTGTTCAATGACGGCAAAATCGACGTTGTCATCAACAATATGGACGGTGTCCCGGTGCTGCTGCGCAACGTCAATCCGGATCATCACCACTGGGTGGAACTGAAGTTGATCGGAGGTCCGAAGAGCCCGCGCGATGCGGTGGGCGCGACCGTCTACTTGAATGCCGACGGCATGCGCCAGCGTGGGGATGTCCTTAGCGGAGGCAGTTATCTTTCGTCCAACGACATGCGTGTTCACTTTGGGATTGGAAACGCAACCACCATCGACAGCGTGGAAATCCACTGGCCCAGCGGCGCCAAAGAAACGCTGAAGCTGGGCGTCGTCGACCGCATTTACACCATCACGGAAGGCAAGGGCGTGACGGCTGCAATGTGCAACGGCAAGCCCTGCCCAGCGCGATAGTGGGCAGAAAAATTTGCTGCCGATTCGGGGTCGGCGTTAAATCTCCAGCTTTGCCAGCACATCCGGCGGACATCCGCGCCACTCCGCCTGCGGTTCATTGCCTACGTACGGCAAATCGCGAATGCCCATCTCACTGGTATAGAACCCGCTCAGCGTAAGATCGCGAAACTGGTTGAAGAATGCCACCGCCTTCGCGTCCTGTGGCGCAGCTTTCTTCGGCCACGCGATCCTGTCGAGCATCTGCTGCTGTTGCGTTGAACTGCAATCGACAAAGCTGTCGCCGAAATTACCCTGGCACTCGACATCGAGCCACACCAGCCCCTCACGAATCGCAACTAGCAAATCGCCACGTTGAAAATCCAGCCAGTCGTCGATGAACTCCGGCACACCCGCATCCGTGGCGCTACCAGAAACTTCATCGGCGGGAAGAATCCAATCGGTCAGCACTCCCACCGTTGCCCACTCATGCGGTGTAAGTACGCGCAGCTTCCATGCAGTTCCATCCGGCAGCACAGACGCGTCCGGCGAGTTTCGAGCCACTGCTTCCGCCAGCGTAGACAGCGGCACCAACCCTGCAATCGGAAGCGCTGCCATCATCTTCAGCATGGCGCGCCGCTGAAAGCGAAGCGTTCGACTTTGCGCTATTTCCGGCTCTTCCATGCCCTGCATTGGTTTCCTCTGCCACAACAAAACTGCATTCAGCTACACGCGATGCGTACGAACCTGCGCGGCAATATAGTCCGACGTCCGCCAAGCCAGCGCCAAAATCGTCAGCGTGGGATTCTTGTCGGACAAACTGACGAACGGCGCTCCATCGGTGACGAAAAGATTCTTGCAATCCCACGCCTGGCAGTAGGAGTTCAGCACACTCGTCTTTGGGTCGTTTCCCATGCGTGCGCCGCCCACTTCATGGAAGCCCGTGCCGCCTGGTGAGATTCCCCATTGCTGATCCGCTCCATACGACTCAATGACCTTGCCGCCCATCGTCGCTACAATTTGCTGGAATGTTTCTTGCATGTGGCGCGCCATCTGAATCTCCTGATCGCTCCACTGAAAATGAAATTTCAGAACGGGAATGCCCCACTTATCCACGGTGCTCTTGTCGATTTCGCAATAGCTCTGTGCATTCGGGATCATTTCGCCGCGACCATGAAAGCCGACCAGCGAACCGTACAGGCCGCGGCTGCGCTGCTTCAGATCCCTTCCGTAGCCGCCTCCCAGCAACACCTCCGATCCGGTCATCAATCCTGGAACGGGCATGCCGCGTCGTCCGCCGCTAATCTCCACGTGATATCCGCGCGAAAACGGAAGCTTTCCCTGCAATTGTTCCTGGTAATTCCACCACGGCATGAAGAGGTGCATGCCACCCACGCCATCCTCGTCATGCGCAGGCAGATTCATCATGGATGGAATCCATCCAGTCACATCCGACATGACGGTATCCATCAGGTAGCGTCCAACCAGGCCGCTGGAGTTTGCCACTCCGTTCGGAAAGCGCGGACTGCGCGAGTTCAACAGCAGTCGCGCTGTCTCGCATGCGCTCGCCGCCAGCACAACAACTTTGCCGCGCACTTCGACTTCCTCGCCAGATTGCTTATCGATGTATGAAACGCCCGTTGCGCGACCATCCGGCCCCGTCAAAACTTCCCGCGCCATCGCTCCGCAACGGATTTCGAAATTCCCTGTAAGCAGAGCCGGATAGAGCAGCACATCCGGCGAAGAGAAGTTCGACCCCATGCGGCAGCCGCGATTACACTGCGACACATAATGACACGCGGGACGATTATTCAGCGGCCGCGTCAGGACCGCAAGCCGCGAAGGGATGCAGGGAATCTTCAGGTCCTTACATGCTTTTTGGATGAGCAGTTCGTAGCAGCGCGGCGTAGGAGGCGGCTGAAATTTTCCATCCGGCAGATTCTCCAGCCTCTCTGCTGAGCCGAACACTCCAATCAGTTCTTCTGTTTTGTCATAGTACGGCGCGAGTTCCTCATACGTAATCGGCCAGTCGAAACCTTTGCCGTCGCGACTGTAGGGCTTGAAGTCGTACGGTCCATTGCGCAGCGAAATTCGTCCCCACGCATTCGTGCGACCGCCCAGCATGCGAGAGCGAAACCACTTCCAATCGGTTCCCGTCGCGCAGGTGTAGGGCTCGCCCGCCACGTCGTAGCCGCCGGCCACGGCCTCAAATCCACCAGGACCGAACGGGGTTTTCGACGCGCCACGATGCGACGCATCGTAGCCCCATTGCAGCCATTTCGAATCCTTCGCTGTGTCGTACCATTCGCCTGCTTCCAGCATCAGGCACTTCGCACCTGCGCGAGTGAGCGAGTACGCAGCCATGCCGCCGCCGGCTCCAGAGCCCACGATGATCGCGTCATACACGTCGCCACTGAGTATCGGATGCATCATTCCGCACTGTCTCCTTCTTCCGCGGACAGTGGCCGCGGGCGCAGCGCGACGAGATAACTCTGGGTCGTGTTGTTGCCTTCGCGGTCGAAGCTGATGGTTCCCGATGCACCGGAATAACCGCGTGTCTGAGCTAATTGGTCGCGCATCCGCGCACGATTCGGGCCAGCTTCGCGCAACGCGCGCACGGTCAGGCAAACAGCATCGTAGGCTTCGGCGGCAGCTTCGCTGGGAGGTCTTCCCGTTTTCTGTCGATACCGCGCCGCAAAACTTTTCTGCGCACGGGTGGATTGTCCTCGCGAGGCAATCGTCCATGCACCAGATGCCGCCGCAATGCTAGCTGCCGTCATCGTAGACTGCGTCAACGTCGATCCTGATCCAGCCTGAGCCGCCTGCTGCGACAGATAAATCGTCGCCGAAATACCTGCGGCATGAAGCATAGGCAAGAAATGTTGCGCGACATCGGCACGCGTCCACAGAACAATTGCCTGCGGAGCATTCTTCTGAATGCGCCGCACAACAGAAGAGAAATCAGGCTGCAGCGGATCCAGAGCCAATTCGTCCGGGATGACCGCTCCCAGCAAAATAGCCGCTTGCCGGATCGCCGTAGCTCCGCCCCGTCCATCATGGTCGCCGTCGAAAATCACCATCACCTTTTTCAGGTCACGTTCCCGGTAAATGTTCATCGCGATGGTTCGCGCCTGTACCGCATCGCTGGGACCAAGCCGAAAGATCCATGGAATATCGATTTGCGTGGTCGTCGCATCGCTTGACAACGTCAGGATAGGAACGCCGATTCGATTACCGACCTGCTCGCTCACGTGCGTGTCCGTCCCGTCGGTGGAGGTGATCAGCGCCAACACATTCTCACGTAGAACTAACTGCAGGATCACGTCCGAAACATGTCCCCACGCCGGACCGCTCTCATCTCCGATGGCGAGTTCAACGTGACGTTCACCCGGCAATGGGCGCTGCGTAGAGTCTTGCAACGCCATGTTTGCGGCCGCAACCAATGCCTCGCCCTCCGCACTGTCCGGACCGTGCAGCGGAGCCATCAATCCGATGTACACCGTCGCGCCTGTCTCATCCCATTTCGACGCGCGCGCCGGTCCGGCATAATTCTCGCCGTCGCTGGCGATGGAATCGTACGGGACCGCGCTCATTTTGTTCTGCGCCGCAGCTTGCCGCGTCGCGACCGGCGCTAGCAAGACGACAAGCATCGCCATTCCAGTCAGCAACGTCGCCATGCAGCCTTGAGTGGATTTCGCCATAGAACGTCGCATCCGATTAGCGCCAGAACGGCGCAGGCTTTCCTTTCCAGTCGGTTCGTTGTTCCGGCCAATATACAAACTGACCATCTTGAACTCGGGCAAATGTGACTGGCGCAATGTTGTTCAACGTGTAATCGAAAAATGCTTTTCCGCTCACTCCGGTGTAGCTCTTCATCTCGTACTGCCGCAGCGCATCCATGATCTTTCCACGATTCAGTCCCGCCGTTTGAATGGCCGCGATCAGCATATTCATGCCGTCATACGCATAGGCCGCATATGCATCCGGTTCAGTATGGAAGCGATCGGTAAATCGCCGGCGAAATTGCTGCCATGCTGGATCGCTGCGGTTTGGGTCGATGGCGCTGATCATTACCAGGCCCTCCGCCGCAGGCCCCGCAATTTTCATTACCTCTGGATAGCCCGCGCGGCTGGAAGCGAAAACTGGCTGCCGCATGCCCATGGCGCGCATCTGCTTCAAAATCTGACCGGCCTGCGATGCGTTCCCCCAGATCACAAGCCCGTCGATTGCGGAGCTTTTTATGGTTTTCAGTTGAGCGGAAAAATCTGTAGCATCCGGCGCGTACCAGACCTCCACGATCGGTTGATGGCCGATGCGCCGCGCAGTCTCAAAGAAAATATCTTTCCCCGCTCGGCCATAGCGATTGTTCACCTGCAAAATTCCCACGCGCTTCAGGTGTCGCTGATTAAAGATGTAGTCCGCGAGTGCATAGCCCTGCTGGCGGTCGTCGGGAAAATTATGCAGCAGCCATGGCACCCGCGTCTGCGTCACCGTGGGATCATTTGTCGCCGTATCAACGATCGGAAGCTCCAGCTTCAGCGTCGCCCGCAATTCTATGTGGGTCGATGCGGAATCCACCGAGCCCAGCATCGCTACGTCGTGATCGTTGTACACCATATCCACGATCGCCATCGACGACGCGCCCCACAATGGCAAATCGTCATGCACGTCCAGGGCGAATGGTTTGCCATCATAGCCGCCGCGCGCGTTAGCCTCTTCGATCACCAGCTGGGACCCGTGCAGCATCGAGATTCCGTAAGGAGAGTCGGGGTTGTCCGCATCGAGCGGCCCCAGAAACCCGATGTTTACCGTCTTCAATGCGGCCAGATTGACGTCCGATCGTTCGCGCGCAGCGCCGTTATAGTCCAGCGTGGACGAATCGACGAACCATTCCTTGTACGGCTTGCGATAGCGCCCATAGGGCACCGCGGCTGGAGGCATATCGGCATACGGCATCGTCGACGCAGCTGTGACCGAGCTACTTGAGGACGAACTGGATTGCGACACAGCACTCCTCGGCAACACTCCAGCGAGCGTCATCACAAGAATCGCCGCAACCTTTTCCATCGTCGCCACCGCGCTTTTTCCCCTGTTTTCCTCACCGCAATCTTTGCGATCTCGCCGCCGTGTCCGCCTGCACGAACGATCAGTTTGGCTCGGCCTCGTCCGCGCTCACCATAGCGCCCTCAGCTTCCGAAGCGCCTTCGCGATTCCGGATGAACGCAATAATCCTGCGCAATATTGCTGGGGAGATCGCCTGGTCGGCATCGCATAACGGCCTCGGAACTCCCGCTTCAACGCCGTAGTTGGAGACCTCAATGATGAGGCCGTCGCTGCCAAACTCGATTGCGGCGCGACTCGCCGACTCGACAGCGGCGGCCACTCCTGTTGCGTGGCTGGGATCCACAAGAATCGGCAGAAATGTTTCCTCATGTACTGCCTGGATCACGTTCAGGTCGAGAAGATAGCGAGAATATTCGCTGCCTGCATGTGTCTTGATCCCACGCTCGCACAGCACAATCTTCAGATTTCCCTCGTTGGCAATGTATTCCGCGGCGCCCAGCCACTCACACAAACTCGCCGCCATGCCCCGCTTCAGCAGTACCGGCTTTCCCGAACGTCCGACCTCCACCAGCAGCGGATAATTCTGCATGTTGCGCGAGCCGATCTGCAGCATGTCCGCATATTCCGCCACCAACTCGACCAGCCGCACGTCCATCACTTCTGTTACCAAGGGCAGACCAGTTTCCTGGCTTGCTGCACGCAGAATTTTCAATCCATCCAGCCCCATCCCTTGAAAATCATGCGGCGAAGTTCTCGGCTTGTACGCGCCTCCGCGCAACATGTCCGCGCCGGCGGCCCGTACGCTGCGCGCCAGTTTCATCGTCTGCTGTTCGCTTTCCACCGCGCAGGGTCCGGCGATTACCACTGGAACCCCAGCGCCAAAGCGCACGCCGGCGATTTCCACTTCGAGTTGTCGCTTACCTTCAAACTCAGGATGATTTCTGCGGCTCAGGATCGGGCAAATCCGTTCCAGATCCTCCAGCCTCACCTGCCCGGCAATTTTTCTCGGCATCATTTTTCTCTATCTCCGTTGGGCGCCGGCTTGTCGCGCTGCGTCGGTAGCGACTGTTTGGCAGTCTGTCGCATGCCGTGACTCAGCCCATTTGCCGTGGCTACCCAGATATCGTCCCCTTGAAAGTCGAGATTGAGAATGTAGTTATGCGCCAGTGTTGTCGCGGAATCCATTTGGTGTTTGCTGCCGTCCGCGCGGCTCACCAGGATGTCTCCGCGTCCGCTTTTTGCATCCGGCCGATACGTCACCCAGGTGTTGGTCTTGGTGTTGAGCTCGCTCAGCCCCTTCTGCGTGCACGCCCATACTTCGTCTCCACGCGACTGGACGGCATTGATAAAGTTTGAAGGCAGGCCGCTATCCTTCTTCAGATAGTTGTGCCAATTTCTTCCGTCATAACTGCTCAGGCCAAAATAGGTCGACGCCCAGAATGTTTTTGTATCCGGGTTCCACGAAACGCTGCTGACAATGTTGTGGATCAATCCCTGGTTGCGATATAAAACCAGTTCCATCTCTCCATCGGGATCGGTGTAGGGCTTCCAATAGTGATTTGCCAGGTCGTAGGAGAGCACGCCGCCGCCCCACACTGCGAAATACACTTTCTCTGCGCCCACAGAAATTCCATAAGCCCAAGGCTCTTCAAAGGGCGCATTCGATTCGTTGAAGATTTCCCACGTTCCCGTGTAGGGATCGAGCCGATTGACGCCCGCCGTCGTCGCCACCCACACATACCGGCCCTGCATCGCGACGCCATACACCAGGTCATTCGCCAGACCGCTGCTCAAGTTGGTGTAGCTGGTGAACTGGCCCCCCGAGTAGCGACTGAGACCGCCAAAGGTTCCGATCCATACCGCCCCGGTTTGTTTGTCCACGGCGACCGACATCACGGCCATGCCGGGCAATCCGTCTTTCGTGGTGAAGATTTTCTTGACGCGACCATCCTCCAGCAGCACCAATCCATGTCCGGTGCCTGCCCATACTCGATTGCCATCGACGGTAACGCAGTACACTTCGCCCGGAGGAAATCCATTCGCACGCGTGTAATTCACCCATCGGATGTAATAAGAAGGGTTCTGCGCCCCCGCCACGCCTGCTGTCACTATCAGCAGCCCGACGATCCAAAAGAGATGCCGCATCCGGGACGTTGCTCCTGTCCGTTCCATCGAGATTTCCAATCGCCGTGTCATAGTATCTTCAAAAACTCAATCAGGTCGTTCAGCTGCGCCTTATTCAGGTCAGAGGTAATTCCGTGCTTGTCATCTGGATTGAACTTTGTCCAGATATCTTCCAACTCCAGCGCCTCGCCGTTGTGCAGGTACGGCGGCCGCGTTGCCACACCTTCTAACTGCGGCACGTCGAAGGCCTGGATTGTGTCGTCTGGTGTCGCCGTTCCAACATCCATCGAAACCCGCGACGTGTAATGGGTCAGCGGAGAATGGCAGGTGTAACAGCGATCGAGCGGCGGAATCAGCTTGCCGTCCATCGTTTTGTCTCGAAAAAAAATCTCACGCCCGCGCGCCTGCGCATCGGTCAACTGTCCGTTGGCGGCTAGGTGCGGATTGCGCGGCAGCCGCAGCGCCAGTAGATAGGTCACCAGATCGTTTACCTCGGTCGAACTGAATCCCTGCGAGCGAAAAATGTACATCGCCGTTCTCGGTCCATCCTGCGTCTGCAGGTTCGGGTTCTTCCCGTTCCACTTGAAGGGCGAGGTTCCATCGATGCTGAACAAGGTGCGATTTTCCACGACATCGCGACCCAGCTGCGGCGTCTCCAGGCTCCACGCCAGCCCGTCGGAAAGCCCTTCATGCGGATGGCAGGTCGCACATGCCATCTGTCCCTGGTAGCAATGGCTGGCATCGAAGAAGAGCCGTTCACCGCTGCGCTGGCGCGAAATTTCTTTCGGACCGCCCAGGTCAATCGTCGACGCGACTTGCATGGTTTCCATATCCACCACGCTCACGGTGTCGTCCATGCGATCGGCGATATATGCAAAGCGGCCATCTGAAGAGGTGACGATGTCGGTGGGATTTCGTCCCACCGGCAAACGCTCAGCGACGAAGTGACTGGCAGCATCCAGTCGATTCGCCAGTTCCTGTTGCCGAGCAGGAGGTTGACTCAGCAACAGGCGGCGAAGTTTAGCCGTGTTGATAACAGACACGACATTGGCTCCCGAAGCCGTCACCAGCGCCCAGCGTCCATTGGGCGTGACGGCCACACCGAAGCCATCCGCATAATAGCGATCGATATCGTCCAGCAGAACTTCCGCGACGTGATATTTCCCGGGTCCGTCCGCCGCGTTTGCCGCCGGTCGAATCACCGCCATCCCATGCGTCAGATACCAGCCTTGCTGAATCTGCACCAGCGGATTCAGATTCTTCGGCCGCATAAACGGGATCAGAAGATACCCACCGGCACTCGCCGGCAGCTCTGCAATGTGCCGCATCTGGATCACACCCGGCACATTGACGCGCGCCGCCACCGTCTCACTCTTTGTATCGATGATGGTCAGCTCCGACACCGGCGGCTCGTCAGCTGATGCAATACGCGCCAGCAGATTGGCAACATACACGCGGCTCCCATCGCGCGAAAGAGCAACGTATTCCGGATAATGTCCCGCTTGCAGCCGCTTCAGTTCACGCCCGGTCTGCAGATTCACCACCGAGATGTCGTCGCCCAGTGTGTTCGCCACATACAAAATCTTTCCGGAGCGATCCGTGGTCAATCCGACAGGCCCCCAGCCTACGGGTACCGTTTGTCGAGTCTGGAAAGTTTGTGCGTCGATCTCCGTCACATCGTCGCTGTTTTCGTTGGAGACGTAGAGCGTATTTCCATCAGGCGAAAGCGCGATGCCTCGTGGCATTTGACCCACGCGAAGCCGTCGCGTCACTTGTTGCGTGCGCGCATCCACCGCCAACACCTGATCGCTGTCTTCGCAAGCGATATACAGCCAACGCCCATCTGGAGACAGCTGCATCGCCACCGGGCTTAGATATTTCGATCGCGGCAATGTATTTCCAGCGTCCGAATCGCGCCGCTGCAGCGCCGCCGCCACTCCGGGCTGCCACAGCAGCATAAGCACGCTCACGACGAATAGGTCCGCGACGCTGAGATAGAACTGTGTTCGCTGCGTGCCTCGTATCGCCGAGTTTGCGAACGGAGTTCTCATGGCGTCGCCCCGCTTTTCGTTGCCATGGCGTCTGGTTCCGCTGGCTCGGTCACAGTCAAAATCTGGTCGGCGCGAATATCCTTCAGCGTCTGCACGGTTCCGCTGGGCCAGCGGATGATCAACGTGTCGACGCTCGTGGCTGCACCCAGGCCGAAATGCGGCCGCGGATCGTTCTGCGAAAGATAGCCGCTTTCCGATGTCGATTGCACGAACTGGTGCAGCGATCTAGCAATCGCCTCCAGGCTCGCGCCATAGCCGTCTCGATTGCTACGCGTGCCCACCAGCTTGATCGTCAGCCAATGATTGCGTTTTCCCGGCGGCGGCGTGTTGTGCAGCAGAATGCCTTTGCCGCCTAGCGTGGTGATGAATGCGTCGATATATCCGTCGTTGTCGTAGTCGGCGAAGCATGCCCCACGCCCGACAATCTGTTTCTGAAAGAAATCTCCCGCACGCAACGAAACATCGGTGAACGTGCCGTCGCCATTGTTGCGCAGCAGGGAGCTCGGCATCGGCACCAGCCACACCATGCCGCCATTCACGATGAACAGGTCTTTCCACCCATCGTTATCGAAGTCGAAAAAGCCATCTCCCCAGCCGACAAACTGCCCGGAGACCGCTCCCACTCCAGAGGCGTTCGTTACATCCTGGAACGCGCCTCCCGCTTTGCCGGAGTTTTGATAGAAGCGATGGAAGTGCGCGTCAGATACAAACAGGTCCTGCCATCCATCGTTGTTATAGTCGCCAAAAATGGGACCCATCGCGGTCGAAGCTTCGCCATTCTGTCCGTACGCCACATACACATCGGAAGCCACATCGGTGAAGGTCCCATTGTGGTTGTTGTGATACAGAAAGCTCGGCATCGTGTCGTTCGCAACGTAAATGTCCGGCCATCCGTCGTTGTCGTAATCGCCGACAGTGATGCCCATCGCCCGCCCCGGTTGGCTCGCAATCCCCGAGGACTTCGATACATCGGTGAACGTCCCGTCGCCATTGTTATGGAACAGCCGATTCGTCTCTGGAGCGTAACCCAGCGGGCCGGGATAATGCTGTGCCGTGTAATACTGGCGATACTTCGGGTCGAAGTTCAAATAATTCCCGACAAAAAGATCCAGCCGCCCATCGCGGTCGTAGTCGACAAACGCCGCCCCCGTCCCAAAGAACGGATTTTCGACGCCCGCCTTCGCCGTCGCATCAGTGAACGTCCCGTTGCCGTTGTTGTGGTACAGAATCGCTGAGTTGTAGTTGGTGACGTACAAATCTTCATGGCCATCATTGTCGAAGTCGCCCGCAGTCACGCCGACGCCAAAGCCTTTTCCAGCCACTCCTGCAGTGGCCGTCACGTCGGTAAATGTGCCGTCGCCATTGTTGCGGTACAGATGATTCGTCGCATCCTTGCCGTCCGGCGCGGAGTGATCGGTGATTCCCGGCATATACCGACCGCTCACCACATACAGGTCCAGCAGGCCGTCGTTGTTGTAGTCAATCCAGGCGCACCCGGAACCGGCGCCTTCCAGGATGGAACTCAAATCCTTTTCGCCGAACGATTGATGGAAATCAATTCCGGACTTCTGCGTTACATCTTCAAACTGCGGCAGCGGGGAAGATGTAGGACTCGGCGCGGTGCTTTGTCCAGACAAAATTCCAACCGCCATCATCAGCAGAAGCGATGTGGATGCGGCTCCAACTCCGAGCTGGCGTGGAAATGTTCTCATCGTTGCCCCGAACGTTGCGCGTGCAACACGTTGCCGAGCGGCGTGGGCGTATCGAACCGCCGCAGGGCCATCGGGAAATGATTGGCGGGCGCGAGAGCCGGACTGTCATGGCACCCCTGACATCCGCGGTCTTCGCCATTGCGTACCCAGATCCAACTGCGCTGCGCGTGCAGAATCTCTCCCTTCGCTCCCAGCAGTTCAAATCGAATCGGCGCATCCGCTGGAACGGTCGCATAAAACGATCCATCGGACTCGACCGGTGCATCGCCGACAATGCGCTCCCGGTTCCCCGGCTGCTCCAGCGTCAAAACGCGAACCTTCGCGATGTGCCCGGCCAGACGACCGCTCGCCACATCCTGCGAAATGTAAGAATCCAGGCAAAGAATGCGTCCGGTTTGCGCAGTCGGATGAAGAATGCTCCAGTAGATGAGCGGCAATGCGTGTGGAACCAACGGAACCGCCTGCACGCTGGAAACCTTTGCATCGCGGTACAACAAATCCCCCACCGAATTGCTTGCGAGATCGAATGCGTAGAGGTCGAAAATGCGATTCTTCGAGCGCAAGGAATTCTGCTTGGCGACAATCAACCTCGCGTCATCCAGCTGCGCCACGGAGGCATAGTCCGACGGTGACCTCGTCAGGCTCGATGTCCGCAACGCCCCTTGCTGGATCCATGCCAGTTGTCCATTCGCAGATTCTCCAGCCGCTTCAAGAAACACGATCGTTCCGTCCGCCAGCTCGATCGCACCCCCGCGATTTTCTCTGGCATTGTCAACGCGAAGCAGCGCCAAACCCGATCCATCCGGCCGCAGCGTGAACAGCGTACGCGAGCGTTTGCCTTGGCTCGCACCCAGCGGCGACTCCGCCGACACCAGGATGCGTCCGCTGTGCAGCACCGTCTCCACCTGGAAATTTCCCGGCCCAAACGTGATGGGATGAGCGTTCGTTCCATCCATTTGGCTCACGTAGACCGCGGACCACCGCTGCGTACCCGGACCACTGACGAACGTGTACACAAGCTGGTTTTGCGGAAGGTATTTGGGTTGGAGGGAATCACCAGCGTCGTGCGTGATTTGGTGCAGTCGCGATCCGTCCGTCGCTACTTCCCAAACCTGCCAGGAATCGCCTTTCGCCCGCTCGGCGGAGAAAAGGATTCGTTTTCCGTCAAAGGAAACCTGCGGATCGGCGGCGGCAAAAAATCCTGGTGTGAGCGTTAACGCCGTGGCAGTTGCATCGGCAGGGCGGGTTCGCACCAGGCGGCTTCCCTTCGGGAAGCGCTGCGACAGGTTGCCAAACCTCACCATGGGCGCTTCAATGAACACCATCGCAGGAATCGGTGGCGAACCGTTGGGTGTAACGCCCGCGACTGAGCTTGCCGCCGCTTCCGAGGCTCCATGCAGGATGCACAGTGCCAGGAATAAACCGGCTGCGAACGTAGTCCACAATAGCTTCATGCCCAAAAACCGAGCGCTCGACGCGGAAATCCGCTGGGAGTGTTCTCTTCTGCGGAAGGTACTGAAAAGTATAGGGAGAAAGCGCACATTCGCCTGTGACGCAGGTCACGAAACAGGCCCATGGGCGATGCTTTGGGTTACGGCTGGAAGCGGGTTTTGAATCGAGTACTGAGAGCTACGTGTCAGGATGAGAGCCGTCTTGCCATCCTTGCCGGCAGGGATCAGGCAGACCGGCTGTGAGTAAGTCAGTCAACCCCCTCCACGAAGGGGAAATCTGTCCGGTACTACCTACCAGACGTAGGTCGCGACATCAGCGGGAGGCAATGTCGCCGTCATCGCCTTACCGTGATAGCTTACGTTGAACGTCGTCGGAAAATTTCCTGTGTTGGAAACAATCAGCACGATTTTTCCATCCGGCGTGCGGAATGCCACGTTCGCCAATTGTTCAACGTCATTGGAGTCGACGCGGACCGAGCCCGGCGGTACAAATTTTGAAGCCTGCGCGATCACATAATAGGCGGCGTTTAGCATGGCGTTGTCGCCATCTAGAGTGATTGCACCTGTACAGGAGGTGCATCCGCCGTTGGTGTGCGGCCCGTTTTCAGGATCGGCCGCCAGGTTCCAAAGAAGGACATTCTTGCTCCAGTTCCGGGTGGCTCCAATCACAACATCGCTGACCGGCTCTGAGACATCGATATTTGTATGGTGGCGCCCGTCGCTGATCGACTGCTCTGTGAAATAAATGTTCTTGTTCGGAAAAGCGTCATGCACCGCTGTCAAGGCGCTGATTTCCCCGCCGTATAAATGCCAGGCCGATCCGTCGACATACTGGCTCGCATCCGGATCTTTCAATATCGACAGCGCATACGAGGTAACGTCAGGATTGTGATCGTAGATCAGGATCTTGGTTCGGATATGGGCTTTTTTGAAGGCTGGCCCCAACGCATCCTTGATGAAATTATCTTCCTGCCTGGCGAACATCACCATGCTGGGCGTGTTCTTTGGGTTCAGCGGCTCGTTCTGTACCGTAACGGCGTCAATCGTGATTCCCGCAGCTCTCATGCCCTCGATGTACTTCACAAAATACTTCGCGTAGGTTTTGTAGTACTCCGGTTTCAGCGTGCCTCCTTTGAAATTATCATTCGTCTTCATCCACGTAGGAGCCGACCAGGGGGATCCCAGGATTTTGATTTTCGGATTGATCGCCAGAATCTCTTTCAGCGCCGGAATCACATCGACTTCATCGTGAGCGAGGCTGAACTTCGCCAGCGTCGGATCTGTCTCTCCCTCCGGCAGATCGTCGTAGGAATACACGTTGGCATTCATGTCCGACGAGCCGATGCTGACGCGGAGATAGCTCACCCCAATCCCATCGCCATCGGTAGAAAATAGTTGTTTCAGCAGGGAAGCTCGCGCCGGCGCCGACATATGCATCAACAGCTGCGCGCTTCCTCCCGTCAGCGCAAAGCCGAATCCGTCGATGGTCTGAAACTTCTTTGCATCGTCGACCGCAATCGTGGGTACATCTTTCTTGGGGTGCGAGAATTGCAATCCGTTCGGTTGCTTCGTCACCAGCGAAGACCTGTCTGGCGCTGTCAACCAGACGCTCGCAGTTTGCGCCATCAACGTGCCCGCCGCGAACGGGACAAGAGCCACAACAGTAAATAGTGGACGTGGGATCGATTTCGATTTCATGGGAGCCTCCCGTTCGCGCCTTCTGCCAATTTGAATTGTAGAGCGATGATTCTTGAAAAGTCTTTTCCGTGCCGCTGTTTAGCTCCCCTGGCCGGCAACTGGAAGAGCGCGGCGCTGAGTGAAGTTCCCCAGCCCCGGGGATGATATTGGCTGCAATCCGCTAAGCGGCTGACCTTATTCTTTTGTCAATGGACAAAGTTTGTTGTACGCTTGCAGTCAATCGATTGCCTACAATTCCATTGATTATCCGTTTTTCGCCCAATATTTTCATGCCCGCGAGAGATTGGAAGTCGCCGCATAGCCAGTTTTCGTCGATTCGAGCGGAGCACGTGTCGTATGTGTCGCGAGTTTGTCGTTGTCCAGCGATTCA
>Ga0335075_10004882_pt1 | contig 20894 bp, 20 predicted proteins | sample Lox_Sample_24_FD_206723 | JGI IMG/M metagenome (GOLD analysis project Ga0335075, IMG submission 206723) | Soil microbial communities from Loxahatchee National Wildlife Refuge, Florida, United States - Lox_Sample_2.4 | ecosystem: Environmental > Terrestrial > Soil > Wetlands | place: USA...
GGCGATGTTTTGGCTCGATGCCCACATCTTGCGGGCCTCGTCCTCCACGGTCTGGGCGTGCACATCGAAACGGCCCGCCATCGCCCGCATCTCGTGCGGGTCAGTCATAAAACGCGTAGGCATATCCCAATCTCCTTGTTAGTTATTGATACTGGTTGTGGATGGCATCAGGCTGACGGCATCGTCCCCCTCGTCATCAGACGAACACCTGTTTAGGCATGACCTTCGGCTTGACGCCGTAGCGTGGCCCGGCCATGCCGTAACCGGATTTGCCTCCGGCGGTGGCCATTCCTGGCATGATGCCCGGCGCCCCGCCCATCCCGGTGGCACCCTCGTCGACGGCTGCGGTCCAGCCGCTACCCGCCAAAGTGGCGTCCGTGACGCCGGCCGGGGCAGCAGCCGACCACCCGGCCGGCACCGACAGCCCGCCGACCGCGGACGCTTCGCCCATGCCCGCCATCATTGCGGCTCCGCCGGCCGGCCCCGTCGCGCCCGCCAGCGTCGTGCCGAAGCCCAATCCGGCGCCGAGAGGGGTGGCGTCGCCGATGGTGAAGCCGAATGGGGCACCGGCGATGAAGTGACCAAGCAGAGGCAGGGTCGCCGTCATCATGGCGATGTTCCATGCCAGCGTGACACCGATGTTGTAGATGACGTTTTCCATGATCGGCGAGCCGACGATGGTGTTGAGGTCGGTCAGCACGTCGCTGGCGCTGCTCTGCGCCGTACTACTCGCCATGCTGGTGGCGGCGGAACTCGCCGCGTTCTGCAGGCTGCCAAGCGAGTTGTTCAGTGTCGCTGAGGTCCCGTTGCTGCCGACGGCATTGCTGACCGCGGCCGCCTGCGCGCCCTGCCCGGCCGGGCTGGTGTTTTCGGTGGGGTCGGTCAGCGGTGAGAGCGCCGACGAGGATGCTTCCGCCGCGCCGGCGTAGCCATACATCGCGGCGGCGTCCTGCGCCCAGAACTCGCCGTACATGGCCTCGTTGGCCGCGATCGCCGGGGTGTTTTGGCCCAGGATATTCGTCGCGACGAGCATCGCCAGCTGCGCCCGGTTGGCGGCGACAACCGCTGGCGGGATGGTGGCGGCATAGGCCGCCTCATACGCCGCCGCCGATGAGGTGGCTGCGGCGGCCGCTTCCTGCAGTTGCCCGGAGGTGGTGGTCAGCCAGGTGATGTAGGTCTGGGCCGAGGCAGCCATCGCCGTTGACGACGGGCCCGTCCACTCCGAGCCGAGCTGGGAGATTATCGACTCGTAGGACGCCGCGTTCGAGCTCAATTCCGAGCTGAGCGCACTGAACGCCGAGGATGCGGCCATCATTGGTCCCGCTCCGGCGCCGGCGTACATGAGGCCGGAGTTGATTTCCGGCGGTCGCGCTGCAAAATCGAAAGCCATTTGTCTAATCCCGTCCTTTATTGATTGAACTGCGGTTGAGGTTTAATCGGCCGCCCCTGGCCGCCTGAATTCCTAGCTGAGTGTCGGCTTGGGGATCGTCGGCATGACCTTGGGCTTGACGCCGTAGCGCGGGGCGCCAAAACCACCCACGCCGCCGCGACCGCCCGAGGCGACCGCAGGCATTCCGGCGATGGGCCCCATGCCACCAGTGGACGGGGCTGCGGTGGTCCAGCTCTGTGATGCCAGGGTGACCGGCGTGCTCGCCGTCGGCACTCCGGCGCCGGCGGCCCAGCTGGGCGGCACCGACAGGGGGCCGATTGCCGACCCCTGGCCGACCCCCGCCAAGACCGGCGCGGCGCCGAGGCCGCCAACTCCGCCGACGGCAGCTGCCGGACCGACGTCTCCGGCCAGGCCGGCTCCCAAGCCTCCGAGGTCGGCGCTTGCGGTCGAGGAGCCGGCCAGCGCCGTCAGCATTCCGCCACCACCCATGCCGATCATGTCCGAGTAGGCCGAGGCGAAGTTCCCCATCTCATCCATCGGCACCTGGATGAAGGCGCTGGAGATACCGGAATAAGTGCTGTTGCTGAGGAAGGAGGCCAGGTCGTCGAGCAGGCTTTGCGCGGGCTGCGCAGCGGCCGACGACGCGTTGTTGCCCACCGACGAAGCGGCGGTCCCGGCCTGGTTGGCCGCCTCCGTTTCTCCATACGAGCCAGAGCTTTGGTTCAGCAGGTTCACGAATTGCTGGTGAACGGCCTGGGCCTGGGCGCTGACCGTTTGGTAGAGCTGGCCGTAGGTCGAGAACACGCCGCTCTGCAGGATCGACACCTCATCGGAAGCCGCGGGGGAGATGGCCGTGGTCGGGGCTGCGGCACCCGCGCTCTCAGCGGCAAATGAGCTGCCGAGGCCTTCTAGTTGGGTCGCGGCCGCCGAGATCGCAACGGGCGCTGTGGTCACATATGACATGTATTCCTCCTGGGTGGCGAGGGGCCGACCCCGTCAGCGAGGTCGGCCCACGATGGTCACTGTCAGTGTGTGCGGGTATCCGGCAGCGGTTCCACGAGTCCACTTTCGCGTAACCTGAGCGACAGCGCATACCCCGTTAATGGCTTCTTAACGGGAGGGCGAAACTTTTAACACACCGCTTGTACCGACCCGGCGACTCGGGCGCCCGGTTAGGGTTTCAGCAGCCACGCGGTTACATTCGTCGCTGGCCCCCATAGCCCAATCGGCAGAGGCAGCGGACTTAAAATCCGCCAAGTGTCGGTTCGAGTCCGACTGGGGGCACGACGGGAGCCGCGCAACTAGCTCAGTATTGCCTCAGGTTTTTCTCAGGTCGGTCAAAGCGTGTTCTTACTGGACAAACGCATCCACTAGCCCTACACCTTGGTGCGACCGGGCTCAGATGGCCTAACACTTTTATGGTTTTTTAGCGGCCACGTGCCACCGGCGGCAGGCGGGTCGGATGATCGGGCCGACCGGTCCATCCTGGTTGGCGGTGCCCGGCAGACCGAGCTGCGTCCATGCCACGCCCTGCCCAGATGCCGGCCGCATGTGGGTTGGGTGCTGCAGGCGAAGATGCCCGATAGCCCCGCGCGGTGAGTCGGCGGCCGGACCACGAAACCGTCGCCGACCGCCGCATACGAGTCATTGGGCCACGGCTCCGAATCAGCGGTCATGCCCGTCGACTGCATATAGTTGACCAATGATTCATCGGCTTTCCGAGCCTGACGCCGGCGCTGGGCAAAACCTTGATAGCGATGCGCGGAGGCCAGTCGTATTCATAGCTACGCCCATGTTTGGGGGCATGGCTGCGGGGATTTACACCGCGTCGATGGTACAGTTACCGGCTATTTTCCTGAGAAGCGGTGTGGATTCGGTATATGCCTTCCAGTGGAATGAAAGCCTTGTGCCGAATGCCAGGAATGTTCTAACTCATCAATTTCTGGAATCGCCAGCTACCCATTTGATGTGGATTGATGCGGATATCGGGTTCAATGCCACGGATATCGTGAGCATGCTGATAGCTGATAAAGATATCATTTGTGGCATATATCCGAGAAAAGAAATTGATTGGGCGCGGGTAGCTCGGGCAGTTGAGGCTGGTGTCCCGCCGGATCAGTTAAGCGACCACGCAGGCTCATTCGCGATCAAACTTCTGGAAGGCCACGCTGGCGGTGATGATGCCGACCCCGATGGACTACTCGAGATTGACGCCGGTGGTACCGGATTCATGCTCATCAAGCGGGGCGTGTTCGACGTGCTATCCGATGACGTCGCTGACTACATACAAGCAGGACAGGTGATGAAGGAGTTTTACGCCACGACCATCGAGCCAGAGTCGGGCAAGCTGATAACGGAAGATTACCATTTCTGCAGGCTGGCACGGCGACACGGTTTCAAGGTTTATGCAGCGCCCTGGGTGCGTTTAAGCCATGCCGGGACATACACGTTTGAGCGCCGTTTTGACCCAACATGGTTGAAGAAGATTGATGGGTGAGGTAATTGATCTCGAATGCCGCCGCATCAGGAATCGTGGCTCCAATCTCCCTTGATCATTCGGAAGGCGGGAAGCGTGTCAGACAATATGTGGTGAAATCTAGTATCAATTCGTCTCGCTGAGCCTGCCGCGCCAGTCCGCCGACACTCGCATTTTGAATTGTCATGAATAGCCGTACGACAGCGAGTGGATTGAGCTGGTTCGCGGCGTCTTCAAAGCTTGCCAATATTTTCGGGACGTCGTCGCCGTCCAGTGCTACCAGGGTCATGATCTTCTGGACCCGCTCAGTTATCTCGGCTTCATCTGTCAACCCACATATGGCGCGGCCGTGTGACTCGATCCGCCCGTACATGTCGAGCAAGCCTTGCCCGTATAGCTGTTTGAGATCGTTGAGGTAGCGCCGGAAGTCGTCCGCGTCCTGCGGGTTCGGTTGTTCGATGTGTGCTAAGTGCTTCGGGATCAGTTCCTCTGGACGTTCGCCGAGCGCCGTCAGGAACCCATTGATATGGGCCTCCAGATCGGCTTTGTCCGTGTCATCGGTCATGCGCTACCAGCGCAGCTTCAGCCGACGCAGGTGTGTCACGCTGGTCGGTTTGTGCACGATAGTCGGCGTGAAGCCCGGCTTCAGTTCGAAATCCGGGATGCGGTTCAACCACTCGCTCAGAAACGCGTCCATTTCAAGCCGGGCCAAATGCATGCCCAGGCATCTGTGCATGCCGCCGCCGAACGCCCAGTGGCGCTGCCGCCGGACCTCCCCGTCACTGCCCTTCGATATCTCGTCGCCGCCGTTTGTTCTGCCCGCGGCTTCCAGGGCCAGCCAGACCGAACTCAATTTCGGGATTCTGGCGCCACCGATCTCGACTTGCCTCGTGGTTACCCTCGGAATGGCCGGCCCGGGCGACTCCAACCGGAAGATCTCCTCGGCGAACGCGGGGATCTGTTTTGGGTCCGCGCGCAGCCCGGCCCGCAGTTGCGGGTCGCGCGCGAGATGCAGAAGCGCGAAAGTGATTGCTGAGGAAACCATTTCAATGCCCGCCACCGAGAACAGCAAAAGGTTGACCGATGCTACTTCGACCTTGGTGAGCGGAAAACCTTGGTCCCCGGCGGCGAGTCGTTCGAGAAGCGGCCAAAGGATGCCGGGCGGGCGCTCGGGATCTCTCAGCCCGGCATCGAAGCTGACGTTGAGCCATTTGAATAGTTCGAGTTGAGCTTGTCCGGTGGTGTCGCCGATTACGGCGGCCCGGGTCATCTGGTGCGCCCGAGTGTCCTCGGGTGGCAGCCCGCACACCAGGAACAGCGCTTGGCAGGCATAGGTATCGGCGACGTCGGCTGCATCACACTGCCTTCTGGCAGCGACGGTGTCGGCCAGTTTCGCGGCCCGGGCCCGTAAATCCGGAGCGAAGGGGGCCAACGCCCTAGGGCTGAAGAGCGGATGCAAGACGCTGCCGAAACGGGCATGCTCCGATCGCGTAGCGCAGGACAGCGGCACCTGCGGCAGCGGTGCGCCGAACAACTGAATCGCAAAGGTTTTCGGCGGCGAGGCAAACGTTTGCGGGTCGAGCAACGCCGCACGCACGTCGTCCCGGCGGGTGAGATAGTAGCCGTGCAGCGCCGGGTCGCCGGTGTCGATTTTGACTACCGGGCCCAGTTCGCGAAGGTGGCGCCAGTAGGCCGCGCGGTCTGCTGCGAAGAACGGACTCTCCTTATGGTGTAACGGAGGTGGAGTCACGCTGCCACCTTCAGGCATGTCGTTGTCGTTCATCGTTCTTTCAACCTACAGCCGGGTTGCTGGGATATCTCGGTGACGCTGGGCAGTGGGACTTGGATCACCAGCCACGTTTGCTCGCGGCGGCTGACGAAGCGCGGTCATCGTGCCGTCGCTGCCCAGATTGATCCACCCGCATCCTGCATCGAAAGCCGTGGAAGTACTGCACTACGGTAAATGACTGGGCGCCAACGGAATTGCTGGGATACTCGGTACACCGACCGTCAGGCGGCGGCGCCGTGGCCGGACCGGGTCGATGCGAGGGTTGCGGACCGTTCGAGTGCCACCGCCGCCGCACGCCTGATCGGGGTCGGCGGCTACCTGACGACAGCCGCGGTGCGGAGGGCAAAGGCGCATAACGACGTGGACCGACCGGCGCCGCGAAAAGCCCCGGACCGCGTGAACTTGGCTCTCTGGCAAAATGTGATGTGCACCTCTTTTTACCCCGCGACCGGGTAAGAACTCTTATTTCTGAATAAACCCGTCTTTGACCGTTTTCGGTAGCGTCGGCTCACGAAACTCCTGGCGAAACCGACTGCAGCGTTTGCTGTTTGAAGCCGGCGGCGAGATGCGATAAATGTTGCTTAAGGCAACCCTGAGGCGCCGAAGTGATGTGGGCAACAATCGCGCAAATCCTGCTTATTAGGTCCGAATTCGGCCGGTAGACTCTTTCGGAATCGGCGCTGCATGCGCCCGATCCGTGGTTTTTGGGTTTGCGTCTCGCACGCGTTTGACGTCGTCTGTCCCACGTGCGCCCACCACGAACCAACGAGAAGAGGCTGGTGCCACAGTGAGCAGAGTGAGCCGTGCGAACGGACGGGAACGGTCCGAGGAGGCACTCCCCGGAACCGGTAATGTTCCGGGCTTCGCAGTGGAAGCCGAAATCGCCGGTCAGTACGGTGCCGTCAGCGGCATCGCCGTCAGTCCGGACGGCACCCGGCTGATGGTCACCCACTACGGCAACGACGGTTTCTCGCTGATCGACACCGGCCATGGTGCGGTCGCGCAAACGGTCGTCGACGTCGACGAACCGTTCGCCGTCGCCGTGTCGGACGGGCCGGAACGCCGTGCCTATATCAGCACGGCGTCGGCGGCTTACGACTCGATTTTGACCTTCGACATCGATGCCAACCGGGTCATCGCGGCGCACCCGGTAGCGCACAGCGTGACCGATCTGGCGGTCAGCCCGGACGGTGGGCACGTCTACGCCAGCCGGACTGCAGTCAACGGGGCCGACGTCGCGATCCTCGACACCAAGACGGGTAGGGAAGACAGCATCCGCATCGCGGACGCCGCTGGTGTCGCCGCGGAGTGTCTGCGCGTGAGCGCAGACGGCCGCCGGCTTTACGTCGCGGCCAACGGACCATTCGCGGCAGAACTCGTCGTGATCGACACGCGCTTTAACCGCGTGGTGAGCACCATCGAAATCGGTTCGCCGATCCGGGATATTGCGCTGAGCCCTAATGGCGCCACTGCATATGTCGGCAGCTGCAGTCCCGACTTCGGTGCGGTGCTCGACGTGATCGACATCCGGACGAACATGATCGCCAGCACCTACAAGATCGGTGAAATTGCGGGCTGCCTGACCCAATTGGCGTTGAGTCGGGACGCCCAGCGGGTATATCTGCTCGGCGACAACACCGTGACCGTGTGGTCCACCGCGACGCACGACGTTATCGGCAGCATCGTCACCGCTGCTCACCCGTCATGCGCGACGGAGAGCCCGGATGGGCGCCGGCTCTACATCGCGGACTACGCCGGCACGATTACCGCCCTGACCGTCGCATCGGCGGATGCGCTGACGCCCGACGAGATCCCCACCACCCCGCACCAGTGGGCCCCTTCTAACCTGCTGGGACTCGAGCCGATACTGGCTTAGCAGGCGCCTCGGCACCATCGCCGCGAACGCGATTGCTCGGGCATGCGATGATCGCCACCGGGGTGGCCCGTTTGGCGGGCCGGCCCGGACAGCAGGTAGTGCGAACCATAGGGCGGTTCATCGATGTACAGCACCATGCAGAGCTTCCCGTTGACGGTCACCGCCATCCTGCGACACGCCACCGGCGTCCACGGCGCACGCACCGTCACCACCGCCACCGGGAGCGGCTACCGCAACAGCACCTACACCCAACTCGGTGATCAGGCAGCGCAGCTGGCGAACGCATTGCGCCGCGTCGGCGTGACCGGCGATCAGCGGGTCGGCACGTTCATGTGGAACAACGCCGAACACTTGGCGGCGTATATGGCGATCCCGTCGATGGGCGCAGTGCTGCACACGCTGAACATCCGGCTGTTTCCCGAGCAGGTCGTCTACGTCGCGAATCAGGCCGAAGACCAGGTGGTGCTGGTCGATGTGTCGCTGGCCGAACTGCTCACGCCGATACTCGGCGAGCTTGACACCGTGCACACCGTGATCGCGGTCGGAGAGGGCGACCTATCGGCACTGGATGGATCGGGCAAGACGGTACTGCGCTATGCCGACGTGATCGCGGACGAATCAACCGAGTTCGACTGGCCGGACATCGACGAGACCTCCGCGGCCGCAATGTGCTACACCAGCGGCACCACCGGCAACCCCAAAGGTGTTGTCTACAGCCACCGGTCGACCTACCTGCACACCATGGCCACCTGTACCCACAACGGCATCGGGATCGGTTCCAGCGATTGCGTGTTGCCGATCGTGCCGATGTTCCATGCCAACGGGTGGGGGCTGCCGTACGCGGCGCTGATGGCCGGCGCGGATCTGGTGCTCCCCGATCGCCATCTGGACGCCGAGTCGCTGATCGACATGGTCGAGACGCTGCGGCCCACCGTCGCCGGCGCGGTGCCGACCATCTGGAACGACGTCATGCACTATCTGGACAAGCATCCCGGCCATGACATCTCGTCGCTGCGCATCGTCCCGTGCGGCGGATCGGCGGTCCCGGTATCGATGATGCGCACCTTCGAGGAAAAACACGGCGTGCAGATCCGCCAACTGTGGGGGATGACCGAAACCTCGCCGATGGCCACCATGGCGTGGCCGCCGCCGGGCACATCCGAAGAAGAGCACTGGACGTTCCGCGCCACCCAGGGCCAACCGATCTGCGGCGTGGAAGCCCGGATCGTCGCTGACGACGGGCAGGTGCTGCCCAACGACAACAATGCCGTCGGTGAGGTCGAAGTCCGCGGTCCGTGGATTACCAGTTCCTACTACCGGGGCCAGGACGAGTCGAAATTCGACTCCGGCTGGCTGCGCACCGGCGACGTGGGCCGCATCGACGAACGCGGCTTCATCACGCTGACCGACCGTTCCAAAGACGTGATCAAGTCTGGTGGGGAATGGATTTCGTCGGTCGAGTTGGAGAATTGCCTGGTCTCCCACCCAGACGTTGTCGAGGCCGCTGTGGTCGGGGTTCCCGACGAGCGCTGGCAGGAACGGCCACTGGCCGTCGTCGTCGCCAAAGAAGGCTCCGGAGTCAGCGCCGGTGATCTGCGAAACTTTCTGGCCGACAAGGTTGTTCGGTGGTGGCTGCCAGAGCGCTGGACGTTCGTCGACGAGATTCCGCGTACCAGCGTCGGCAAGTACGACAAGAAGACCATCCGGTCCCGGTACGCCGACGATGTCTATCAGGTCAGCGAAGCGCGAGACTGAAAGGAAACGCGGCATGAGCCTGCGAGTCATTCAATGGGCGACAGGGTCGGTCGGTGTAGCCGCGATCAGGGGCGTGCTGGAGCACCCTGAACTCGAACTGGTCGGTTGCTGGGTGTATTCAGAAGCCAAGAGCGGCAAGGACGTCGGCGAAATCATCGGGACCCCGCTGCTGGGCGTGACTACCACCAACACCGTCGATGACATCCTCGCGCTCGACGCCGACGCCGTGATCTACGCGCCGCTGCTGCCCAACGCCGACGAAGTCGCCGCACTGCTGCGCTCCGGTAAGAACGTCGTCACCCCCGTTGGCTGGTTCTACCCGAGTGAGCACGAGGCCGCACCGCTGGAGGTTGCCGCGCAGGCCGGCAACGCTACCCTGCACGGCGCCGGGATCGGTCCGGGTGCGGCAACTGAGCTGTTTCCATTGCTGCTATCGGTGATGTCCACCGGTGTGACTTTTGTTCGCTCCGAAGAGTTCTCCGACCTAAGGACTTACCGCGCGCCGGATGTGCTGCGCCACGTGATGGGTTTCGGCGGTACATCGGACAGCGCGTTGACCGGGCCGATGCAGAAAATTCTCGACGGCGGATTCATCCAATCGGTGCGGCTGTGCGTCGACCAATTGGGTTTCGCTGCCAATCCCGAGATCCGCACATCCCAGGAGGTCGCCGTGGCCAGCGCGCCGATCGATTCACCGATCGGGGTGATCGAGCCGGGGCAGGTCGCCGGGCGTCGCTTCCACTGGGAGGCGTTGGTCGGCGAGACGGTGGTCGTCCGGATCACGGTGAACTGGTTGATGGGCGAGGAAAACCTCGATCCGCCTTGGTCGTTCGGGCCGGGCGGCGAACGCTACGAAATAGAAGTACGCGGCAACCCAGACGCTTTCGTCACGGTCAAGGGCTGGCAGCCGCAAAGCGTGGAGGCCGGACTGCAAAGCAACCCGGGCATCGTCGCGACCGCGGCGCACTGCGTCAACGCCGTCCCGGCGACATGCGCGGCCCCGGCCGGCATCCAAAGCTTCTTTGACCTCCCGCTGATTACCGCGCGGGCCGCACCCGGGCTGTCGCGGTAGCCTGCCGTCATGACACGCTCCCTGGCCGTCGAGCAGTCGCGCCTCATACGAGTCGGTGTCGACGACGCCTTTGCCGGCACACTGCCGCTGCCGCTGACCACGATCTTCAGCCGCTGGTACGGGCCCATCCCGCCGATCAAAGACGTCCGCGATCAAACCGGCGACTGGGCAACGCCCGGGCAGACCAGAGTGCTGGTGATGACCGGTGGAGGGAGTATGCGCGAAGAGCTGACCAGTGTGGACCCGCCACATTCGTTCGGCTACACGCTGACCGGGATCACCGGTCCGTTGGCCTTACTGGTGGATCGCGCCGAGGGCAAGTGGGTGTTCACCGCGAGCGGCACTGCGACCACGGTCACCTGGCGCTGGATCATCCATGCCCGATCAGCGCTCAGCACGCCATTGCTGCCGGTGTTGGGCCGGGTGTGGAAGGGTTACGCGCGCCGATCGCTGGAAACACTGTCAGCGCTGCTGACGGGCTGACCATGTGCCGACTTTTCGGGCTGCACGCCGGGACTAACGTTGTCACTGCGACGTTTTGGCTGCTGAAAGCCCCGGACAACCTCGCCGAGCAGAGCAGAAGAAACCCGGACGGCACCGGTCTGGGCGTCTTCGACGGCCAGGGGCGCCCGGAAGTGCGCAAGCAGCCGGTCGCCGCGTGGCAGGACACCGACTTCGCCACCGAAGCCCACAACATGACCGGTACCACCTTCATCGCGCACGTTCGCTACGCGACGACCGGAACGCACGACGTGGTCAACACCCATCCGTTCCTGCAAGATGATCGGATCTTGGCGCACAACGGCGTGGTGGAAGGCCTCGACGTGCTCGACGATCGGCTGCGTGAGATGGGCACCGCTGATCTGGTGCTGGGGCAGACCGACTCCGAGCGGGTGTTCGCGCTGATCACCGCCTCGATCCGGGCGCGTGGCGGAGACGTGACCGCCGGGTTGGTCGATGCGACGAGTTGGCTGGCCGCCACCGTGCCCATCTTTGCGGTCAACCTGCTGCTGAGCACGGCCACCGATATGTGGGCGCTGCGCTACCCGGCGGCACACGAGCTGTACATATCGGACCGTCGTGAAATCCCGCCGGACTCCCAATTCCAGCTGCGCACCAGGCGAATTCGCGCACGCTCCGAGCATCTACGCTCGCGGCCGTCGGTGGTATTCGCCAGTGAGCCGATGGATGACGATCCGCGATGGCGCCTCATCGAGCCGGGCGAGCTGATTCACGTCGACGCCGGATTGCAGATCAGCCGTGAGCTCGTGCTCCCGGATCCACCACGGCACCAGCTGAATCCCGAGGACCTGAGTGCGGCGGCCCAGGCCGCCCAGCACCCGAACGTTTAGCGGATGGACGTCACGATCAAACGAGCGTTGGTGCTCGGTGGCGGTGGCGTGGCTGGAATCGCCTGGGAGACAGGCATTCTGCAGGGCATCGCTGACCAAACGCCCGCTGCGGCACGAGCGCTGCTGGAGTCGGATGTGCTGGTGGGCACCTCGGCCGGTGCGGCAGTGGTCGCACAGATTTGCAGCGGCTTGAGTCTCGAGGATTTGTTCGCTCGGCAGGTCCAGGAAGTCTCGGCGGAAATCGATCCTGGCGTCGGGGTGGACGTTGTCGCCGACCTGTTCCTGGCCGCGTTGTCGCAACCCGACGCCACGGTCGCGCAGAAGCGGCAACGGATCGGGGCAGTCGCGCTGGCAACCGAAACCGTGGCCGAGCCGGTCCGGCGCTACGTGGTCGCCCAGCGACTGCCAGCGCACGGCTGGCCCGACCGGGATTTGCGCATCACCGCCATCGACACCGCGACTGGTGAACTGGTTGTGTTCGAACATGATCCGGGCGTCGCGCTGGTCGACGCGGTGGCCGCCAGTTGCGCGGTACCGGGCGCGTGGCCGCCGGTGACGATCGGGGACCGGCGCTATATGGACGGCGGAATCGGCAGCACCATCAACCTCGACGTCGCCGACGACTGTGACATGGCCGTGGTGCTGGTACCCGCGGGCGTGTCGGCGCCGTCGCCGTTCGGTGCCGGACCCGTCGCCGAGATCGCGGCGTTTCGGGGCACGGCGTTAGGCGTGTTCGCCGACCATACGTCGTTGACAGCCTTCGGGCCCAACCCGCTGGATCCGCACTGCAGGATCGCCTCGGCAGAGGCCGGGCGTGCGCAGGGCCGGCGCGAGGCGGCCGGCGTCGCCGCCTTCCTTGGTGTAGGGCCAAGCTAGCAGCGTGCATTCCGGCGCCGAGGCTCAGAGCGCGCCGCCGATGTCGGGTGGATCGGCGTCCAGCGTGTCCAGTGCGTGGGCGGCCAGGGCACGGCCGATCTCGATCACCTCAGCCGCACGGTGGAATTCCAGGCCGCGACAGGCCGAGCGCGGCACCTCGATCAGCAGGTCGGGCGGATAAGCCGCCAGGGTGTGGCGGGCCAGGGCGGCCTGGGCGATGTCGATGGTGCGGTTCATCACCTCGAAACCGCCGAGCTTCGGTACGTCGGGTTCCTCGTCGGGTTCGGCCTCGGTGTCGGGGGCGGCATCGCCGGAAGTCGACGAGCCGAACCGGTTGAGCACCGCCCGGGCGGTCGGTCGGTCCAGCAGCGAACGTGCGGCAGTGGTGTCGAACAGCGCGGATGTGCTGGTCAGCATGCGGTTCAGCCACTCAGTCGTCGGCCGGGGTTCGGGCTCGGCGTCGCCGCCCGTCTCGCTGCCGGCCAGGCTGACCGCGATGGTCAGATCGGCGTTGACCGCGGCGATGGGCGCCATCGGCAGCGGATCGAGGATCCCGCCGTCGGCGAGCAGCCGCCCGTCGACGACATGCGGCGCGATGACCCCGGGAATTGCGATCGACGCTCGGATGGCCTCGTCGACCGGCCCGCGCTGCAACCACACCGACTTGCCGGCCAACAGGTCGGTGGCCACCGCGGTGTAGGGGATCGACAGCTGCTCGATGGTGACCGTGCCCAGGATGTCGCGCACCGCGTCCAGGATCTTCTCGGCTCGCAGCACACCGGCCGCGCTGATCGACGGATCCAGCAGCCGCAGGATGGCGCGCTGAGTCAGTGACCGCGCCCAGTCGGCGAAATCGTCGAGCCGTCCGGCGGCCTGCAGACCGCCGACCAGGGCCCCCATCGACGAACCGGCGATCCCGGCGACTTGATAGCCGCGGTCGCGCAACTCGTGGATCACCCCGATATGGGCGTATCCGCGTGCGCCGCCGCTGCCGAGCGCCAGCGCCACCCGGGGCCGCGATAAATCGTCGGTTCGTTGCACGTCGAGGGCGGCCACGAGTTCATTGTTGCCCTGCCCGCGCGGCAGTAGAAGGCCCCGAGAAAGTTCGGCAGGCACCCGACGGCGATCGTCGCATGCGCGCGGAATCAGCTTCGGTGAGCGCTCACCAGCAACGACGGCAGCTGCGCACGACCGTCGGACCCGATCGTCACGTTGCGGTATTCGAAACCGTTCGGCAGCGTCCGCGGCGCGTTGACCCACGCTCGCGCGGGTCGTACCTCGTCAACGACCAGGTGCCTGCCGACGATCTCGCGTAATTCCGACTCATTGAATGGCCGTGGTCCGAAATCGGCGTCTGGCGGGAATGCATCGGTGGAGAAAACCAACGCAAAGAATTTGCCGCCGGGTCGCAGCGCCCGTGCGCTGGATGCGATGTATCCGTCGCGGAAGTTCTCGGGTAGGCAGTGAAAGACCAAGCCGTCGATGACGGTATCGAAGTAGCTGTCGTAGCCCGTCGTTTTCGAGAGGTCGGCGACGCCGAATTCGACATTCAGACCACGCTCGGCCGCCGCGTTTTTGGCTTGCTCGATGGCGCTGGCGGAAAGGTCGAGGCCGACGACATCATATCCTTTTTCGGCGAGCGCCAACGTGGTGACGCCGACGCCACAGCCGGAGTCGAGAACCGGGCTGTGGAAACGCCGCTGACGCTCCAGGGCGGCGAACTCGGGTTGCAATTCACCGATATTCCAGCCGGGATTTCCGGGGGCGTAGGACGCCTCCCCGTTGTAAAGCTCATCCCAGTCGACGGTGTTCACGTTGAATGTAGGCATGGCACCGAAGGTAGATATACGCGGGGACGGGCTGCAACCGTCCGGAGCCTTTTTAACGACTTCGATACGGCGAGCTAGTCCACATTAACGTCTTTAATACGACAGAAGCGGTTCGCGTAAATCCTGTCTACGAAAAGCTGGATAATTGCTGGGAATTTCCGTAGCGTATCCCAAGTAGTGCTGAAAGGAAAATGGATTTTCAGCCCGTCGTCTCGCGGCACGTCCTGGTATCAGGAGTCGTCGGTAGGCGTCGACGAACCGCCGTTCAACACCCGGTGGCCGCAATTTCGCCCGGCGTGATTCAATCTCCGGCCGGTCCTCAGCTCAGCCGCATTCGTCGGCGGCGGCGGCGCGCGCCGCGACAATCACAGCCGCCTGCCGCGCCGGGCTCAGCCGTGCCCACGGCACGTTCCAGGTACCGGTCCCAGTGGCCTGCGGCGCCTGCACGGACGCCAGGTACGCCTCGACCAATGCCTGCGGATCGCCGGGTCGGTCGTGCATCCACGTTTTCGCAGCGTGACAGGCCTGAAAGTACTCCTCCTCAGTCGACTGAGCGGGCACGTCAACGCGGGTTGTCACTCCGCTGGGTGACAAGCCCGCGCGGGCAGACGGCGAGGCCGCGGCAGCTTCCTTGGTCCGGGACCCGGCGGACCCTGTTACCGACGTAGGTGTGGCCTTGTCGATGTGTGCCAAGCAGCCCGCCGCGGCCGAAACGACGGCCGCGACGACCGCGCTGTACAGCACGGGGCGGCATGGACGCCAGCGCATCCCGTCAATCTATGCAACACTGACCGCCGTGACGCAGCGAACTGGATTTTGGGAGTGTTGTCGGCACTGACTTGCCGCCGCCCCTGGTTCCCATCGTTCGTTCTGGAGTTCTCGCATGGTTTCTGCAAACCTTGTTGCTGATCGCGCCCCGTCTCGCCGCTCGGCCGTCCGGTCGGTGTCCGGCCCCACCCGGCTCCGGCTCGCCGACCTGTTGCACATCACCGACCAAACCACCGATGAGCTACTTCGGGGGCGCTACGACCACCTGGTTCCGCCGGGTGGCGTGCCAAACGACGCCCGCTGGTTCACTCGGCTGCACGGTGACGACGAACTCGACATCTGGCTGATCAGCTGGGCGCCCGGGCACCGCACCGAGTTGCACGACCACGGCGGATCACTGGGAGCGCTGACATTGCTGTCCGGCTCGCTCGATGAACTCCGCTGGGATGGCGAGCGGTTGCGGCGCCGCCGCCTCGACGCGGGCGACCAGGCCGGGTTCCCGCTGGGTTGGGTGCACGACGTGGTGTGGGCCCCGACCGTCGCGGCTCCTTCCGTTTACGTTCCGGCCCTGACACCGGCCGTCGAAATCGAGGGGCCCACGCTGAGTGTGCACGCATACTCGCCGCCGCTGACCGTGATGTCCTACTACGAGGTCACCGAACAGCACACCTTGCGCCGCAAACGCACCGAGTTGACCGACCAACCGGAAAAGCTATGAGCCGCATCGATCGCGCTGTTGATGCGGCCCGCGCCCGGTTGCGCCGGCTAACCGCCGACGAGGTGCCCGTCGCCCTGCGCCGCGGCGCAGTGTTGGTCGACATCCGGCCGCAGGCGCAGCGCGCACGCGAAGGGGAGGTGCCCGAGGCGCTCAAGGCCGTGGTCATCGAACGCAACGTGCTGGAGTGGCGCTGCGACCCCACCAGCGACTCCCGACTGCCACAGGCCGTCGGCGACGACGTCGAGTGGGTGCTTCTGTGCTCGGAGGGCTACACGTCGAGCCTGGCGGCGGCCGCACTGCAGGACCTCGGCCTGAATCGCGCCACCGACGTGATCGGTGGCTATCACGCGCTGGCCGCCGCTGGAGTGCTGGCCGGGCGTTAGCCGCCGCCTGTCCAACCCCAGCCGTACCAGTCGTCGGTGTAACTCGACTGGACGGGTGGCGGTGGCGGCTCTGTCTCATTGGTAGGCGGATCCGCTGGCAGTGGCGCCGGAAGCACATTGGGCTCCTCCGCATCGCTGCGCTCTGCATCATCACCGGACGGGGTGCCGAATATCACCATCTTCATCGGATCCCGATAGCTGATGTCGCCACTAAACCGGGTCGCCACGATAGATGTTGGCAGCGTAGCTACTGTTCAGACAGCCGAAACCCGCCGCACACCCAGGCAACTATCCGCCCGGGTTCAGGAGTCGCTGGCGTGCAGCAGCGGGCGCAGTTTGGCCGTCTTCTGCGGTGTCCATCCCGGCGGCTGCAGCACCGCCGCCCAGCCGTTGGCCACATCGGCGACGTAGACATGGCCGTGGCCCTGGGGTACACCCGTCGCTACCGCCATGTCGGCCGACACCTGCAAGAACGTCACCACCGGGATCCACTCGGTCTCCGGCAGTACGTCGTAGCCGCGCTTTTCGCGTAGCCAGTCGGGTTTGCGGAACAGCAGGTCGGGATTCCACCACGCGATGGGATCGGATGCGTGCTGCAGATACACCACCCGTGGGTCTGGCCATGCGGTGTGCGGGCGATCCAGGTCGTTCGGACGGGCGACGAACCGTGCGTGGCGTCCGTCTTCGTAGATGGGCAGCCATTCCGGTGAGCCGCGATCGCGGGTCGCGGTGAGGTCGGTCCAGATGGTGTTTCGAAACGTCGGCCCGGAGAACAGCGCGCCGTCGGTGCGGGCCAGGACATTGTCGAGGGTCATGAACGGCGCTTCGCCGCCGAATGAGCCCAGGCTTTCGCCGAACACGACGAGCTTGGGGCGCTGCGCCTCCGGAAGGTGGCGCACCAGCCTATCCACCGCCTCGAACAGCGCCTGGCCAGCCTGCCGGGCGTTGTTCTTGTCCACCAGGAACGACAGCCAGCTGGGCAGGAATGAATACTGCATGCTCACGACGGCGGTATTGCCGTTGTACATGTACTCCAGCGCGTCGGCCTCCGCCTCGTTGATCCAGCCCGTGCCCGTGGTGGTTCCGACCGCGACGACGGCGCGCCGTAATCCGCCGGTGCGCTGCAACTCTTGTGCGGCCAGCTCCGCGGTGGCGGTGATGCCGTCGGCGGAGTTCAGTCCGGCGTAGGCGCGGATCGGTTCGGTTGCCGGCGTGCCGTTGAATGCGGTGAGCTGCGCGACGGTGGGCCCGCCCTCGACGAAGATGCGGCCCTGATGGCCCAGCGACTCCCAGGAAGCCAGCGATTGCGGACCGCCGGAACGCAGCGGTGTCGTCGGCGCGGCGCTGGCGGGATCCATTTCGTTGTTGACCGTGGCGAACGTGTTGTTCATGGTCCGCATCGCGAATTTCACCACCACGCCGTTGAGCAACGCGATCGTCAGGGCCAGCAGCAGGAACACCACGATGACAGCCGAAACCCGGGGCGGCGCAAAGCGATCCAGACGCAGATCCAGGAAGCGGTTCAATCGACGGATCGACTGGCCGAGCTCGACGGCGGCGAACAGCACGATCAACGACAGCGCGGTGGCCATCGGATAGTCGAACCACTTCAGGTGCTCCACGCCCATCAGATCGCGCACCCGGTCCTGCCAGACGTGAAACCAGATCACCATCGCGACCATGCCGATCGCACCGGCGACGATCAGGATCAGCCACGCCCACCGCGGTGCCGGCGGGCTGGAATCCTTCGACCGCATATAACGCACCAGCCACACCGCGAAAACCCCGATGCCGTAGCCGATTGCCCCGGACAGGCCACTGACCAAACCCTGAAACAACGGACCGCGTGGCAACAGCGACGGCGTCATCGAAAACCACAGGAATACCAGCCCGACTGCGGTCCCGGTAAAGGTGTAGTGCCGAATCCACCACGGTTTCTTCCTCGGCAGCTCGACGGCTGCTTCAGCGGATTCGGCAATCGCCGGCTCGCCCACCACAGCCTCGTCAGCGGTGGCTGAAGTTGGGGGTGCGTTTCTCGATGAACGCCGCCATGCCTTCGGACTGGTCGTCGGTGGCGAAAGCTGAGTGGAACAGCCGGCGTTCGTAGAGCAGGCCCTCGGCCAGGGTGGATTCGAAGGCGCGGTTGACCGCCTCCTTGGCCATCCGGGCAGCCGACCGCGACATCTGCGAAATGGTGGTGGCGACGGCCTTGGCCTCGGTGAGTAGGTCGTCGGCGGGCACCACCCGCGAGACCAGGCCGCTGCGCTCCGCCTCGGCGGCGTCGATGGTGCGCCCGGTCAGGATCAGGTCCATGGCCTTGGCTTTGCCGATCGCGCGGGTAAGCCGCTGAGAGCCGCCCATGCCCGGCAGCACGCCGAGTTTGATTTCTGGTTGGCCGAATTTCGCGGTGTCGGCGGCGATCAGCACATCGCACATCATCGCCAGCTCGCAGCCCCCGCCCAGCGCGTGCCCGGCGACCGCGGCGATCGTCGGCGTGCGCACCGCGGCCAGTTTGGCCCAGGGGGCGAAGAAGTCGCCGTCGAAGACGTCGGAGAACGCCAGGTGCGACATTTCTTTGATGTCGGCACCGGCGGCGAACGCCTTGGCCGAACCGGTGATGATGATCGCCCCGATGCCGCGATCGTTGTCGAATTCGGCTGCCGCGGTAGTGACTTCGTTCATCACCTGGCTGTTGAGCGCGTTGAGCGCCTGCGGCCGGTTCAGTGTAATGAGCCCGACCCGCCCGTCGCGTTCGACCAGGATGGTTTGGTAAGCCATGTCTGCCTTTCTAGAACGTCAGATCGTCGTCGAGCGGTGCGAAGTATGCCTCGACGTCGGCGGTGCTGACCTGCGCCAGCGAGGCCGGCGACCATGTCGGATTGCGGTCCTTGTCGATCAGCTGAGCCCGGATGCCCTCCACCAGATCATGGGAGCGCAGCGACGCGCACGACACCCGATAGTCTTGGGTCAGAATATCTTCCAGCGTGTCCAGCTTGGCCGCGCGACGCACCGCTTCCAGCGTCACCGACAGCGCGACCGGGGAGCGGGTCGCGATCAGGTTGGCCGCGGCTTGAGCAGGTCCCGAGCCGGGCCCTGCATCGTGGCCGCGCAAGGCGGCGACGATATCGGCAACGGTGTCACCGGCATAGCAGTGGTCGATCCAATCACGTTGCGCAACAAGCTCACTGGGCGGCGGCTCGACAGCATGTGCGGCCAGTGCGGCCTCGACGCCGTCGGTGACGATGGCCCGGCTGAAGGCCTCGAGCTTGTCGTGCGGAACAAAGTGATCAGCGAACCCCAGTGCGACGGCATCAGCCCCGGAGAACGGGGCACCGGTGAGCGCGGCATGCAGACCCAGCGATCCCGGTGCGCGTGACAGCAGGTAAACGCCGCCGACGTCGGGGATGAAGCCGATACCGACCTCGGGCATGGCCATCTTGGACGTATCGGTCACCACCCGGGTGTTGGCGTGTGCGCCCACACCGACCCCGCCGCCCATCACGATGCCGTCCATCAGTGACACGTAAGCCTTGGGAAACCGGCCGATCTGGGCGTTGAGCAGGTACTCGTCGTGCCAGAACCGCCGTGCGGCGACCCCGTCGGCGCGGGCGCTGTGATAAATCGCCACCACGTCACCGCCGGCGCACATGCCACGCTCCCCAGCGCCCGACAGCACCACGGCGCTAACCTCAGCGTCCTGCTCCCAGCCGGCCAGGACCACGCTGAGCTTGTTGACCATGGCCTGGTTGAGCGAGTTGATCGCCTTAGGCCGATTCAGCGTCAAAAAACCCACACCGTCTTCGACACGGCTCAGGATTTCGTCGGATTCGTCCCTCACGCGCGTCGTCTCCCCTCGGTGAATGCCACGTGAATCCCTTGTTGATTGCTGGCCAGGACTTGACCAGCAATCTAGATCGTTACCCCCACGGGAGCGCTCGCGGGTAAGGTTTATTTCGAGTAGGTCCGGCCGCAGATCACGTAAAGCCTCCGCTGGGAACACGGCTGGACTACGGTTCGTTGATCAGTTGTTCCTACAGCTCGAATTCACAGCTCAAGAGAGGATCCGACGGTGCGGGAGACTAGCAACCCGGTATTTCGCTCGCTGCCCAAGCAGCGCGGCGGGTATGCGCAGTTCGGGACTGGCGTCGCAGGCGCCGCGACTCAGTATGGGCATCAGGCGGAGCCCTATGCTCCCTATGCCGACCAGCGGGCAGGCGTTTCCCGCCCACTGACCATTGACGACGTCGTCACCAAGACCGGGATCACCCTGGCGGTGCTGTCGGCCGTGGCTGTTGTCTCCTACTTCTTGGTGGAGCGCAACGAGGCGCTGGCCGGCCCGTTCACCTTCATCGGTGCGTTCGGCGGCCTGGCCCTGGTGCTGATCGCCACCTTCGGCCGCAAGCAGGACAGCCCGGCGATCGTCCTGACCTACGCGGCCTTGGAAGGGTTGTTCCTCGGGGCGATCTCCTTCCTGCTGGCCCACTTCGCGGTGTCGACGACCAATGCCGGTGTGCTGATCGGGCAGGCCATCCTGGGCACGCTCGGGGTTTTCGTCGGGATGCTCGTCGTCTACAAGACCGGCGCCATCCGGGTCACCCCGAAGTTCACCC
>Ga0335075_10004883_pt1 | contig 20891 bp, 14 predicted proteins | sample Lox_Sample_24_FD_206723 | JGI IMG/M metagenome (GOLD analysis project Ga0335075, IMG submission 206723) | Soil microbial communities from Loxahatchee National Wildlife Refuge, Florida, United States - Lox_Sample_2.4 | ecosystem: Environmental > Terrestrial > Soil > Wetlands | place: USA...
GGCTTTACGCCGCCTGAACAAAGAACTGCACCAGCCCCGAGCACACTGGAAGCGGGATCAGATCGTGCGCAAGATCCAGCGCTGGTTATCCGCGCCCTTCCTCTCGGAGCTGATCCGCTATGAGCTCTGCCAGGATGCTCAGGGCTGGCATTTGCAATTCGATTTCGACTCCGAGGCCTTCGCGCGTCTGCTCAGTCAGCGGCTGGGCAGGACGGTGCTGCTCACCAACCACCTGGACTGGACGGCCGAACAAGTCGTGGCTGGTTACGCCGGACAGCAATCGATCGAACGCGTCTTCCGCGGCCTGAAGGATGGTGACTGGCTGAACTGGGGCCCCATGCATCACTGGACCGATCGCAAGATCCGCATCCATGCCTTCTACTGCATGCTCGGCGTATCTCTGCTGCACCACCTCCACCGGCAGGCGCAGACAGCATGGGCCGATCTGTCCATCGAGCAACTGCTCGAAGAGCTCCAGCAGATCAGGCAGTTCGTTCTGCTTTACCCCACACAAGGAGAAAAAGGGCCCCCGCGCACGGCCTGTGTGCTCTCACAACAGACTCTGACCCAACAGGTCCTGGTCAAAGCTCTCGGTCTGGAACGGCTGCATCGTAGTACCCAACGTGGGTAAGACAAGACGGCCGCTGTAACTCCCTCAAACAAAGCTCCTTGCTTCGCTGCTTCCTCAACTCGCAGTAAACTCCCGCTAGATCCGAGGTACTGTCCCGTTGTCTGAATCGAGACGTGGCCGAGCAGAAGTTGGATCTGATCCAGTTCGCCGCCTGCATTCCGACAGAGCCTCGCGCGGCTCCGTCTCAGATCGTGCGGTGCAAGGGCCGGGATACCTCGCCAGTCCTCTACCCGACCGGCCGCGCGTCAGCTTTCGGGCAGCAGCCGGGGAGCCAGACTCTTGGATCGGAACCCACTTTCCAAAACTTATCGCGCTAATGGCGCTCAGGTAACCTTTAAGTTCATTCCGTTATGGTCCTCAGGAATCCCGAGGAGCCATGACGCAAAGTTGTATTGCCCACTCGATGCGGCTGGGAAGTTTGTGCCGGGACGACATGTGGCGACAACGGCCAACTGCAGTTCAGGCGGCAGGACGCACTCTTCGGACAGGAACACCGCCGACGGGATATGATCCGGTGGCCAGAGACCGTCAGTCGCTCAATCCTCCGGTCGCGTTGTCAGCCAGTCTGCCGTATGTTTTTCGATGGCAATGCGCACGAGCTGGCTGCGGGTTCGTACGCCGGCTTTGCGAAAAAGTTCCTGGATGACGCTTTTGACCGAGCTTTCGGACATATCGAGCTTCCAGGCAATTTCCTTGTTGGCCAGTCCGTCCAGGATGCCGCGGAGCACGGCGCTCTGCTTTGGCGTGAGCGGATGCGCGGACGCGCAGGCTCCAATTCGGCTGCGGCGCCCCGACACCAGGCCCTGCAGTGCAAGCTTGTCGAGCCATGTCTCGCCCGCGGCGATCTGGCGAATGGCGGTGATGAGCTGTGCCGGACTGCTGTGCTTGAGGAAGATCCCGGCGGCGCCGGATTCCATCACACTCAGAGCCAGCTCGTCAGAAAGCCCGGCGGTTACCATCAGCACCTTAGCGGTAACGGTATTCTGTCCGAGTTGCTGGAGCAGGTTCATCCCTGCTTCCGTGCCGAGGTCGTAGTCAAGCAGAATCACGTCGACGTCGAGGCGCGACAAGGCCTCCAGAGCCTCAGCCGTCGTAGCGCACTGCGCCGCGACCCGCAGGTCGGGAGTCGCGTCGAGCAGCCGTCCGAGGCTTTCCCGAAAGAGGCTGTGGTCGTCGACGATGAGCAGCCGGATCGGGTCCATTACGCTGCCTGCTCCGCTGCAACGTTGAGGGTGACGACAAAGCAGGCGCCCGAGGCGAAGGGCCGGTAGCAAATTTCGCCGCCGAAGGAGCGCAGAAGAGCTCGCGAAAGATAAAGCCCGAGCCCCGACGACTTCGCACCGTTCTGGAACGGCTGAAACAGATTCTCAGGTTCCGGGACTCCGCCGCCGTTGTCGGCCAGCTCCACCAGAACCTGGCTGCCGTGGCGTCGGGCAGCGACGGAGACTTGCCCATCGTGCCGTCTGGAGAGCACGCGGATGCTGTTGGTGACGACGTTGAGGAAAGCCTGCATCAGGCTGGGGCGATCCGCCCAGATCAGGGGCAGGTCGGGCTCGACATTCCACTCCAGGGCGATGCTTTCCTCTTCCAGCATGGGGGAGATGACTATTTTCAGCTCGTCGAGCAGTGCTCCCAGATCGACCTCCGAGGCTTCACTGGTCGTTTGGCGCAGGCTGGTGCTGGCGATGCGCTCCATGGCCGCGATGAGGTTGCCGAGGGCCTCGAAGTCGCGGTTGCCGGCCAGCGCTCCCTCTCGCGAAAGGTTGAGATGCACCGCCCCGACGGCGCTGCAGATATTGCGGATTTCGTGAGAGACGGCGCCGATGGCGATGCGGGAAGCGGCCAGCAACTGTTGGAGTCCGGAGACTTCCTGCGTGCGCAACTCTTCGGAGGCGTCGAGCACCAGGGTGGCCAGCCGCAGGCCGACGCCGGTGCGGTATGTGGAGAAACAGATATCGGCGAGGAAGTTTTCGCCATTCTCGCGGCGCCCGTGGGCCTGCATCACCGTGCGGAAAAACTGGCGGGACACTTCGGGCACGGAGATGTTCCTGAGGGAAGGCAGATAGGAATGTACAGACTTGCCTGGCAACGCGTCCGGAGCGACGCCGAACATGCGATATGCGGCCTCATTGGCCATGAGCACAGAGCCGGCGGCGTCGGCGATGAGAATGGCGGCCGGGCTGCTCTCGACCAGGACCCGCAACTGCTCCTCGGCCTCGCGCCGGGCGTCGCTCTGACGCTCGATCTCTTCCATGTGCTGCTCGACGATGCGGCGGTTGCGGGTGATTTCGCGAACGAAGATGCCGGTGCCGAAGAAAGCGGCAAAAAAGAGCACGTCGCGGGAAATGCCCGCAGGCTGACTCCAGACCAGATCGTCAAAAAGCTCCGCCAGGATGGTGCAGAGAGTGGCGACAAGCGCAATCTGCCAGGATTCCAGCACGCTGCCGACCATGGCCATGGGAAACAGATACAGGAAGCCGAGAGGAATCGCCGCGACAACGCACCAGTCGAGGGCAGCGATGGCGGCGATAAGTACAGCGGCCCGCAGAAGGATGGCACGCCTGCTGCCGCGAAAGAATGCTGCGTACATAGCCGTCTCGTCAGGCCGGATTTCCGGGCTGGAATCAGCCTTCATTGTAGAGAGTCGGCCTGCCGGCAGCGAGCCAGGTCCCGCCCTCCGCGGTGCTTCCGGCCAAAAGATAGGTGCAGTTGGCCACAAGAGAGCTGCGTTCACCGAAAGATAACATTCCGAGTCAAGCCAGGGTCGTTATCCTGAAGTTTCCCCACGTACACCACGATCCCTGCTCAGGCCTCCAGAAATTTCCGGGGCCAGGGCCTCACTAGTTGCCTGAGACACTGCATGAAATCCAGAGGAACCCAAGTCACGGCAATCGCTGCATTACTGCTGCTCGGCTGCAGTCTTCACGCCGCCGCGCAGCAGGCCCTGACCTGGGAGCAGGTGAAAGCGCGGTTTGAGGCCGTGAATCCCGCCCTGAGGGCCGATGAGGACAACGTGCAGGAGATGAAAGCCGAGGAGATCACTGCGGACCTGCGGCCGAATCCGCAGTTCAGCCTGTCGCAGGACGGGACGCAGATAGCCCCGAACAATGGAGTGTGGCAGCCGCTGGCGGGCACCTTTGTGGTTCCCACGGTCAGCTATCTGCACGAACGCGACCACAAGCGCGAACTGCGGCTGAAGAGCGCGGAGGAGGGCACCACGATTGCCTCTTGCCAGCATGAGGACCTGGAACGCAATATGCTTTTCGACGTGCGCTCGCAGTTCGTGCAGGTGCTCGAAGACAAGGCTCTGGTCCATCTCGCGCAGCAGGAACTGGAATATTACAACCATATTATTGCCATCAGCCAGGACCGTTATAAAGCGGGCGATCTGGCGCAGATCGATCTGGACCGCGTCGAGCTGCAGCGCGTTCAGTATGAGTCCGACCTCCAAACAGCGGAAGTGAATCTGCGCACGGCCAAGATTCAGCTTCTGCAGTTGCTGGACGACCGGACTCCGGTGGATCGATTCGACGTCCAGGGACCCTTCGACTTTTCCGATCAGCTACAACCCCTGCCGGCCTTCCAGCAGGTTGCTTTGGCGAACCGGCCCGACCTGCAGGCGGCGCTCGAATCCGTACAGCAGGCGAACACGAATCACAAGCTGGCGATCGCCAACGGCTCGACCGACCCAACTTTCAGCGCCTGGTATACGTGGAATTCGTCTAACAACAACCCAAACGGCCTGCAGACGCTGGGTGCCAGCGTGAGCATTCCTCTGCGCATCTTCGACCGCAATCAGGGCGAGAAGCTGCGCACCGCCATCGACATCGGTCGCAATCAGCAACTGGAGGACGCCACCCGCGCGCAGGTGTTCAGTGACGTGGATTCGGCGTATGCCCTGGTCAACAGCAACCTCATTCTGCTGCGGCCCTACAAACAGCAGTACCTGGCGCAGGCGTCGCGCGTGCGCGATACCATCACTTACTCCTGGCAGCATGGGGGCGCGTCGCTGATGGACTTCCTGAACGCGCAAAGCGATTACCGCAATGTGCAGATGAGCTATCTGCAGCTCATCGGATCGTATCTGACCGCAGCGGCGCAACTGGATCTGGCCGTGGGACGCGAGGTGATCCCGGAATGAACCGCCGCATTTTGAACGTTGCGGGCTGCCTGGCCGTCTGCCTGTGGCTGGCCGCCTGCGGGAAGAAATTCAATCCCGCTGCGGGAGCGCCGCCAGCCACGCAGGTAATCGAGGTCGGCAATGCCAACGTTGTCACCGTCCAGCATCCTCAGGACTTCCCGCTGGCGACCGCGGGCGAAATCGACATGCCCAATCGCCTCAGTGTCACGGGTTCGGTGTTTCCTGACATCAATCGCGAGATTCCGGTGGTTTCGCTGGCTAGTGGTCGCGTGGTGGATATCCGCGCCACTCTCGACGAGAACGTGCACAAGGGACAGCTGCTGCTGAAAGTGCAGAGCCCCGACATCACCAACGCTTTCGATACGTATCTGAAAGCGGTCAACGACGAACAGCTCGCCGACAAAGCGTATCTGCGCGCCAAGGACCTCTATGCTCACGGCGCCATCTCCCAGGCCATGCTGGAACAGGCACAGGACGCGGAAGAGGACGCGAAAGCGGATTTGAACGCCGCCAACCAGCAATTGAACACGCTCGGCGTAAACAAGAACCATCCGACTGACATCGTAAACGTCTACGCACCGATTTCCGGCGTCATTGTGGCGCAGAACGTTACCAGCGCGGCAGCGACAGGAGTGACTTACGCCGGAACTCCGACCGCGTTCACCATTGCTGACCTGTCTCATGTGTGGGTGCTTTGCGACGTGTACGAGAACCAGTTGTCGCAGGTTCACGTCGGACAGGAAGCGCGGATCAGCGTGGATGGCTACCCTGGCCAGGTGCTCACGGGCCGGGTCAGCGACATTGGGCCGGTGCTCGATCCAACCCTGCGCACGGCCAAGGTGCGCATCGATGTTCGCAATCCTGGCATGCTGCGCCTTGGCATGTTCGTGACGGCGAGCCTGATCGGGCAGACGAAACAAGCGCACGCCACGGTTCCAGCAGATGCCATCCTGCATCTGCACGACGTGGACTGGGTGTTTGTGCCCGCCGGCGGCAACCATTTCCGGCGCGTCGCGGTGCAGGCCGGCGACATTCTGCCGGGCAACAATCAGGAGATTCTCTCCGGCATTGGTCCGGGCCAGCAGGTGGTCAGGAGCGTTCTCCAGCTGGAGGCGGTGCTGGAGGCGCAATGATCCGCAGGCTGGTCGACTTTGCCCTCCAGAACCGGTTTCTGGTGCTGGCGTTCGGGATTCTGCTCTTCGCTTGGGGCGTCGTGTCGTTCCATCGGCTCCCTGTCGAAGCGTATCCCGACGTCGCCAACAACTACGTTGACATCATCGCGCAGTGGCCCGGCATTTCCGCCGAGCAGGTGGAGCAGCAGGTTACCATCCCGCTGGAAACAGTGATGAACGGGGTTCCCGGCGTCACCGTCGTTCGCTCCTGGTCCATTTTTGGTCTCTCTACGGTGGAACTCGTCTTTGGCGACCAGACAACCGATTTCGAGAACCGCGAGCGCGTGCTGGAGCGGCTGTCGCAGGTCACGCTGCCACCCGGAGTGGTGCCGCAGATGGGCACGGACTGGAGCCCGGTCGGACAGATCTACTTTTACGTGCTGCGCAGCACCAATCCGCAGTATGACGTGATGAATCTGAAGTCGCTCGACACGTGGGTGGTTCAGAAGTATTTGAAATCGGTGCCCGGCGTAGTCGACACGAACCCCTTCGGCGGCCCGACGCGCGAATACCAGGTGCGGCTCGACCCCAACAGGCTGATCGATTACGGGCTGAGCCTCGAGCAGGTGGAACTGGCGCTGAGCAATAACAATGCAAACGGCGGCGGCAGCTTTATCCAGGACGGCGAACAGCAGATCAACATTCGCGAAGTCGGGCTGGACCGCAATATCCAGGATATCGGGAACACGGTGGTGACCGAGCAGGCAGGGACGCCGATCCGAGTTAAGGATCTGGGCGTGGTCGAGCAGGGCCCAATGATCCGGCTGGGGCAGTTCGGCGACACCTATCACCACGACGGAAAGATCATTGACAACGACGACGTGGTATCCGGCATCCTGTGCCTGCAAAAGGGCGCCAACGCGCAGCCCACGCTGGATGGCGTCCACAGGATGGTGCACGAGCTCAACAGGCAGATCCTGCCGAAGGGCGTCACCATCCACGCGTTCATCGACCGCAGCGATCTGCTCCATTTCACCACCCACACGGTGCTGGATAATCTCAGCAAGGGCATCATCCTCGTCGTCATCGTCCTGTTTCTCTTCCTCGGCAACGTGCGCGGCGCGCTGATCGTGGCAATTACCATCCCGTTCTCTCTGCTCTTCGCTTCCATTTGCCTGGATCTGAAAAATATCCCCGCCAATCTGCTGTCCCTGGGCGCACTCGACTTCGGCATGGTCGTGGACGGCGCCGTGGTCATGGTGGAGAACATCGTCCGGCACCTCGCCCGAAAGGAGGAGAACGGCCGGGCCATCCAGCAGCGCATTGCGGAAGCTGCACACGAAGTCCAGCGTCCCGTCTTTTACGCCATCGCCATTATCATTACCGCGTATCTGCCCATATTCACGCTGCAGGCCGTCGAAGGACGCATCTTTCATCCCATGGCGTGGACGGTGGCCTTCGCCCTGCTCGGCGCTCTGTTGTTCTCGATCGTTCTGGCGCCGGTGCTTTGCAGCCTGTTCTTCAGCAAGGGCGCAAAGGAGTGGCAAAACCCCGCGATGGAGTATCTCCGGGAGCGTTACCGCCGGGGCGTCCGGCGAACGATTCATCATCATCGCTTGACCATCGGTCTGGGTGTGGCGGGTCTGGTCCTTGCGATCTACCTCGCCTTCGGCGGCGTGATCGGTTCAGAGTTTCTGCCCCACCTCGACGAAGGCGCGCTTTGGGTGCGCGGGGAGCTCGATCAGAGTGTCGGCCCCACCGAGAGCGTCTCTGTCGCCAACCAGGCGCGGCTCATCCTCTGCTCGTTTCCTGAGACCACTGAATGCACCAGCCAGACCGGGCGTCCCGACGACGGTACGGACCATACCGGATTCTTCAATACCGAGTATTTCGTCGGCCTCAAACCGACCAGCGAATGGCGGCCGATCTTCCACGGCGACAGGGACGACCTGATCGCCGCGATGAATTATCAGCTCGAAAGGAAATTCCCTACGGTGATCTGGGGATTCTCGCAGCCGATAGAAGACAACATGGAAGAGGCGGTTAGCGGCGTGAAGGGCGAGCTGGCCACCAAGGTTTACGGCAGCGATCTGCATACGCTGGAGGATATTGCCGACCACGTAGACCGGGTGATGAGCCATGTGCCGGGCATTACCGATCTGGGTGTTCTGCAGGTCACCGGCCAGCCCGATCTCGATATCCAGGTGGACCGGCAGAAGGCTGCGCGCTGGGGCATCAACGTGGCCGACGTACAGGACGCCGTGCAGACCGCTATTGGCGGAAACACTTTGACCCAGGTTCTGAAAGGAGAGCAAAGTTATGGCCTTACGCTGCGCTATCTGCCGAAGTATCGCGATACCGAGCAGGCAATCGAGAATATTCGGCTGCTGGCGCCCACCGGCGAGCGTGTCTCCCTGGCCCAGCTCTGCGATATCCATGAGGCTGACGAAGGCTCAGAGATCTATCGCGAGGACAACCAGCGCTATGTCGCCATCAAATACAGCGTGCGCGGCCGGCCCCTGGGCGACACGGTGCGCCAGGCTATCCAGGAAGTCGATGCGCAGGTAAGGCTGCCGCGCGGTTACCACATTAGCTGGGAAGGCGAATACCAGAGCGAAGTGCGCGCAGACAAGCGCATGGCCGTCATCGTCCCCATCACGGTGCTCCTGATCTTCATCATCCTCTATTCCATGTACCGCTCCTTCAAGTGGGCTGTGCTCATCCTGGGCACCGTGGCCATGGCCAGCATTGGTGGCCTGCTGGTGCTGCTGTTTACCCACACCAACTTCAGCGTCTCCTCCGAGGTCGGATTCCTCGCCCTCTTCGGCGTCTCCGTGCAGACTGGCGTGATCATGCTGGAGTACATCAATCAGCTTCGCGCTCGCGGGGTTTCCGTAGAGGACGCGGCGGTCGAGGGCGCGGTGCTGCGGCTGCGGCCCATCATGATGACCATGCTGGTGGCCACGCTGGGTCTTCTGCCTGCCGCCATGTCCCATGGCATCGGTTCCGACACACAGCGTCCCTTTGCCATCGTGATCGTAGGGGGCCTGGTCGCAGACCTGGTGATGAGTATCTTCCTGCTGCCCACGCTCTATGTTTGGATGGCGCGGGAAAAGGACGTCCTGCCGCCGCCGGAAATGGAGTTCGAGAACTGATCGTGGTGATTGTGTCCGCAGCCTGCAGAGCAGCGAGCGCCGCGATTGCGGAGGTCAGGACGAAGAGGAGCGCCTGTTCAGTGCGAGTTCTCCGGCAACACCGTCACCCAGACGGGATTCTGCACCGGATACGGAGAGCCGGGGGCCGGAGTCACTCCTGATGGGCCGACGTCATAGACCAGCAACTGTTGGCCGAGGATCGTATAGAGTTGATCGTTCTCGTCCCACGCTATATTGCCGAATGCGGGGCCTGAGCAGCCGCTGCTGGTGCAGGTTCCTCCGCTGCCGATCGCAGCGATGGAGGTCAGGGTCAGGCTGGCGCTGTCCCACGCGAAAACCTGAAGGCCGGCGGCGCCGGCCCCGGCGGGGTACCGGCCGTCCGGAGAGAACTGGTAATAAGCGGGCGCAAACTGCGAGGTGACCATGTTTTGCGAGGTGCTTGAGGTGCTCAGGTTGCCGGAATCGTCGAGGGTGTATATCGCCAACTGGGACGGGCCGGGAGAAGCGCCCGCATATTCCCACGGCGTGACCTCGACCACAACGTGATCCGAACCGTCGGCGGCCGTGTTGCCGGCGCACCATGGCTGCCCAGGAGCCGCGGTTGGTTGCGGCCCGTCTCCCAGGAAAGTCAGGGCGCCGTCGCTGCCCTTCTGGTACTCCGCGATATACCCCCGCCCCGATCGTTGCAATAGGTGGCGACCGCATATTGATCGTCTGAGGTGAAGGCGAGTGTGCTTTCTCCGCCGATTGCCTCCGCGCCAGCCTGCGTTAGCTGGCCATTGGCGGGATCGAAGTTGCGGGAGAAGAGCCCCGGCTGGAGGCCGTCCGGAGGGGTGTACTCCGAGACATACAGATTTGCGCCTTTCGGATCGAGGAACAGGGCCTGGGGCTCCTGGGACCAGTTCGGCGCTGTCCCCTGCGCCGCCAGGAGCGAATTCTCCAGGCTGAGACACCCATCAGCATGCACCTCGAACGAATCGACGTTGCCGCCGTCGATTCCAAACAGAACGGAGCCGGTAGCCACAGTGGGATATGCGGGCGTGGCAAATGGCGAGCCGGGGATGGGCGTCAGTGTGCCGTCGGCAGCCGCGGAAAATCCAATGATCTGGGCATCTTTCTGGGCGCTGGTAGAAACGCAGATGTACGCGGCTGCGCCCGTCGCGCCGCCGCTGTCACATGTGGAAGCCGTGCTGGCGGGCGGATTGACATTGATCGTGACTGAAGCCGTCGCGGAGTTGTAGTCGGTCGTATCGTTCGGCGTAAAGGTCGTGTAGAGCGTCTGATTCCCCGGCGACAAGACGGTTCCCGCCCCAGGCGAGTGGACAAAGCTTCCCGGCACGTTCGCGGTCGCGTCCAGTTGGGAGGAGGTGAGCGGCGCCGGGTTCGTAATGGCCGCAGGCTGCGGCCAGGTGATCACCGGATCGCCCGTTGTTGGGCTGGGCGCGCCGCCCCCACCCGTGCTCGACTGTCCTCCCGGATTCACGGTGTCGCCGCACCCGGCGGCGACCACCGCGAACACGGTAACCATCAGAAAGGGCCCGCACGGCCGTCTCAGCATCGCCCCGCCTGCCCTGACGAAGATTAGATGGGAGTACGCTGCCCGGAGCAGCCCGGACAGAACCGCCGAAAAGCCAACCTCTGGCTGCGGAAATCGCGCAAACCTTCCCGCGGTTTGGAGAGTTTGATTCACACCGCCCCCTCGCTGAGTCCGAGAGGGACTCGAAGGAAGGGTTGACTGGCAGTTCGGAGGGAAGAAATACTGGACCTGAGCAGGTGTTGGAGTCCACTTCGACTGCCCCTTACCCAAGGGGAAGATGACTCCTACGAGTATGGAACTCGGAAGGGGTCTGCCTTGCTCTCACGAATCAGGATCGGCATACGTCGGGGGGCTTGCACCGTAATGCGAGCGTCAGATCTCCGGGTGAGGCGTGACCAGTGACGGCGCCGGACCCACTGACAGCGGAACGCGCCCCCGCATCGGTGCCTCCAGCGATGACCGCCGATGGGTTTGAGAGCATCCTGTTCCCGAACGGCGAGTCTCCGGCAGAAATCGACAGCCTGCGCGAGCCGGAGTGCTTCTCTGACCTGCACCTGGATCAGGTTGTGGAGACAGCAACTGCCGGCCGCGACGAATACACCCTGCAGCCGTTCTTTTTCGCCCCGACCAGAGACGTTTCCACGATTCACTATCGCCACGATGTTTTCCGCGATCTGGAGAATTCGGCCGCAGCGGATTGCGTTCGAGTGTTCGCGGCGGCGATGCAGCAGTTGCGCGGGCAATTAGCCCAGGCCCAGAAACACTTCTACGTGCTCCAGAAGCGACGCTGTTTCCTCGATGCGGTGGAAGGTTACTGCAGGGCATTGCGGAGACTGGCGGAGGGCCTGGAGGCGGCGGAGTTTCGGTCGGAGGGGTTGAAGCGGTTTCGTCAATACCTGGAGGACGCCACTGCCGCTCGGAATTTTCGTGACATGGAGTCCGAAGCCGGAACGCTCATCGATGCGTTGGGACAGGTCAGATACGCGCTCCTGATCGACGGGAAACGGATTACCGTGCGCCGCTATCAGCCGGAGCCGGATTACGGCGCAGATGTGCTCCAAACCTTTGAGAAATTCAGACAGGGATCGTCGAAGGATTACCGCTTCAATTTTCGCTTTGCCGCGGAAATGAACCATGTCGAGGCTGCGATCCTGGACAGGGTGGCTCTGCTTTATCCCGAAATCTTCTCGTTGCTGGAAGCTTTCTGCGCTCAGCACAAAGGTTTTCTGGATCCTGTGCTGGCCCGATTTGACCGCGAGGTGCAGTTCTACCTGGCCTGGTCCGAGTACGCGCAGCGGTTCAAAGACGAGGGGCTCTCATGCTGCTATCCCGCCGTGTCGAATCACCCCAAACAAGTATCTGCGCGCGACGCCTTCGATCTTGCGCTGGCCGAAAAGCTGCGCACTGCCAGGGACGGAAACGCGATCGTGACGAACGACTTCTCCGTGACCGGCGTGGAGCGCATCATCGTCGTTACGGGACCGAACCAGGGCGGCAAAACCACGTTCGCTCGGATGTTCGGCCAGCTGCTCTACCTGGCGAGGCTTGGCTGTCCCGTTCCGGCGAAGGAGGCAAGCCTGTTCCTTTGCGACCGGCTGTTCACGCATTTCGAGAAGGAGGAGGACGTCGAGAATCTCACCGGGAAGCTCGAAGACGAACTGCTGAGGATTCATCGGATTCTCGAACGCGCAACGCCGGACAGCATTCTCATCATGAACGAGAGCTTCCTTTCGACCACCCTGAACGATGCGCTCTTCCTGAGCCGCCAGGTCATGGAACGGATTGTGGAACTGGACGTCCTGTGCGTGTCCGTTACCTTCCTGGACGAACTGGCCTCCTTGAGCAGTAGCACGGTCAGCATGGTCGCAACGGTCGATCCCATCGATCCGGCGCGGCGGACATTCAAAATTATCCGCAAGCCGGCGGATGGTCTGGCCTACGCCGTGGCGATTGCGGAAAAGTACCGGCTCACCCATCACGATGTGAAGGCACGAATCACCCGAAATGCCGGGGAGGGCAGGGCATGAAGGCGTTTTTGATGTACGACGGCCGAGATTTCGATCCGCTGGCACAGCTGCCTCAGAACGCGGCTGAGCTGGTGCAGGATTTGGAGCTGGAAGTGCTGTTCGAGGCCATGTCAGACGGCGATCCATTCCTTGAGGAAGTAGCCAAAAACGCAGTGCTGACCAGCCTGAGGGAACCCGGCCAGATCCTTTATCGGCAGCAGATTCTGACCGATGCGATGGCGCATCCGGAAGTAGTACGCGGGCTCTACGATCTGGCTGTTGTAGCCGTCGAGCGCGAGAAACACGTCTGGGGCTGGATGACCACGAAGTATCCGAATGAATTGCTGCATCGCTCGGTTGAAGTGCTGGAACTCATGGCTGACATGCTGGCCCGTCTCCGCCAGGTTGCCGATGAGCATGGGCCACGATTCCAGTCGACGGGATTCTGCCGATTCTTCGCCATGGTGCGAACGGAACTGGATGACGAGTACCTGCGCAGCGTCCGCGACCACCTGGCGCGGCTTATCTTTCGCAGCGGCGTGCTGATTAGCGCAGATCTGGGTGCTGGGAACAAAGGAGTTCATTACGTTCTGCGCAAGCCGCCAGATGCGCGAGGGGGCTGGCTGGCGCGGCTTCAGGAATGGGTCTCGCACCTCGGCCAGGAGCCGCAGGAGGCATATACCTACGAGGTTGCGGATCGCGACGAGGCGGGATTCAATGCTCTTTCAGAATTGAAGAGCGAAGGGATCGCCCCGGTCGCCGCGGCGCTGGCGCAGTGCACGGATCACATTCTGGGCTTTTTCAAAATGCTGCGGCTGGAGCTGGCCTTTTATGCCGGGTGCCTGAACCTTCGTGATCGGCTCACCACGAAAAACGAACCCATTTGCGTCCCCGAGCCTGCCAGTCTGGAGGACACCGCGCTTTCTGGCCGTGGACTTTACGACCCGGCTCTGAGCCTGAGCATGGAGACCCGCGTTGTTCCCAACGACATCGATGCCGATGACAAGGAGCTGGTGATAATGACCGGCGCAAATCGTGGCGGCAAATCCACCCTGCTGCGCAGTCTGGGGCTGGCTCAGCTCATGATGCAATGCGGCATGTTCGTGCCGGCCGAGTCGTTCCGAGCAACCGTAAGCAGCGCTTTATTCACGCACTTCAAGCGCGAAGAGGATGCCGGGATGAGGAGCGGCAAGCTCGACGAGGAGCTCGCGAGAATGAGCGCGATCGTGGACAGGTTGACGCCGCACTGCCTGGTTCTGCTGAACGAGTCGTTCGCCTCGACCAACGAGCGGGAAGGCTCGGAAATTGCTCGGCAGATCGTGCGTGCCCTTCTGGCTTCGCAAGTCCGGGTGTACTACGTCACCCACATGTACGAACTGGCACACGGATTCTTCGCGGAGCGCCTCTCCAACGCGCTGTTCCTGCGCGCCGAACGGCTCGCTGATGGCGAGCGAACCTTCCGGCTGACGGAAGGCGAGCCGTTGCCTACGAGTTTTGGGAAAGATCTTTACCGGGTCGTGTTTGCACAGCCCTCGCAAGCCGGCACTCCCTTCCCCAGGCAGCCATAGCTGCGACTGCATGCGAGCGATCCTTCGCCGTGGCTTGAGAAATCCACAATTACGGACGGCACTGGAGCGCAGTCATCATCTCGATCTGACGCACTGGCTGCCCCGGTATTCTGTATGGGAAGCGCCAGGTCCGACTTGCTCCGATCAGCGTATGCTGTGTGCGGCGGAGCAAAGGCATCGCCTCGCCTGGTTCGAAGATCTGCGAGCTGACAAATGCGCCGTTGATGAGCAGGGAGAATTGGCCGGCAAGTTCATCCGGGCGGGCGACGCGTAGCCGCTCAACAATGCCTTTCAACCGCTGGCGCATCTAGGGTTTGTGCGCAGCCTCAACCCAAACGCAACCGGATCCATGACGAAATCATCGTGGGCAAGATGGACCTGAAAGAACAGGCCATGAGTTGGTACCAATATCTGGAAAGCAAAATCCGCCTCCCGTTCAGCGCACGATGCATCGCCATCCGAACGACCTCTCCTCTCCGCTCCCCAAAGGCTAATTTGTCGAAGTCCGGCGCATAGCGCCCGAAGACAGTTGCTCCGGCGATGTACTCGCGCTGATCCACTGGCAGGATCGCAAAGCGGCAATCCCGCGCTCTCAACTGACCACCACTAACCCCGATGAATCAACCCGGCAAGCTATCGAACACCAGCATTACTAGGCCGCGCGCGGATACCTGTTCTGATCAACGCGCGCCTGCCGTAAGCTCACATTGCGCAGAGCCAGCAGATGTGCCAATATGAGGTGGGCGACGGAATCCGCCAAAATCGTCTTCCGAAATGGAAGACTGATGACTCCTGCCGTTGGCGCAGGAGTTTTCTTTTTGCTCCTGAGCAGGGGTCGCAAAGGAGCAGAATGACGGAAAATTACCTGAATCTTCCGATCGGTGACAACGCGCCGGAGATCGTCTCTGCTGTCGTTGAAATCCCAATGGACAGCGGCAACAAGTACGAATACGACAAGCGACTGGATGTGTTTCGTTTGGACAGGAACCTTCATTCGCCGGTGCACTACCCCGGCGATTATGGGTTTATCCCCCAAACGCTGGCTCGCGACGGCGATCCCCTGGATATTCTGATTCTTGGCGATTCTCCAACCTTCCCCGGATGTGTTTTTAAAGCACGTCCCGTCGGGCTATTCGAGATGCTGGATCACGGGGTTCCGGACGAGAAAGTCATTGCCTTCGCGGTTGGCAACCCACGCGCGGATTCAATCCAGAACTACACCGATGTGATGCCCCACATTCTCAGGGAAGTCGCACACTTTTTCTCCATTTACAAGAGCCTTGAAGGCAAAAAGACGGAAGTGCTGGGATGGAAGGATCGAAGCGCCGCTCACGAGGCTATCTGTGCGAGTCACGTCAGATTTGCAGCACAGGCAAGCCGGAACTGAGGCGACAACATGGCCGAAACCTCTCTTCAAGCCACCTCAGTACAGTATCTTGCTGCCGTGGATCGTACAGAGGAAATGGCACGGCTACAGGCACAGGTGCAGAAGAGAAAGTCCATGCTCATTTTCGGGCCAGGGGGGGCCGGCAAAACACGTTTGCTCAGGAGCTTCGTTCGAACGCAACCATTCGCGCTTTACGTCGCCCAGATGCCCTCGCCACGTGATTTGTTGCTTGCTCTGGTCCAGGACCTTCGCGGTCTCAGTAAACGGGAACTGCGTCTGCCCGGCAATCCCCAATCGCTTCGGACCTCGTCGCTGAAGGGGATGGTTCTGCGAGCGCTCGATGAGTTTCCATTTCTGCTTGTCCTCGATCATCTCGCCGGACCATCCCGTGTTGTAACCGGCCTAATCAAGGAGATGCACTACTACGGAAGAACCCCAATTTACTTCGCCGCACGAACCCCACATATGGAAGACGTCGGGGCATTATTACCGATGTGTGCCGACCGCTCGGAACGTCTGGAAATCAGGAACCTGTCTCCGTCTGTTGCTTTGGAATTTGCAAGACGAGAAGCTCAAAAGAACGGCCTTTGGGCCTCCAATCTGGAACACGCGTTGGATTCCATCGTGGACTGGTGCGACGGCAATCCAGGAGGCATCCTGCAGATGCTCAAAATGGCTGACCTTCCCAAGTATCGGATGGGTGACCAGATCAAAGCTCACATACTGTACCTCGACTACCGGATGGGGTGGCACAATCTTCGATCATAACGCCGGATACAGCTCATTCCGCAAGAAAGCGAGAAGACCTGCCCCGGCGGCGACTATCGGCTGCCCATTGCCTTGATGAGAGATCCCAGTTCTTCATCATCAGTGATTGATCTTCGGATCACAAGATATATTCGATCACCCACGGAGAGGTCAGATTGCGGTGGCCGGCCAGCAACAGCAGCGCAATCTGGGAGGCACGACGTTCTTCTTCACTGGTCAGGTAACGGCGCAGAGCATCATGCTTCAGTGCGTAACGCTGCAGGTCCTCTGCGGTCCGTTCGAGCAGCCTGGCATGCGCATCGAGGAGCCTCTGAGCCGGCTCGCCGGGCCCGAGCGCGTCGGCTACCTGCAGCAAATGAGCCAGACAGCAGGCGGGCAGAGATGCCTTTGTCGCAGGAGCACGACGCGCAAGGGCGACAATTTCCTCAACTGCTTTTTCTGCTGCCTGCGTTCGAACCTCGCAGACCCGGCATGACTTCTCTGTCGCCTGAAGGCTGCGGCCAAGTCGTCGGAGATCATTCTCGTGCCTTGCGTGGCCGGCAATGGTCTGTAGATCGACTGCGAGCCGATGCACAAGCGGCGGGTAGGACGCGCACACACCGTAGGGCGAGGAAATGCCCTCATACTGCCAGGTGTGCAGCGGGCAAAATCCTTCTCGCTGTGCATGCTCCCGCTGTGTTTCCGGATTGATAGTCAATTCGTACTGGTATTTGCTCAGGAATCGAAATATCGCGTCGAGTATCACACCGCAGATGTGACAGCCTGCCTTTTTGTCGATTGTGAGAGTATAAGAGGTTGCGTCCGGACTTGGATTCACAACAATCGCAGCGTCCGCACTTGGCGAAGCGCCGATGACCAGCTCTCGAACGCAGCTGAGTCTTTCGAGGCTGTCATCCCACAATTTCCGTTGGTCTTGCGAGTTCCGTGTCTGTGAATAGTGGACCAGAAGGCCGAGAGTGCGGTCATACATGTTTACAAGGAACGACTGTGCCCGCTCTTCGGTAAGAAACCGGAGAAGTTCAGACTCAAAAGCCTGTATTCCGCTGTCCTCCAGCCGCAGGCGATCCCCGGCAAGCTTCGCCTCGAGTGCCTGTCTCGCAGACAGCGAATACAGTTGGCCCAAATTGCCGGAAATAATCTGGCCGAGGCGAGCAGTCACAAACTGCTGAGCATCCTCGCGTTCATGCGGAGCGACCATGTCCTGCTTGTTGAGGACGACAAACAGTCTCTTATCCGAATTGCGGATTCTCGCCAGAATACGATCCTCTTCTTCGGAAAGCGGACTTTCGTAACTGGTCACGAGAATAAAAGCATCAGCCTGAGGCAAAAAGCGCTCCGTTGTGAGGGTATTCTCGATGATTGGCGAACCCAGACCGGGAGTGTCGACAAAGAAGAATCCCCGTCTTAATACCTCCACGGGAAGCTGGATTTCGGCCCAGGCGATTCTTTTGATATTGCCGGGGTTCCCCTTTTGGGTAACGTATTCCGCCAGCTGCTGAAGCGGAACCTCATAGTTCAGACCGGAGTCGCTGAAGTGGAGCACAACCTGAGGCCTGCTCCCGTAACGCACGGTGGTGATCACCGAAGTGAGCGGAACGATTCCGGTGGGAAGGTGATCGCCGCCCAGGATCGCGTTCATGAGGGTGGATTTTCCTCTGCTGAAGCGACCGACCACCATGAGATTGAACTGGTCTTCCGCCAGCCGCGACAGTAGGTCGCGGCAATCGGAACGCAGCGCCTCGTCCTTCAAGTCGATTACTTGTGCAGAACGAATAATCTCGGCAAGAAGAAACTTTCTCTCTTCATATTGCTTCAGATCCATAGTAGATACCCGCTGTCCGCGTTCTCCTCGTCGTTCCGGTCAGGCCGTCAATATTGGTCAGGCTGCACCAGAAGCCTGAGATCCAAGGTTTCTGCCGAGAAGATGCTTCAGAACCCTCCATGAAGGAAGTAGCCAGTTGGGCTGTTCTCCCCGCTTCTGCCGCTCTTCAGCAATCTTCCGTGCGAGTTCAGACGCTAGATCACGATGTGCATCGAGAAGCCTGGCGATCTCATCCTCCTGTGCCCAGTTGATGTGCGCAGATACGCGAAGGAGCGCTTCGATAATTCCTGGATAGTCGCCCTCCGGACCCGCCTGAAACCCGAGGTGCGCGGTCGCAATTACTACGGCGGAGTCCGGTTCCTCAAGGAAGCTGCGCAGATCCGCCCATTCTTCGCGGGTGACGCCAAATTCAACGAGGAGCTGCAATGTCGCCCTTCGGCGTCTCGACGCACCAAGTGCAAACAGGTCGGTTTCGGTTTTACCGCGAACACTGAGGATAGCGTATTCGCGCGCGATCACAGGTATTTTCCTGAGTCCCTCTATGGCCTCTTCGCGACACAGGTCATCCTCCAGAATGGCGAAAAGCATCGGCACACTCTCCGGTTTGCGAAACTCGCCGAGTGCAAGGACGAGCCCGCTGCTCGCTCGCCGCCGAGCCGCTTCAAGCAATACCCGATAGACTTCATCTGACTTCCAGTTCAGGAGCTCGCGCGCGACAGCGCTGCGCACGGCATCCTCAGCAAACAGAACCTCGGGATCTGCGGGAGGTTCATATTCCCGAAAATACGCCATCAGGATCGAGTAGGCTCCGAGCTCGCCGAGTGCATGTACGGCACGACAGCGCGGGAGAGCAATGGTCCTGGGCGAACCGGCAAGCAGAAAGTGCTCCAGATAGGGGACCGCCTCTTCGCCGCAGAAAAGGAGCTCCGAAACAGCGCGATCGCCGTCTATGAGTGAATCGAGGGATGCTACAAGATGCTCAATACGCGAATTGGTGAAGCCGGGCAGTCTGGCAATCATTTTTCCGTCCTCCTGGCGTGCGGCTAAGCTGGTACTGCCTGGGGACCGGCCGCATCATGCAATTGCGTGCGGTCGCATACTCGGTACCTCCATCGGAAGTATCCGCGGCATTCAGTCGTGTCGGGGCGTTCAATGGCCGGTGCTGATTCAAGCGGTCGCCTCCACTTGTGCCCTGCAATAGCTGAACGGAAGAACTCCGGTTTCCAGCAAGGAGATCAGAGCATCCTGATCTCCGCGCGAAACGGTCATTTGACGGATATCGCGAATAGTGTCAACGAGCGGATATTTGTACTCCCTGAGGGAGAGACACCCGTCCTCCCAGACTGCATAGCAGGCGTTCGGGCAGCCGGTTTTCGGTTGACCGAGGCTGCCGGGATTTATGATCGTCGTTTGATTGACGACGCGGATGAAGGGCATATGCGTATGGCCTACCACCAGAATGTCTGCGTTGAGGCCGCTCACTTCCCACGTCCACTGGTCCGATGCCTCCGCACAGTATCCGAACAGGGGATTGGTGGGAACCGCATGAACCAGATAGAAGCGGGTAGAGCCCACGGTCACTTCTCTGAATAGTGGAAGACCTCGCAGGAAATGCAGATCCTCTTCCGAGCAGACCTGCCGGGTGTGCTCCAGCGTTGAGGCAGCCAAGCGCCTAAAAGGAGGGGAGCATTGCGGTTCGGCCAATGACCCGGCCGCGAAGTCGTGATTACCGCAGACTGTAAGGCTGGCTCGATTCCGAATTTCCCGAATTACCTCACTCGGTCTGGGGCCGAAGCCGACGAGATCTCCAATGCACCAAATAGCGTCGCAATCCGTCTCCGGGAAGGCGTTGAGGGCGGCGAGATTGGCGTGAACGTCAGAAATAATTGCTATTTTCATGGATCCCCCTGTCGATCGGCGCACATGTGCCTCCAGCGCTTGCACGTCTCGACTTGCGGTCGGGAAATCCTCTGAACGGGAAACTCCCCGACGAATTTCGTCAGGGGTTATCATCCGCCCATCCAGATCAATCAGGAAGGAACAGCAGTTCGGGCGAACCCCTTCGCCCTTGCCTCTCTGTGGGAGAGGGCATACCCAGTATAGCAGTCCGTCAGTCGCTGACAAAATTCAGGTCAAGAGCCTCCAGAATCGCTCCGTCATCAGCCTCAATCGGACGGTGCAACCACAAACAGTCAGCCTCTGATAAAGAAGGCTGGGTTGCGATTCAACGTGTCGAAATACTGACTGCCAGGTCCTCGGTGAAGGCTGCATCCACGGGTGCCAGTCTATTGGACGAATATGTGTCTTCATTTGCAGGCGGCATCTCAGATCTGCCTGTATCGGACCGTTCGCAAGAACTCATGGCTTTGATCTTCATCAGAAGCTGAAGAATTGCTGTCCGATTCTCATTTCGATGATAGGCCAATGCAAAGGGAATCGTTGTCGGGGGATCGAGACGGACACTGTCCAAATTTAGTGGAAATGGGAGACATTCTGTCGCACTACAAAGCAGCGAATTCGAAACCCAAGGGACACCAGAACGGACACCGGATCTCCCTGGCAATGTACCTGACTTTCGATAGGGAATCTCTCGTTCGCCGCCTTGGTGGTGTCCGCTTTGGCATCTCCTTGTTCCTTCGTCAGACTGCGCAATTGATCTGGCCCGGATCGCTTCCGTGATCGGTCCACGACACGGCTGGTAGCATTTTGCTACCATAGCACCATGAGCCAGCCAGTGAAGCTTTCCGACGCTCTGGTCCTTGAC
>Ga0335075_10004885_pt1 | contig 20888 bp, 21 predicted proteins | sample Lox_Sample_24_FD_206723 | JGI IMG/M metagenome (GOLD analysis project Ga0335075, IMG submission 206723) | Soil microbial communities from Loxahatchee National Wildlife Refuge, Florida, United States - Lox_Sample_2.4 | ecosystem: Environmental > Terrestrial > Soil > Wetlands | place: USA...
CTCCGGCGGCGGCAGGTATTCCTCGGCGACAGCAACCGGTGCCTCGGGAATTTCCACCGTCTCGTTGCAGTCAGGTTCCAGGCACATCACCCTGGACATCGCTGCCCACCTCTACTTTCGTTACCTCCGAATGCCCTGCCAACACGCCGGCCCGCGACTGTCACCCTGCGCTCGGCGCGGGCGCCGCTGGCGCGGCAGCTTCCGGGACCACCCCGGCCGCTGACGCCCCGGCCGCTGACGCCCCGTTCTCCGCAGCGGTCCCAGCGACCTGGCCGACGAACTCAATGCAGATCTGGTTGTCGCTGCACGTGCTCACTATCTCGATGGTGCTCTGGTAGACGTCCTCGGCCATCTCCTGCGGGTTCAGGCCTATATCCCGGGCTTCCGTCACGTCGATGGGGAAGAAGTGGTGCGTGTAGCCGTAAACCAGCCTCTCCGCGATGTTCTCCGCCCTCCCCTGCTCCAGCTCGGCCGCCCGGGAGATGAGTATCTGGGCGTATTTCTGGCCCATCTTCAGGCTGCGCCCCCACGCGCCGAAGTCAAGCGACCTGGTCTGGGAGAGCATCGGCGTGATGCTGCCGATCGCGAACTGCGCGGCCGCGGTGAGCGAGTCGGTGAGCAGGAGCTTGCCCTGGGTCGCCTTCGCGAGTTGCTTGAGCGCCTGGTTAAGGGTGGAGAACCCGAATTCCCGCACGTAGTCGACGCTCTGGTAGCAGTCGAGCGCCGATATGTAGTCGGTGGGGTTCCTCGGGTCCCTGATCTGGGTATCCAGCGGCCCCAGCTCGCTGAACGGGGACATGACGAGGCTGTGGCCCGCCACGGCGATCAGGGTGCTGGCGCTCTTGGCCTTGCGCGGGATGTAGATGTTCAGCCTCTCGGCATACCTCGACAGGTACAGGGCGGTCCGGAACGCGGTGTCCAGCGGGCCGCCGGTCGAGTCGAGGATGACGTTGATCGTTTCCTCGGGTTCCGCCCCGGGGAACCCGAACCGCTCCTGGCAGGCGATCTGGACCCGGCGTTCGGTCGACGTTCCCGGGTCCCCCACGCCGATCAGCCGACCAATTAAGACCAGGCAGGTCCCGCCGCCGGTCAGCTCGACGAAGCGCCTGCCCTCCTCCTGGATTCGCCTTCGCTGTACCGCATCTATCTCGCGGTAGTAGGACGAGCCGTTTTCGGCCAGGCCGAGGGCGCCGTTCCGCCCGTCCTCTCCGGCCAGGGATCCGTCTCCCGAGATCGTCATCTTTCCCCCAGGGCCCGGGCACCTGGGCGGCCACGGAATCCGCGGCCGTCATTGCCCAGTCGGCTTAGTCCATGCTGCCACTCTTCGCCGTGAATTTCACCGTCGGTGACCGATTTATGCGCAGGGAAGGTGGCCTCGTTAATCAGCTCCTTCCACAAGCACGAGGCTGCCCGTCGAGGCGCGGTGGCGGATCGCCATCGCCGCACCATAGGCCTCGGATTCGTGCCAGCCCCGTGCCTGGTCAGCGCTCGGGAACTCGATCACCACGAGCCGGTGCGGATGCCATTCACCCTCAAGCGTCTCGTGGTCTCCGCCGCGGACGAGGAAGCGGCCGCCGAACGGCTCGAGCGTCCCGGGGACCAGCGCGACATACTCGCGGTAGGCCTCGGCGTCGTGGATGTCGATGTCGGAGATCACGTAGGCGGTCATTGGCTCCTCCTGGGCGGCGGCGGTCAGCGTCAGCGTCAGCGTCAGCGTCAGCCTAGGGCCGAGACAGCTTGCCGCGGTGCGCTGAGGTTGCCGCTGGGGACTGTGCCGCTGACCCGGGTCCCGCGGCCTGGCGCGGAATCCACGCGCAGCCGCCCGCCGAACGCGCCCATCCGCTCGGCCATGTTCGCCAGCCCCGCCCCCAGCCCGGGGCCCTTGGCGTCGAAGCCTGCGCCGTCATCGGCGACCTCGAACGTCAGCGTCCCGGGCTCCTCCCGGACCCGCACCCGGACCGTGGCCCGCTCCCCCGCGTGCTTGCACGCGTTCTGCACCGCTTCCAGGCAGCAGAAGTACACCGCGGCCTCGATGTCCGCCGGGTACCGGCCGAGCGAGCCGGCCTGCACCGTGACCGGCAGGGTGGCCAGCCGGGCCGTGTCGGACAGCGCGGCCCCCAGCCCCTTGTCCCGCAGCAGCGGAGGGTAGATCCCGTGCACGAGGCTCCGCAGTTCCCGCGCGGTGTCCCGCACATCGGCGCCGAGTTCCGCCAGCAGGCCGGCCAGGACGGGGTCCGGGCCCGCGAGCTGCGCCGCCAGCAGCAGCTTGACGCTCAGCGCGGTGAGCCGCTGCTGGGCGCCGTCGTGCAGGTCGCGCTCGATCCGGCGGCGCTCGGCGTCGGCGGCGGCCACGATCCGCGCCCGTGACGCCCGCACCTCGTCCGCCTTGCCGCGCAGGACCTGCCGCATGACGTCGGCCCACGCAGCGGCGAGCAGCAGGCCGCAGCAGAAGCAGCTGGCCGAGGGCCGGGCGATCGCGGCTGCCGCCACGACGCCCAGCCCGGCCACGACCGCCGCCCCCCACTGCAGCTGCCGCGGCAGCCGCCGGCGGTCATGATCGTCTGCCCGCACGCGCCGCGGGCCCGGGGACACCGTGTCCTCGGCGGGCAGCGCGGGCAGCGCGGGCAAGGAAGCCTCCTGACAGCGGTCGTGCTGACAGCGGTCGTGCAACTGCTGCCAAGCATCGCCGGGAGCGGTGCGCGCGGTCAGTCACGCAGCGGACAGCGCCGGTGTCAAACGCCCGACACCTGGCTGGCGCTGCAGGCAATGCCGCAGGCCCCATGACAGCCAAAAACGCCGGCCTACGCGCGGTCATGCCTGATGAGCGGAAGTCGCGAACGTCCCCCGCGGCGCTAAAGGTTTATCGGCACCCGCGCGACTACATAGGCATGATGAGCTCACTGCACCCCAGCCTGAGCCAGCCCGGGCGGAGACCGCCGGAGGTGCGGCATGAACGGTAGCGGGGAGGTGCGGCTCCCGCAGCGTCACGTCACTGAGCTGAGCTCGTTCTTCGCAGCTCATGACCGGTGGTTGTTCGGCCACGCGTTCCTGCGCACTCGTGGTGATCGCGAGCTTGCGGCGGATCTGGTCCAGGACACGTTCGAGGCGGCGGCAAGGGCGTGGACGAGGTTGCGCAGGTGTGCTGGAGGCCAGCAACGAGCCTGGCTGCTCGGCACGCTGGCTAACAAGGACATCAGCGACTTCCGGCGCAGGGAGGCTTTGCGCCGCAAGCAGCCCGACATCCTGGCCAGGTATCAGGGTGCCACATCTGATACGGCGGCGCGGGCGCTCCACGCGATAGCGCTGGAGCAGGCGCGGAAGATCATCGAGGAGATGCCGCCAAGGCAGAGAAAGGTCGCCCTGATGCGGTGGCAGGACCACATGAAGGCCTCGGAGATCGCCGCCGAGCTCGGCATCGCAGAGAGCACTGTGCACGCTCATCTGCATACAGCCCGAGGCAAGCTGGTCGCGGGGCTGGAGCGGTACTACCCGTTCGGGATTGATAGCGGAAAGGAGCGCTGACGTGGCCTTTGACACAGGTCAGGATGATGAGCACCTGTTCCTGGCAGACTTCTACCCCGAGCTTGGCGAATACCTTGCCGGCCAATGCGCCACGAGATATGACGCCCGCACTGGCCGTGCCCGGTTCCGTGCCTGGCTCATAGCACACGCGAAAGACAGAGCCGCCGCGGAAGCCGGCGAACTAAGGGCCGCGCCTAAGGAGAACCTCGCTGCAGGTGATGACGACGAGGACCTGCTGACCGCCCAGGTGCGGGTGGCGGGCCCCCTCGCCGACCCGGTCAAGGACTACCTGAAGCAGATTGTCAAGGTCCCGCTGCTGAACGCCGAGCAGGAGGTCGAGCTGGCCAAGCGGATCAAGGCCGGCTTGTCCGCCGAGGAGAAGCTCGCTGACGGCAACCGGCTGAACGACGACCAGCGGCTGGACCTGGAGTGGATCGCCGAGGACGGTGCCCGGGCCAAGGATCACCTGCTCGAGGCCAACCTGCGGCTGGTGGTCTCGCTGGCCAAGCGCTACGCCGGCCGCGGCATGCTGTTCCTGGACCTGATCCAGGAGGGCAACCTGGGCCTGATCCGCGCGGTCGAGGAGTTCGACTACACCAAGGGCTACAAGTTCTCGACCTACGCCACGTGGTGGATCCGGCAGGCGATCACCCGCGCCATGGCCGGCCAGGCCCGCACCATACGGATCCCGGTGCACATGGTCGAGGTGATCAACAAGCTGGCCCGGGTGCAGCGGCAGATGCTGCAGGACCTGGGCCGGGAGCCGACCCCGGAGGAACTGGCCGCCGAGCTCGACATGACCCTGGAAAAGGTCATCGAGGTGCAGAAGTACGGCCGGGAGCCGATCTCCCTGCACACCCCGCTGGGCGAGGACGGCGACAGCGAGTTCGGCGACCTTATCGAGGACTCCGAGGCCATCCAGCCGGGCGAGGCGGTCAGCTTCACCCTGCTGCAGGAGCAGCTGCACTCGGTCCTCGACACGCTCTCCGAGCAGGAAGCGGGGGTCATCTCCATGCGGTTCGGTCTCACCGACGGCCAGCCCAAGACGCTGGACGAGATCGGCAAGGCCTACGGCGTGACCCGCGAGCGCATCCGGCAGATCGAGTCCAAGACGATGAGCAAGCTCCGGCGTCCAGGCCATGGCATCGGCGACCAGGAACACGGCGGCACCGGGCAGCCCCATAAGCCCTGACACTCCCCGGCTTTGTACAGCGAGCCCGCCCGGCATTGGCAGTCCAGACTGCGCCCGGTTGGCTCGCGCCACATGCAGGTCCCTTCTCGCCGCAAATCCGCTGGTGCATGCCGGGGGAGAGTCCCTGGATCTGGGATGGAGGATCGACTCCACCATGGTGCGGTGCGGGGTCCGGCGGCCCGACCCTGGAGGTCTCGGACTGCTTTCTCGCCTTTGATGAGCTAGCCGGAGGCGAGTACTAAGGCGCGCTGACTGCGGCTAAGCGAGTTTGAGGCCGGGCTAAGACCCATCTCAGCAGGCAAATAGGCAATTTCTCCAATGCGCCGAGGAGGGCCTTACGGCGAGAGTCAATGGTGACCGGCGATGACATGGCCGGAAAACGAGGAGGAACGATGAACCACAACATGACGCAAGGCATATGGGGTCCACTGGCTCGCATCGGCCGGCGCGTCGCCGCGATCGTCGCCGAGTGCAACTACGCCCAGACCCGGCTGACCAGCTTGCAGAACACCCCGGAGCGTTTCTGACCCCAGGGGGAACTGGCGCCCGGGCGGGGCCGAATTTCCGATCCGGATCTCGAGCCCGCTCCGGCACGAACCAGCCGCTGGCCGGCAGGGTCCACGCCTGCCGGCCAGCGCGGATTCCCTCAACGGTTCACCGACGCTGCCCGGATGGACCCAGCGCGCCCAGGAAGCGAATGCCGGCAGCCGAAAGGCTGCAGGAAATCGGGGAGCGCTCAGCGCTTGCGGGCTACTCCGCCCCACAGGGCCGAGCGGCTCTTGGCCTCGGCTTCGTGATCCGGCCGCCACTCGGGTATCCGCACCAGCCCCGGCTCTAGCATCTCCAGCCCCGTGAAGAACGATGCAACTTCCTCATGGCTGCGGAGCGTCTGCTTCTCGTGCATGAGTTGCCGGAGCCGGTCGTGCGCCTCGGCCCGGGCAGCAGACGCCTCGATGTCGGAGGACAAGTGAGAAATGGCCAGGTAGCTGCCTGACGGGACAGCGTCGATCAGCTTCGCCACCGTGTGATACGGGTCTGCTTCGTCGTCGATCAGGTGCAGGATCGCGATCAGCATGATAGCCACGGGCTGGGAGAAATCCAGGGTCTGGCTGGCATCCGCGAGGATCTTGTCGGTATCGCGGAAGTCAGCGTCGATGTAGGCCGTGACCCCCTCAGGGCTGCTGGTCAGCAGGGCACGTGCATGAGCAAGCACAATCGGATCGTTGTCGACGTAGACGACTCGGGAGTCGGGCGCAATGGCCTGGGCCACCTCATGGGTATTGTTCGCGGTCGGGATGCCGGTGCCGATGTCCACGAACTGCCGTATGCCAGCCTCACCGGCCAGGTACCGCACGACTCGGGCCAGGAACGCCCGGTTGGCCCGGACGCCCGCGGCGATATACGGATACGCCTCGAGCGCCGCGTCACCGGCCTTGCGATCGGCGGCATAGTTGTCCTTGCCGCCCAGCCAGTAGTCGTACACCCGGGCGATGTGGGCCACGCTGGTGTCGAAGGTCGGTCTCTCCTGCGAGCTGCCCGTGCTAGCCGGGTGCTGGGCCGTCGTCGACGTCTCATCCGTTGTCACTGGCGTGCCCTTTCCTGGCGGAGACGGAGGTGCGGCGGCTGCCATTCCCAGGCAATTGACCGCTTGATACTGCAAACTCTAAGCGCTGACGGCGCCCCCACCCAGGCAAGCGTGGGATGAGAGCCGGCCGGCCGAGAACATGGCCCGTACGACCTTCCCGGTGTCGCCGGGTGTGGTGTAGCCCCGCGCATCGGCGAGCGCGCCGACGACGCGGAGTCCGCGGCCGGTCTCGGCGAGCAGGCTGGGGTGTTTCGGCACCGGGGCCTTGGGGCTGGGGTCGGCGACCGCACACAGCACGCACGGCCCGGGCTGCAGCAAGCCGGGTCGGATCACAGGACGGAGGCATGCTTCGCCGGATTCTGGCAGCGCGTGGCGCGGCGCGTTGGTCAGCAGGCCGGCGCGAGCCAATGGCCGTCCATGCCGTCGGCCAGGCTGCCGGCGAGGCACGAGGAATGTCCTGTCATCGCCCTTCCGATCAGCCGCGCCGGCGAGGGGGAACGGCGCGCGTCGCAACGCGGGGCTCGCCAGGGCTTATTTCTACCGATCACAACGCGCTGAGGCGGCCCGGGCGGGCGGGCATTCTCGTTTGCACAAATGTAATGCAATGCGCTAATGCACGTGCATGTGAACTGGTCGGCTGGAATGGTCAATTGAGGCTAACAGCACCAAATGATATGGTCCTTGCATGCTCGCCCGGAGCCAGTGCGGTTACCCCGAAGGTGCTGACGGAACGCGGCCTCGGGCGGGCGGGCAGTGAGCCAGAGCGCGATCGTCACAACGTCCAGCCCCGATGACCAGACCCAGACACTGATCGTGCAGGGAGAACTGGACCTGGCCACGGCCGACGGCCTGTACCGGCGCGGTCGAGCAGCCATCGGCCGCCATGCTCGGGTGCTTCTGCTCGATCTAGCCGACCTGTCTTTCTGCGACGCATGCGGGCTGAGCGCCTTCGTCCGGATCGCCAACGAGGCCCAAGAGGCAGGGTGTCGTTACGGACTCGTCGCGCCGCAACCACTGGTCGCGAAGGTGCTGCGGATTACCGGCCTGAATGCGCGGCTGCCGGTATTCGCGACCATGGAAGAGGCACGCCACCACTTCATGACCATGACAGGAACAGCAGGCGATGGCTTAGGGCGCCAAGCACCCGAACACCGGATCTCACCGATGCCGGCTCCAGCATGCGTCGCTGGAGCCATATCCAGTGTCTATCGCGCGTTCACGCAGTCGTGAACCGCCTTACCGGGCAGCGGCACGGCACCTAAGAACTGTCCCGGCCGTGCTATCCGGTGGGGCGGTTCTGGGGCGGGTCCTCAGCCGATGAACCGCCTCTCCCGCCGCGGACGGAGGCGCCCGAGAGTGGTTCGGCGACCCGATGGGCGCCCTCAACTCTCTCGCCCACCATCTGCACTGGCTCGAACCGGCCCATTCGAGGCGGTCATGTCGTCAGGCGCCTGGTGTGCTCGTGGTCGTGGCGGGAGCGCGAAAGCGGGAATGACGGCGAGTGCGGTGAGGGCGAGCACCCAGATGAAGGTGTGCCCGAATGCCGCGGCAGTGCCGGTGGTGGTGGTGGCGTGCTGGAGGATGAGGGCGAGCACGACGGTGCCGAGCGCCCCGCCGAGCTGCTGCAGGATGCGGTTGGCGCTGGTCGCGGGCACCACTTGCTCGTGCGACAGGCCCCGGTAGGTAACGGTGAACGCGGTCAGCTTGACCGCCCCCTGGCCGAGGCCGGTGATGAACAGGCCTGCGGCGAGCACGGCCTGACTGGCGGTGGTCCCGACGAGGGCGTAGGGCACGAGGCCGGCGATGGCCAGGGCCATGGCGGTGAGCGTGATCGCGCGCTCGGCGCCGGTGCGGTCGATGAGCCTGCCGGCGTAGGCCATGGCCAGGCTCATGCCCGCGCCGAGCGGGGCGAGGAGCAGCCCGGCGTCCAGCACGCTGGCGTGCCGGGCTTGCTGGTAGTACAGCGGCAGCAGGAACACCGAGCCGAAGAGCGATCCGCCGAGCAGGAACTGCAGGATCGAGGAGGCGGTGAACGCCCGCACGGTGAACAGCCGCAGGTCGATGACTGGCTCGGCCCGGCTCACGAGCGCGTGGGCGGCGTAGCCGGCGAGCGCTGCAGCGCCGATGGCGAGCGGCAGCCACGCGGTGAGCGCAGCGAAGCTGCCCCGGTTGCCGGCCTCGGACAGGCCGTAGGTGACCGCGGCCAGCCCGCCGGCCAGCAGGCCGAGGCCGGGCAGGTCGAGCCGGCCCCGGTGCGTGCCGTGCCGGCCGCCGGGCACGAGCCGCCAGGCCAGCACCAGGCCGGCCAGGCAGATGGGCGCGTTGATGTAGAACGCCCACCGCCAGCCGAGGGCGCTCACGACCAGCCCGCCGAGAATCGGCCCGAGCACCGGGGCGAGGCCGCCAGGGACGGCGACGAACACCATCGCCCGCCCCATCCGCTCCCGCCCCGCGACCTGGCCAAGGATCACCCGCACCAGCGGAAGCAGCATCCCGCCGCCGAGGCCTTGCAGCACCCGGAAGACGATCAGCGCCGGCATCGACCAGGCGATCCCGCACAGCATCGACCCGAGCAGGAACGTGCCCAGCGACGCCAGCCACATCGCCCGTCCGCCGAACCGGCTCACAGCCCACCCGGTCAGCGGCATCACCATCGTCAGCGCCAGCAGGTACCCGGTGCTCACCCACTGCACCGTCGCCACCGGGACGTCGAAGTCGCGAACGAGCCGGTCGAGGGTGACGTTGACGATCGTGGTGTCCAGGCCTGAGGCGAGCGAGCCGAGCATCAGCACCAGGGCCAGCTTGATCAGGGCCGGGTCGAGACGATCGCGCCTCGGGCCGGCAGCCCCGGAGTCGCGGCCCGGCCCCCCGGCCGGATCGTCGGCCGGGTCGTGGGCTGCAGTCGTCGACGCGGTCACGGGCCACCCCCTGACGAGACTAGACGGTCAAGTTCCGTTTAGATTAGACGGAACCGTCTCGTCTAGCAAGCTGGTAGGCTGGCGGTCATGGCTACAGCCACCGCCCCCCGGCCTCATCAGCCGGAGCAGCCGGGGCGAGACCGGCGCTCACCGGCCAAGCACGCCGCGATCCTCAAAGCCGCGACCGAGGTGTTCCTGCGCGAGGGCTACGCCCGCGCCAGCGTCGACGCCATCGCCGAGGCCGCCGGGGTTGGCAAGCAGACCGTCTACGGGCACTTCGGTGACAAGCAGCAGCTCTTCCTGGCCGTGGTCGAGCACGCCCACGCCACCAGCCCCCTCGACCGGGCCGACCTCATCACCGACACCGGCGACCCCCAGGCCGACCTGACCGCCGCCGCCACCTGGCTCATCCGCGCCGTCACCGCGCCCGAGATCGCCGCGCTGCACCGGCTCACGATCGCCGAGCTCACCCACCACCCGGAGCTGCAGCGCTCCTGGCGCGACGACGAGCGCGGGCAGAACGTCATCGGCGCGATCGCCGCCTACCTCACCGCGTGCGACCGCCGTGGCACCCTCACCGTCCCCGACCCGCGCACCGCCGCGCGGCAGTTCGTCTGGCTCGCCTCCGTCGAGGCGCAGGTCCGCTCGCTGCGCGGCATCGAACCCCTCAGCAACCGCGAGATCAGCACCATCGCCCGCGACACCGCCAGCCTCATCGTCCGCGCGCACCAGCCGGCGCCAAGCGCCGGAGCGCCGGCCAGCTAGCCGTTTCCTGCCCGGCACGCGCCGATAGCCGGGGGATTGGAAGTGGCGCGTACTCCAGGACGGCTGCCAGGCAGCTCACAGGTACGAGACCTGGTTGGCGAAGCGGTTCAGCGCCTCGGGCTGCTTCACCGTGACCGCGCGGCCCTCGACGCCGATCCACCCGCGCCGCTCGAAACCGCGCAGCGCGGCGTTCACGCTCTGCCGGGTCCCGCCGACCTGATGCGCGAGCTCTTCCTGGCTCATCTTCGGCTCGATCACGCCGTCGCCGCCCCGGGGCAGGCCAAGCAGCACCTTCGCCACCCGGCGCGGCAGGTCGAGGAACACCAGGTCGGACGCTGCGTCGGTGAGCCGGCGGAGGCTGCTCGCGATCGAGCCCATCAGGGCCTGCGCGACCGACGGCACCCGCGAGCTCAGCTCCCGGATCAGCTCGCCAGGCACGAACAGCAGCCGGCTTTCTTCCAGCGTCTCGGCGTCGGCGGATCTCGGCCCGCCGTCGGCGACGCTGATCTCCCCGAACGTGCCGCCCGGCTGGATGACCGTCAGCGTCAGCTCGCCGCCGTCCGCAGAGCGCACCACGACCTTGACCCGGCCGGAGACGACCAAGACCAGCGTGTCGCTGCGGTCGCCGGCGGTGAACACCATCTGGCCGCGCCGCAGCCGCCGCAGCCGGGACGCCGCGGCGACCGCCGCCAGGTCCTCGGGCGGCGCGGAGCGCAGCAGGTCGGTCTGGCGCAGAATCGGGAGGATGCCGCTCACGTCGGCCGCCATCGCCGGTCAGCCTCGGATCACGGCGCCGGTGCGGGGCCGCAGCACGTCGGCGATCTTATCCGTGGCGGCCCGGAATCACCACCGGTGCGCCCAGCTATCCCCGGCTGTCCTAGCTATCCCCGGCTGCGCCGGGCCGCGCGGCGCAGGGTACGGTCGCCTGGTGAGCTGCCCGGAGTGTGGTTTCTCGTACGAGGCTCTCGCGCCGGAGGCGGTGCCGGGACGGCTGCGCTCGTTGCGTTCAAGGTTCTCGGAAGAGCTCGCCGGAGCCGGCGCGGCAGCGGCGAGACGGCCCCAGCCGGAGATCTGGTCCGCCCTGGAGTACGCCTGCCACGTGCGCGACGTGCTGCTCGTGCAGCGGGAACGGGTGATCGCCGCGCAGGTGGAGGACATGCCGCACCCGCCGCGGATGCACCGCGACGAGCGGGTGGCGCTGGCCCGCTACGACGCGCATCCCGTGCCCGTGGTGCTGGACCAGCTCGGCATGGCCGCCGAGCTGTCCGCGGTGGCGTTCGAGGCGCTGGACCAGGCCGGCTGGGCGCGGCGCCTGATCTACTCGTGGCCCGGGGTCACCGAGCGCGACCTGGCCTGGCTCGGCCGGCACACGGTGCACGAGGGCGAGCATCACCTGATGGACGTGCGCCGGGTGCTGGCCGCCGTGGCCGGGAGCTGACCGGCCGGCTACCGGGACCGGCGCTGACCGGCCGGCTACCGGGGATCGGCGCGGACCGGGCGGCCGGGCAGGGCACCGGGCACAAGCCCGGCGTCCCGGACCACGAACGTGCCGTTGACGAGCACGTGCCGGATGCCGGCCGACGGGAGGGTGCTGTTGGCGTAGCTGGACCGCTCGCTGATCCCGGCCGGGTCGAACACCACGATGTCGGCGTCGCTGCCGGCCTGCACCCGGCCCTTGCGGCGCATCGCGGGCACCCGGTCCTGCAGCACCCGGGCGGGCAGCAGGCTGCACTTGCCGAGCGCGTCGGCCAGGCTGAGCGGCCTGCCGTCGCCGCCGGCGCCTTCGGTGTCCCGGGTGAGCAGGCGCAGCGACCTCGCGAACGTGCCCGACGCCCTCGGATGCGTGAACGCGCCGTCCGGCAGCGGCCAGGCCAGCGGGTCGGGAACTGGCCCGGCCCACGTCAGCGGCATCGCGTCGCTGGCGACGACCGCACCGGGGAACGTCAGCGACCGCATCAGCAGCGCCCGGTCGGCCGGGTCGCTCTCGTCGAGCAGCTCGATGATCACCAGCCCGCCCGGGTCGCTGCTCCGCAGCTCGCGCAGCCGTTCCTCGCTGGCGATCCGCTCGCCGGTGGGCGCGAACGTGAGCGACGACGGCGTCAGGCCGCGCTCGCCGAGCCGCTCCGGGGCGAGGAACGCGGCACCGATGCCGGTCATGCCCGACCCGTACGGGTAGGCCTCGGTGGTGACCCGGGACCCCGCCGCCTGGGCCCGGCCGACCACGCCGAGCACCCGGTCGATGTGCCGCTGCGAGGTGCTGTTCACGTGGCAGTAGTGCATGTGCGCGCCGGTCTCGCCGGCCGCGCGGACGATCTCCTCGGCGCCGTCCGCGCGGGTGGCCGGAACCAGCTCGATCAGGTCGCGCGCGTGCGTGAACGTGGGCGTTCCCGCCTCCGCGGCGAGGGCGGCGACCTGCAGGTACTCGGCCGGATCCGCGGCCGGCGCGTAGCCGAGGAGCACGCCGATGCCCAGCGCCCCGTCGGCCAGGTCGGCCGACAGCCGCGCGAGCAGCGCGGTGACCTCGGCGGGCGTGGCCTCGCGCTGCCATTCGGGGCGCGCGATGTTGCTGAGGAACGTGTCCAGCCTGCCGTCCAGCGCGGTCCCGGCGACCGCAGCCATCCGGGCCAGGCCCCAGGACGCGGCGAACCCGTAGTTGACCGGACGGCCCTCGGCCGCGGCCGCCCGGTAGGCCGCGTCCACCGGCGACACGCCCGCCTCGAGTTCCAGCGCGGTGGTCACGCCGTCCAGCGCCTGCAGCCGCAGCCCGGCGACGGTGTTGACGTGGCTGTGCAGGTCGACGAAGCCCGCGGTCACCACCAGGCCCGCGACGTCGTGCTCGGACCGGCCCGGGCGCAGGCGTTCGCCGACCGCGGCGACGCGGTCCCCGTCGACCGCGACGTCGGCCACGGCGTCCAGCCCGGATTCCGGGTCGATCACCCGGCCGCCGCGCAGCACGATGTCCCAGTCGCTCACCCGGCGCACCTCACGGCCACAGCGCCACCAGCTGCGCGGGGCTGATGTTGCCGCCGCTGCAGACGACCGCGACCTTGCGGCCGGCGAACCTGCCCGGGTCCGAGAGCACGGCGGCGAGCGCGGCCGCGCCGGCGGGCTCGACGAGGTTCCGCGTCTTCTCGATCATCGTCCGGGTGGCGCTCAGCAGCGCGTCGTCGGGGACCAGCACGAAGTCGTCGAGCTTGTCCCAGAGGATCTGTTGCGGCAGCTCGAACGGCGTGCCGGTGGCCAGTCCCTCCGCGATCGTGGCGTTCTCGCCGGTGCGCAGCGCGCGGGCCTGCCAGGACCGCTGCGCCGCGGGCGCCGCCGCCGACTGCACGCCGATGACCTGGACCGACGGCCGGACGGCCTTGGCCACCAGGCACGCGCCCGCCGCCCCGCTGCCGCCACCGACCGGGACCAGGATGACCTCGGTGTCCGGCTGCGCCTCGAGGATCTCCAGGGTGTAGGTGCCGACCCCGGCGATGAGCGCGGGCTCGTTCCCGGAGTGGATGTACCGATAGCCGCGCTCGACGGCCTGCTTCTCGCAGTGCTCCCGTGCCTCGTCGAAATCGCGGCCGTGCAGCACCACCTCGGCGCCGAGCGCGCGCATCGACTCCACCTTCACCGGGTTGGCCTGCTCGGGCGCGCACACGATCGCGCGGATGCCGAACAGGCTTGCCGCGTACGCGACCGACTGGCCGTGGTTCCCGGTCGAGGCCGCGATCACGCCCCGCCGGCGCTCGTCGTCGCCGAGCTGGCTGACCAGGTTCACGCCGCCGCGCACCTTGAACGCGCCCACCGGCTGGTGGTTCTCGTGCTTGACCCACACCTGCGCGCCGGCCAGCGCGTCGAGCGCGGGATAGCGGTACAGCGGCGTCGGCGCCAGGTAGGGGGCGATCCGCCGGCGGGCCGCGAGCACGTCCGCAAGGTCTGGCACGGCATAGGCGTTCATGGCCCGTTTCTACCACGACGGTACGTGGGCGGCGGGATTCTGGTCGCCGTGCAGCTAACCGCTGGATGGCTGGCTAGCACTGCCTTGTGTGGGCATTGGCGACGGGCGTTCATCGCGCTGGACCGGCTCCGCGACCCTGACCGGTTCGGCGCCGCTCAGGGCGTGGACCCTGTGGAACGTCGCCGAGACTTTGAACGCGACGGCCGCCGCCTCCCCCGGCCTCGCGGAACCTTGGCCCGGGCGGCCGCCGCCTCCCCCGGCCTCGCGGGACCTTGGCCCGGGCGGCCGGCACGTTCAGGCACAGCATCGATGGCGTTCTGCTGTCGCTATCACAGCAGCAAAACGCCAACGATGCGCCTGGGAGCCCTCGCCAGGGCCGGCACCGGCCCCCGGCACGGGTCACCGCACCGGCCCCCGGCACGGGTCACGGCACCGGCCGGACGGTCACCTCCCGCGCCAGGGCGAGCGCCGTGGCCAGGTCCGGCGCGCTGCCGGTGCCGCCGATGCCGCGCGTTGACGCGGCGCCCGCGGCGCAGCCGAGCGCCAGCGCATCCGCCGGCTCCATGCCGCGGAGCAGGCCGGCCATCAGGCCGGCGCCGAAGCAGTCCCCGGCGCCGGTCGTGTCCACGGGCGACACGGGCGGCGGGGCGGCGAGGTACTGCCGCGCCCCGTCGGCGTAGAGCGCCCCGCGCCCGCCCAGCTTGACGGCGACCGCGCCCCCGGCCTTGGTCAGCGAGGCCACCGCTTCCGGCAGGGTGGTGGCGCCGGCGATCCGCAGCGCTTCCGCCTCGTTGGGCAGCAGCAGGTCGGTCTGCGCGAGCACGTCGGGGAAGAAGTCCGCGCCCCAGACACCGGCCGGGTCCCAGTTGGTGTCGAGCGAGGTCGACGCGCCGGCCGCGCGCGCGGTCGCCAGCAGCGCGGGCAGGCCCGGGCCGAGCGACCGTTCCAGCAGGAAGTAGGAGCCGACATGGACGTGCCGGGCCTGGGTGAGCAGGCCCGGCGGGACGTCCGCCGCGCTGACCGTGGACAGGGCGCCTTCCGCGGTGAGGATCGCCCGGTCATCGCCCCGGGACAGGGCGATCGTCATGCCGGTCGGCAGCCGGTCGCGGGTCGCGACGAAGCGGTGGTCAACGCCTGCCTTGGCAAGCTCGGCGAGCATGAAGTTCCCGGCCGCGTCGTCGCCGATCGCGCCGACCAGCGCGACCCGCAGCCCGAGCCTGGCCGCGGCCACCGCGGTGATCGATCCGGACCCGCCGACCACCAGGGCCATCCGGTCGACGAGCTTCTCCTGCTGGCCGAACACCGGCGTCAGGTCGTCGCCGAGCACCAGCACGTCCGGGTTGCAGTCGCCGATGATCAGCAGGTCGAACGGGCGCTCCTGCCCCGGCGCCGGGCCCGGGGCGGCCGGCTCACCGGTCACGGGAACGCGCCCCCGCGTGGTCGTCGCCGACGAGCGAGACCTGCACACCGCAGTCGGCCAGCGCGCGCACCGCCGCGGCGTCCGCGGCGGCGTCGGTGATGAGCTCGCTGACGTCGGTGACCTCGCAGATCCGGGCGAAGGCCACCTTGCCGATCTTGGAGCTGTCGGCCACCACCACGACCCGCCGGGCGCGTTTGATCATGACCGCGTTCGTGTGCGCCTCCACCTCGTGATGGGTCGTGCAGCCGGCCTGGGCGTCGATGCCGTCCACGCCGATGAACGCGACGTTGAGGTTGAGCCCGGTGAGGCTCGCCTCTGCGATCGGCCCGGACAGCTCGTAGGACTGGCTGCGGGCGACGCCGCCCGTGGTGATCAGCTTGATGCCGGGCCGGACGGCCAGCTCGGAGGCGATGTTCAGGGCGTTGGTCACGATGGTCAGCTTCTGCCGGTCGGCCAGCGCCCTGGCTACCTCGGTGGCGGTCGTCCCCCCGGTCAGGCCGACCGCCATTCCCTCGGTGACCTCCGCGGCTGCCTCGCGGGCGATACGCCGTTTCTCCTCGGCGTACCGGACGCCCTTGTACCGGAGCGGCAGCTCGTAGGACACCGCGTGCGCGGTCGCGCCGCCGTGCGTGCGGGCCAGCAGGCGCTGCTGCTCCAGGATCACGAGATCCCTGCGGATCGTGGCGGGTGAGGCGTCAAGGTCGTCGGCAAGATCGGCGACCGCGACCGATCCGCCGTCGGCGAGCCGCTCGAGGATCGCGCTCAGCCGCGCAGCTCTGTGCATGGCAAAAGATCATATCGGTGCAGGCTGGCTGCTTGCCCGCGATCGGCCCGGGGTGCGGCGGCCGGCCCCGGGGATGGCTGGTCGTGCACGATTCGTCGCCGACAGATCAAATGCAGGCTTGCAAGCGTGACTGAATCCACTCTAGATTGACGGGATACGAGCGTAAACGATCGCTATTGAGCGGCCATCCCGGCGCTCAGGGTCCCCTGCCTGGCTTGCACTCGCTGAAAGTTGAGACAGATGACAAACCTCGGCATCGTCAGCAGACGGGCGGGAGCGCTCGTCCTGGCCGCTGGCCTGGTCACGGCCGCCGCGGCCTGCGGGTCGACCAGCACTACCAGCAGTCCCTCGTCCAGCGCGGCGAAGTCGATCACCGTCGCCGTTGCCTACCCGTCCCCGCCCAAGGCGCTGCTCGACCAGTTCACCAAGCAGACCGGGATCAAGGTGACCTGGGTGAACATCGGCTGGGACGACCTGCAGACCAAGATCGCCGCGGCCATGTCGGCGAACACCTACTTCGCCGACGCCGCCGACGTCGACTGGTCCAAGGTTGGGGAGTACCAGAAGACCGGCTGGTTCTACCCGCTGAACAAGTACTTCGACGTCTCCTCCCTCAAGTCGGACATGCCGCAGCTCGACACGTTCATCTCGGACAACCAGCTGATGGGCATGCCGTTCGACTCGTCGTTCCTGGTCACCACCGTGAACACCAAGGACTTTGCCAAGGCCGGGATCACGACGATGCCGACGACGCTCAGCGCGTTCACCGCGGACCTCAAGAAGGTCGGCGCGGCGAACGGCATGGCCAGCCCGCTGGACATCCACCTCGCTACCGCCGAGGGCCTGTCGACCTGCTGGTACCAGATCACCTCGGCGTTCGGCGGCCAGGTGCTGACCGCGCAGGACACCCCGGCCTTCACCTCCCCGAGCTCGCCCGGTTACAAGGCGATGACCTGGATAGTCGACGCGTACAAGAGCGGGCTGGTGCCCAAGGGCAACATCAACGAGACCGACTACCAGGGCTTCACCACCGAGATGGCGAAGAACCGGGTCGCGGCCGAGATGTGCGACTACTCCGGCAGCGTCGCCTCGATCTACAACGTGCCGTCGTCGTCCAGCGTGGTGAACGACACCGAGTACATCCCGACCCCGGGTGCCACCGGCTTGGGCGGCAACGTCGCCAACCCTGACGGCATCGGCATCCCGAAGACGGCCAGGAACGTGGCCGGGGCGGTGAAGTTCATCAAGTGGTTCACCGACACCGAGAACCAGGCCACCTGGGCCGGGCTGAAGGGCTCGTCCGACGTGGTGAGCACGTTCCCGCTCCCGGCCAGGCTGTCCAGCTTCAACCTGATGATCAAGGCGGGCAACATCGCCCAGGCGTCGCAGCTCGCCAGCATCCTCAAGGCGCACGCGAAGGCACCGTTCCCGAACGGGGCGCCGCCGTGGTACGTGCAGTTCAGCGCCTCGGTGCAGACCAACATCCACGAGGCGGCCACCGGCCAGGAGACCGTACAGCAGGCGGTCAGCGCGATAGCCGCCCAGGTGAACACGCTCAAGACCAGCGGCTGAGGCGGCGCTAGGCTCATCGCCCGACACATGAGGGAGGCCAGACGTTGAGCTCGGCGCGCCGTGGCAGGATGCTGCCGTACCTCCTGCTGTCGCCGCTGGTCGTGTTCATCGGCGCGCTCTCGTTCGTGCCCACCGCCGACACCGCGGTGGAGGCGTTCTTCCGGGTGATGCCGCTCGACCCGCCGACGCGGTTCGCCGGCCTCGGCAACTTCCGCGCGCTGTTTGCCACCTCGGCGGTGACCACGGCCTGGGTGAACACGGCGGTCTACGTCGCCGTGGGCGTCGTGGCGTCGGTGGTGGGAGGCACCGCGATCGCGGTGGCGCTCCGGCAGCGGTTCCGGCTCCGCGGCGTGGTCCTCGCGCTGGTCATCCTGCCGTGGGCGCTGCCGGCGGTGGTCGAGGCGGTCATCTGGAACTGGATCTACAACCCGACCTTCGGCGTGATGAACAGCGCGCTGCATTCGGCGCACCTGATCGGCGGGTACCACGTCTGGCTCGGCCTGGAGCGGTGGCTGACGATCGTGCTGATCGAGATCGTGCAGGTCTGGCAGATGACCCCGCTGTCGGCGCTGGTGATCCTCGCGGCGCTGCAGTCGATCCCGCCCGACCTCTACGAGGCGGCGCGGGTGGACGGGGCCGGCCCGGTGGCGTCGTTCCGGCGCATCTCGCTGCCGCTGATCCGGCCGGCGCTGGCCGTGTGCACGGTCGAGGCGCTGGTCCTGTCGCTCAACATCTTCGACCAGGTCTACATCCTGAACGGGATCGCGCCGCTGGGTTCCTCGGTGATGCTGCAGACCTACGTCACGACGTTCGAAGACCTCAACTTCGGCGGCGGCTACGCGCTGTCGCTGCTGATGACGCTGGCCACGGCGGCGGTGTCCATGGCGGCGCTGGCGCTGCTGTACCGCAGGGCGGAGGCCGCCTGATGGCGGCGGCCGGGGCTGGTGGGCGGACCGCGCGGGCGCTGACGTCGGCGGCGGCCGGGCCGGCGGCCCGGGCGCTGTCCCGCCGGCCGGCCCGGGTGCTGGGGCGCATCATCACGATCGCCGTCATCCTGCTCTGGTCGCTGTTCCCGGTCTACTGGGCGCTGAACACCAGCCTCAGCACGCTGTCCCGCGCGGACAGCGCGCCCGCGCACTACGTCCCGTCCCCGCTGGTCTCCGCAAGCTACCGTTCGGTGTTCGGGATCGGCGGCTCGGGCTACGGCATCTCCGGGGAGCTCGGCAGGTCGCTGCTCAACTCGGTCATAGAGTCCGGCGCCGCGATGGTCGTCACCGTGGTGATCGCGATCTTCGCCGCGTACGCGTTCGCGCGCATGCAGTTCCGGTTCAAGCGCACCATCTTCGTCAGCGTGCTGGCGACGCTGCTGCTGCCGGCCTACGCCACGCTGATCCCGCTGTACCGCATCATGGCCAGCCTCGGCCTGGTGAACACCTACCTGGCCGTGGTCCTCGTCTACGTGTCGGGCTTCCTGCCGCTGGCGATCTGGATCCTCTACAACTACTTCAACACGATCCCGCGCGAACTCGAGGAGGCCGCGTTCGTGGACGGCGCCTCGCCCATGCGGGCGCTGCTGCGGGTGGTGATCCCGGTGGCCAGGCCGGGCATCGCCGCTGCGGCCATCATCGCGTTCCTGCTGGGCTGGGCGCAGTTCCTGTTCCCGCTGATCCTCACCACCGACCTGTCGACCCAGCCGGTCACGGTCATCGTCGCGGCCCTGAACGAGCAGCGTATCGTGCCGTTCACGCTGTTGATGGCCTGCGGAGTGATCGCCGCAGCCGTCCCTGGCGTGCTCGCGCTGGTGCTCAACCGGTACATCGTCCAGGGCATCACCGCGGGATCGATCAAATAGGTCTGGCCGCCGCCAGGTAGTCGCCGACGAGGTCAAGGTAGCGGCGGGCGACGGCGCGGACGGCGGCGTCCCGGTCACCGCCGCCGGCAAAGCGGCGCAGCGCGTCCCACCAGATGGTCCGGCCGACGGCGAACCCGCCGAAGCCCTCGGTGGCCGCCGCGATGGCGAGCCAGCGGCGGACCGCCGCGTGGTCGGCCCCCCGGCCGAGCACGAGGCACCCCGCGTCCGGGTCGGCGGAGCGGACGGCCGCCGCGATCTGCGCCGCGTCCCGGAGCGACTCGGGCCCTTCTATCTTCCACAGCTTCGGGCGGACGCCGTCCGCGGCGATCTCGCGGACAGCATCCGCGGTCAGCCCCGCCCGGACCTCGCGGTCGAACCGCCCGCGGTCGTGCCCGACGGCGGCAAGCTGGGCGTCTTCCGGCGGGACCAGAAGCTCCAGCATGAGCTGCTGCGGCCGGCCCGCAAGCCACCCGGCGAACTCGCGCAGCCGCGCCCGCTGCCTGGCGTTCATCGCGGTGTCCCCGGCCGGGTTGTAGCGGATCAGGATCTTTGCGTAATCGGGACCGTAGTCGGTGACGACCCGGTCGGGGTGACCGCCGCGGAGGTACCGCAGTTCCCGCTGCCCGCTGACCTCGACCGGCATGGCGACCCGGACCCCGCCGGCCTGCGCCTTGGCCACGAACTCGCCGCCGTACTCGTCGTCGATGAGCAGCACGGGATCGCCGGCGCCCACCTCCGGTGCCGCGGCGAGGAGCGCGTCGACGACGATTCCCTTGGCCGCGACCAGCGTGGCGCGCTGGTCCGCGGTCGGCTCCCCGGCCAGGTTCATGAAGTCGCGGCGGAGCGAGTTGCGGTGGTCGAATGCCAGGGCGAAGACGAGTCTCATGGCTCGGTGACCGTCGTTCCGGCTTCCAGCTCGGCCACATCGTCCGCGTGCACCACCCCGGCGACGGGCTGCCGCACCGCCGCGGCGGACATCGCCGCTGCCCGGCGCAGCCGGTCCGGCCACGGCTGCCCGGCCAGATGCCCCGCGATCAGCGCGGCGAAGGCGGCGTCGCCGGCGCCGACCGTGTTGCCCCGCTGCGTGGGCGGCGTGGCCAGCAGCGACGCCTCCGGCAGCACGGCCAGCAGGCCGCGCGGGCCGAGCGAGACCACGACGCCCTGCGCGCCGTCGGCCAGCAGCCTGCGGGACGCGTGCACCGCAGCCGGCAGCGCGACCGGCACGGCCAGCCCGGCCGCCTCGGCCAGCTCGTGCTCGTTGGGCTTCACCAGGACCGGCTTTGCGGTGACCGCGGCCAGCAGCGGCCCGGCGTGCGCGTCGACGAACACCTC
>Ga0335075_10004886_pt1 | contig 20887 bp, 19 predicted proteins | sample Lox_Sample_24_FD_206723 | JGI IMG/M metagenome (GOLD analysis project Ga0335075, IMG submission 206723) | Soil microbial communities from Loxahatchee National Wildlife Refuge, Florida, United States - Lox_Sample_2.4 | ecosystem: Environmental > Terrestrial > Soil > Wetlands | place: USA...
TGTGTTCCGCCATCCCTGCCCCCAGGGCCGCCAGAATCAACGAAGTCAACGTCGGAGGCGCATCAATCTTCTCTGCAGGAGCGTCGGATTCTTGTCGTCGATGATGAGAGACTCCTCTCCGAAACGGCGGCAGCGATCCTGACGCGTGCCGGTTTCAAGACCATGGTGGCCTATGACGGGTTTAGCGCCTTGGAAAAGGCTGCCAAGTTTCGGCCAGAGTTTTTGCTGACGGACATTATGATGCCAGCCATGAATGGCGTTCAGCTCGCGATTGCCCTCACCAAAATGTCTCCGGGAATTAAAATTTTGCTCGTTTCAGGACAAGCGGGTATCTCGGACATCCTGGAGGAAAGTAGGCAACAGGGATTCGAGTTCCCTTTGTTAGCGAAGCCGATTCATCCTCTCAGACTGATCGAATCTCTCAACGCGCTTAAAGAGAACTAAGAAGCCAGCCGGGGCCTGAATGACCGATGGTAGTTCAAGCTCAGCACATGCGGAGAGTTGGATGTGAAACCTCCGACTCACTCATCCCATGTGATGGAATCGACCCCGTAGGCGTCCACCAACCCAAGGATCTTCTTCGGTGTATGCGGTTCTCGATTTGCGCGTTCTTCCCAGGACAACTCGCATTCCAGCATTGCGAGACCGGTAGAGGCTCGGTAGGTGGGCTTCCATTGCTTAATGGAACATCCTACTTCCTTGAGCGCGGCCCGGAAACCGTCCTCGTCTGGGGATTTGCTGAAAGTGACCTGAACCTTGGCGGAGTGCTTACGATGGAACATTCCTTCAAGATACTTAAGCGCCCATAGGATGAGGACAGCCACTGTCCCACCCGTTACTCCCAGCCAAAGCTGACCACCGCCAAACAGCAGGCCGAGGACGGTCACAAGCCAGATCGTTGCCGCCGTCGTAACGCCGCTAATCGTATTATGATCGCGCTTCATGATGACTCCGGCTCCAATGAAACCGATGCCCGACAGGATGCCAAGAGGAAGGCGTTCAAGGTCTAGGACGGAGAAGGAAGAGGAGGTCTTCCCAGCGGTTGCGAGCAGAAGATTGGCCTGCAACTGGGCCAAGGTTGCCGCCAGACAGACGAGCATGGTGGTACGAATCCCGGCGGGATGTCCGTGCTCATCGCGATTGAGGCCGATGATGAAGCTAAACAGCATCGCGAAAGCGATCCGAATCGCAACCTGGTGCCAATGTAGTTCGAGCGGCATTATGTCCTCCTTGCACGTCCCGGCTCTGGGTCAAGACCCGCAGTTTGTCACAAACCATCGCAGAGAAACAAACCATATTGATGCAGTGACACAGTCCATATTTGCTATTTGCTTCGACTTGCCTTGGTAAGGCGGACGGCGGTCTTAGGGCCCTTGCATCCGAGCAGCGCGTATTTCTTACCCTCCAGTTCGTGATAGTTCACGAAGAATGACTGAAGTTCGTGAATCCACTTTTTGGGAAGATCAGACAGGGTTTTGATTTTCGCGTATTGATGGGTCGATGCTGATACCGCAACCAGCCGATCATTACGCAGCCTTTCCTTGCCATCAATCTGTTCGCCCTCTATAACGCCAATGAGACGCGCCCTGACAGCGACTCCGGGGAACACAGGTTCGTCCATGAGCAGAAGTACGTCGATGGGATCGCCATCATCTCCCTTTGTCTTGGGCAGAAATCCAAAGTCGTACGGAAAGACCATGCCAGCCGGAAGGACGCTCTTGAGCGTGAAGATTTCCTGGTCTGGGTCGAAGGAAAATTTATTCCGGCTTCTGGCGGGCGTTTCGATGATGACTTGCACGATTTCGTCTCCATCCGGAAACGGCTTTAGTTTCGTGGGATCGCTTAGAGACTTCATAGTTACCTCCGGGAAATTGAGAACGACCTCTTATACGATGCGTGTTGCGCGTCGCATCGGGCTGTCGAAGCTTTCGCTCGGATGGATGAAGCTGTGTATCGTGCACGAGCGCATTCAAGCAGGCAGCTGGCATCACTGGCCGGAGTCACACGGTCTCAATTGGTGCGCTAGGGCTTTTGCGTTGAGGAGTGGTCAGATACACGTGGGAGGTCAAGGGCTCGATAACAGCTAATTCAATACCCTGACCGTCTCTGAGGATTTCGGGGTTAGCGGACTGGAACGATGGACTTCTTTCGTTCCAGCAACTCCAAAACTGTAGCGTCCACGAGGTAACGGATGGTGCCGCTACACGCAACGCATTCGATTTGCCGCAGCTCTGCCGATGCGGTGTCGTCAGGAACTGAAGAGGAGCGTAGACATTCCGGACAGGTTATCACAACGTATTCTGCATCTCCCTTGGGAATCCAGAGCGGCGCCTTAAGTGCTTTGCCCAGGTGCGGACGGATAGGAGAATCGGAGATGAGTTCCTTCATCTTGTCCAAAAGCTCTTGCGGTGTGTAGCCGCCCTTCTGAAAAAAATGATCCACTAACAGGCCAACAGGCATATTGGCGAGGATATATTCTCCACTTATGGCAATCGTTGGAATGTGGGGAAACCTCCGGCGAACAATCGAGAGGAATTCGAAACCCGACATTTGGGGCATTCGCAAATCTGAGATGATGATGTCCGGCAACACCTCTCGCAGAATGTGAAGTGCGCCGAATCCGCCATCAGCAGTTCGCACAGAATACCCGAAGCTACGCACGATCGCTGCCGTGGTTTCGAGCACGATTGGATCGTCCTCGACAATGAGTGCACGACAACGGAAAGAACGATTGGCGTCGGTGACATTCATAAGCGTGAATTATATTCCCAATTTGCGGATGTCAGAACGGCTCGATTCATAGTCTTCCGCGTACTTTTCTCAGCAGATGATTCAACGAGTGAGGTCAATCGGCGCATCATGCTCAATCGCAACCGAGCGAGAAGTGTGTGCACATTGTGCCATTGACCAGCGAGGAACGAGTCCATGCCGAGGAAACTGGTCCGTCGCTTTCGAAATCGCGTACATCCAGTCAAATTGCTTCGGGAAGGAAGCGGCTGATGTGCAGATGATTGAGCCGTTCGGGTTCGCCGCTGTGGGAATAGGTGGAAAGATGCCGGTCGCGGTAAGCGGCTATCTAAACCCAGAACGGACAGGCTTTTGAAGCTAGTCAAAGGTGTCGCTGTTCCGATCATCTATCAGATGCACTGGTACCGATTGCGATGTACGTGGACGACAGTCCAATTGCCCCGCAGGTGTGGGACCTCGCGCTGTCGATCAATGGGAATGAACTGGCTTGGGATGTGAATGGGGACGAAATCATAGGTGTCACTCCTGCTGAGTTGGCGGAGCAGATCGTCAAGCAGTTGATCGAATATCGAGACGAGTACCAGACGGCATGTTCCCAGGGCTGGCTGACATAAGCTTGACAGCACTGCGCAGCGCCGCTGATTTTCGGAACCGCGACTTAGGGTTGGAGTTAAACGGAGAGAGGAGGTCGGTCTATATGGCATTGCCACATGAGCAGCGCGGAGAATACGTGGAGCGATTCATCGCCGATCTCAGCTCCATGTTCTTCTTAAACGACTTCGTATTCCGCAAGCCGTCATACGTCACCGGCGGCCACAAGCGCGAGGTCACGGACCTGCTGCTCGTGCTGAACCAAGAATGCATCCTGATTAGCGTGAAGGGCACAGATGGTGAGGAAAAGACTGACGACCGCTTTCACTTCTGGGTGCAGAAGAAGGCGGGGCAGGCCAGTAACAATGCGAAGGTGGCATGCCAGCGGACGGCCCGACTCGAGATCTCGGGTATAAATCTGTGGGGCGAAGAGAGGACCTTCCCTGCCGGGTCGCTGACTCCAGTCTGTGGGATTGGGTTGGTGGAGTGTTCACAGGACATGTTCGGAGAGATCGCGCTCGGCATTTCCACCGGAGGTGCAAGTGCTGGGACCTACCCCGTTCACACACTTTCTATCAACGACTTCCTGAACATCGCGATGCTGCGTCGCCATCAAAGGACGCAAGCGCCGTACTCACAGATGCCATCGTTACATTGGCTCCAAGCAGCGTTTGAGAGTTGCGGTGAACGACTGGCTTGGCATCGAACCCGGGTGAGTTGTTCAGTCCGCGACTGGACGCGTAGCCGACTTTTCGGCCAAGTGACGACAGATATGTTTGTCGCCCCCAACACGGAGGCATTCCTTTGGGTCTGCCTCTCAACCAGTCGAAATGGTGCATCGCACATTCCACTTAAGTCGCTACACCTCCTGCCCATTTGATGTTCTACCGATGAACCCTGTACACAACCTTACGAGCCCGGTCGAAAAGGAACCGCCACCTTCACTGTGGTTCCGTGCCCTGGTTCGCTATCGAACTCAAACGTCCCATTCAGCCGGAGCACTCGCTCTCGCATATTAATCAGCCCGAGGCCTCCTGTCTTTCCGATCGGGTCTGGGGTGCAACCAACGCCATTATCGGACACAGAAAGCCAAACGCGACCGTCGGACCGCGTAAGCCTAATCTCGACCTTCTTCGCTTCTGAATATTTGGCGGCATTGCCAAGTGCTTCCTGAGCGATGCGGTAGAGACACAAGGCAGCCCCGGGAGAAAGCTCCTCCACGTTTCCGTCAATCTCACACGCCACAGGCAGGCCGCGTACCTTGCTGAACTCCTCGCAATACGCACACAGGGCTGCGGGCAGCCCCGCCTCCTGTAGCAGGGCAGGATGAAGTTCATGCGATAAATGACGGATATCGGTTCCGATTTGGAGAAGTTGTTGTTGAAGACCATTGATCGTTCCTGTTGCTTCCGAATCGGGCGGTACCTGTCGTCTTGCCTTGCCTAGCCTGAGAGTAACGGAAGTGATCTGCTGGAGAATGCCGTCGTGTAGTTCTCCGGAGATGCGCATGCGCTCTGCTTCCTGCGCTGTGATTAGCTGTTCGTTCAACGCGCGGATTTCGATCTGGTGCCGCTCTAAAACGGCGTGGCTCCGTTCCAAAACCCGGACGCGAAGGCGATGGGCCGCCCATAGGAGCGCTAGAAAAGCCGCCACACACAGCGTGAGGAACCAATTCGTCTGGTAATAAGCGGGCGCAATCGAGAAGTCCAAAGACGCGCCTTCCTCATTCCACACTCCGCTATTGTTGCAGGCGATCACGCGGAAGTGATACTTGCCCGGAGAAAGATTGGTATAGAACGCCTGCCGGCGATTGCCTACGTCCCTCCAGTCGCGATCCACGCCTTCCAACTTGTAGCGAAAGAGATCCTTCTCCGGAGCGATTAAGCTGAGTGCGGTGTAGTCGATCTCCAGATCGCGCACCAGCGGCGGCAGACGCCCGCCTGCCGCTCTCAGAGTGGATGCGTCGTAGATCTTGCGGTCGGCGGTCACTTGCTCGATGTGCACCGGCGGAGGCAGTTTGTTGAAGGGAAGATGGCGCGGATCGACGATTTGCACGCCCTCTCCGGTCACGAACCACAATTTGCCATCCGTGGACTTCGCCACGCGCGGACCGTAGGCGCTGGCCGCGCTCGAGCGCAGCCTAACCCCGTCTGACGCATCCCAAACCGTCGATTCAACCCTATGCTTGGGGTCGGCGATCCACGCGTCCAGATCGGTCCGGCTGATGCGCACAAGGCCGCAGGCTGTGTACAGCCAGAACCAACCACTGTCGTCTTCCATTGACCAGTGAATCATGTTGCACGGCAATCCATTCCTGGTTGTGAGCGTAACGATGCGGCCGTCTTGGAGCCGGCTGACGCCGCCATCCTGGGTTGCGACCCACAGCGCCCCATCGTGATCAAGTCGAAGGTCGGGGACATTGCCCTCGCCTAGCCCTTCAGCCGATGTGAACGACCTGCGGATCTGACCATCCTTGAAATAGGACAACCTCCCGCCGGCCCAGAATCCAAGCCACAGCCCGCCTGGCTCACGACTCGAGAGCAGAACCTCTGCAATTTCCTCAGGTCCCAGCTGTGACCAGGGGATCAGCTCGACCAGACGCCCGTCCACCAGGTGCATCAGGCTTTTTTGCTCTGAAAGCCAGAGGTTGCCCGCCTTGTCTCCCGTGATGTAATGCACATTCCCACCACCCGGTACGCCAGCCAGGACACGAAACCTGCCCTCCTCGAAATAAGCCAGTCCATGACTCGTAGATACCCAGATTCGCCCGCGGTCATCCTGAAATAGCGACTCCGGTGCATCATCCGGCAGTCCATTTGCCTTGCCAAAGATTGTCGCTTGTCCGCCCTTCCACCTGGTCAAGCCCTGGTGAGCGCCTACCCAGATGGTCCCGTCTGTGGCTGCGAGCACGGCTTGAGTAGCATCGCTGGACAAACCTTGTTTCACAGAAACAGTTGCCACCGGGAGTTCTCGAAAACGGTCGAGTCCGCCAGTGCTGGCGACCCAGACATTTCCTTCACGATCTTCAAAAACGCTGAGGACTACATCGCCTGAGAGGCCATCAGCTCGCGAAAATACATCGGTCCGGCCGTGATGTACGTGGATGAGTCCCCGCTCCACCGTTCCGATCCAGAGACCTCCGTCGCGATCCCGGAGCAGTCTGTTCGCATCCACATCGCGGTCCTGAAGCAATCGATTCGAATTGATTGGGCCTCGAATGGCATACGTTTCGACGTTGTTGCCGGCGAGTTGCATGAGTCCTGAGCCGTGCATGGCAATTAACAGCCGTCCGTTGTCGGCCTTACTTAGGCCAATGAGCTCAGTCGATGTTGGATATCGCTGCGGAGGACCGGGCTTCATTCGCCAGAGCCCGGATTGCGCAGCGGCCCAGAGATTGCCGGAGCTGTCCTCATACAAAGACCAGACGGCTCTGCCGAAGGCGCCGTCCTCCCCGTAGCATTGTGTGCTTCCGCTTCGGATTGCGCAGAGCCGCCCAGTGGGAGTGCCCAGCGTGCCGGCCCACACCGTGCCCTCACGATCCTCATACAGCGATGCCACAAACTGTCTCCGGAGCTCCGGCTCCGGGCGCCAGGTCAGCTTGCCGCTACTCCAGGTCACAAGACCGGAAAAGGTGCCGATCCAGAGAGTGCCATCGCGCGTGACAAGCAGGCTATTGATATTTTTGTCAGGGAGATGCTGACCCGCGGGTGGTTGCCATAGTGTGCTGCGAACTCCGTCGAAGCGAAACAACCCGAATTCCGTGCCAAACCAGAGATACCCATCGGGCGTCTGGGCTATGGCGTAGATGTTTCCCATGGAGAACCCGTCCCGGACCGTCCACGCGGTGTGGGCGTACTGGTTGACCTCCAGAGACGGATCCAACGCGGAAGCGCAGCGGCAGCACGTCAGCAGAATTGCCAACCTGATTATCGCTCTTCTGCGCACCCTCTCCATATAGGTGTCTTCATCTTAGACTCACGCGCATTGGACTGGGTTCACGTTGGCGCCTGGTCCTCCGCCTTACATCTCGGAATGTTATTCGGTGAGACTATCCCTTACACAGGAGCTTCCTCGGCTCTCCTGTCCACGTAGTAACGCATTTGCGGGCGATCTTGCGTCTGTACTGGGTCACCGGGCAACCGCAAAAGTGACTGCTTAATCGTGTCGAGAAAGGGATCAGATTGTTTCGGAGATCTAGCACACTTCAGGTTGTCCTCGTTCTTATCTTGGTGTCAAAAATTGAGCCCCTGTCGAACTGCCGACAAGCTGTTCAAATGCCCGTCAAACAGACGAAAGACCGCAGAATGAGAAATCCGCTCAACTTGCTGATGTTGCGGGATTCAACATCTCGCGCCAATTGTGGCCTTACGAGTGCATTAAGACAGGTAAGGTGTACAAGGCTATTGAAGAACAAGATCAACCTCGTACGCCCAGGAGAATACGATGCGTTCTGAATTAGTCTTCGAGGCAATGACTCACGTGTCAAATCGGTTCTTACTTGCAAAGGTCGCCTCCAAAGCAACCCGGAAACTGCACAGGCCAAACAGTCGCATACAGGAGACGATGAACGACGTGTTTGTGCGCTTCAGCTATGCCAACCCTATCGCCAGCGCACGGCATCCTGAGACCGGGCACTTGTTCCATCGCGCCGCATAGGATGAGATGTGTTTGCGCTCCCATACTGAGCGAATGGTTAGTTTCGGGCCGCGTGCCCGATTCATCTGTTCGCTGTCTGAAGACACGGTCGATTCCAATCAATGAACTTGATGAAAAGACTCGGGGACGAAGGGAGTAAAGATGCTAGCCCAACTGCGGAACACAGATGAAACAGAGACATCGTACACAAGTGTCACTGACTTCGCCGAGATATTCGCGGAAGAGATGCGCAGCCTGTACCTTCTCTCGTTTTTTCTCATGGCGAACAAGGACAAAGCCGAGCAATGTTTCGTCGGTGCATTCGGGGATTGTGTCGAGGGAATCGATGCATTCAGGAATTGGTCCCGTCGGCGGGCTCGCCGCGCCACTATCAAGCAAGCCACCCGGATGATCGGACCCGCCTACAAAGACACAGATGACTGGTCAGTCGACAAGGTCAAAGAAAAATCGAGCGCGCCAAAGGGCAGCCTTTTCGCTGCGGTTATTTCACTCCAAGCCTTCGAACGATTTGTCTTTGTGATGTCGGTTCTCGAACGGCAGTCCGACGGAGACTGTCTGAGTCTTCTTAAATGTTCGCGGCGAGAGATCAAAATAGCCCGCGAGTTGGTTTTGAGCTTCCTTACGACCATTGACACCAGTGGCGATCAGCTTCAAGAAGCCGCATATTCATGGCGGGCATGTCTGAGCCTGGATTATCCCGCTTGATTTTGTAACGATGGCGAAGCGACTGAACGAAGAGGGCAGGAGAACACGAAGGTGGAGCGCCCGTGGGAGAACGTGAACTCGGACAATCTGCTGTTGAAGGTCCCGCCCAGGGAAGTCCAAGCCGGGGACGGCGCAGCCGAGCAATCGACCATGCGCAACAGCATGGGTTTGCGGAGGGAGAGCGTGCCGATTGGCGAACCAGCCAATGCGGCACGCTGCGCTGTCGTGCACTAGCGCTCGTTTGAGCTGCGTGCGGCTCCCTGATCCAGAGTCGGGTCAGCAATCAGCACCGCCCAAATGTTCGTGACGTTGATTCCTCCGTCTGCCATCGTTCTGTTCCCTTCCGTTAGCCGATCCGTTAGTTGAGCGATCCGGCATGCATGATTTCCATAAGCTTTTGGTTATCGCTATAGTCCACGGGGACACCGATTACAACCGGTCCGTCAATCTCCAGCGCTTTGCGGATTTTGGGCGTGACTTCTTCCGGGCGATGGATCATCATGGCGTGCGCGCCGCACGAACGTGCGATTCCGGCAACGTCAACATGGCCAAACTCCGCAGCGGACTCGCGGCCGTATTTCGCGATTTGCTGGAACCGGACCATGTCATAGCCGCCGTCCATCCAGACTAGATGGACGAGGTTGGACTTAAGCCTGACGGCAGTCTCAAGTTCCATGGACGAGAACATGAACCCGCCATCGCCGGAGATAGAAATCACCTTCTCGTGCGGGCGGACCAGAGATGCCGCAATCGCCCACGGCAGGCCCACTCCCATCGTTTGTTGTCCGTTGGAGATCAGCACCTGTCGTGAACGAAAGCTGTAGAGGTAGCGAGCGAGCCAAATATGGAAAGAGCCCATGTCAAGGCAAATCGTCATATCGTCACTCATGAGTCCCTGCAGTTCGTGCACCAGACGCATAGGGTGGATGGGAATGCCATTCATGCGACTGGCACGATCCGCGAAGATAGCCCGTTCTATCGCAATTTCACTCAAGATCTCAAGATTGCCACCGTGCGAGATCGGATTCAACCGCCTGGTCAAGTGTGCCAGGGTGGCCGCAACGCCGCCGGTCAACTCTAGGTCAGGCTCGTAGTGTTTATCCGAGTCGGGACGCACGACGTCGATGTGGATGATGCGGTTGCCTCTTCCCTTGTTCCACAGAACGGTTTCGTACTCGATGGGGTCGTAGCCTACCGTGATCACAAGGTCCGCCGCATCGAGGAGCCGGTCTCCCGGCTGATTGTGGAACAGACCGACGCGTCCGCCGAATTGTGATAAGAGATCCTGTGGGACTACGCCTGCAGCCTGATATGTGTTCACGACCGGAAGGCGTGTCTTTCTGAGAAAAGTACGAACTGCATCTGCCGTCTCCAGCTGACTTGCCAGCATGCCGAGCAGCACAACGGGATTCTTTGCCGCGTTGATAGCACCGGCAGCCAGGTCAATAAAGAGCTCATCGGCAGCACCGGGATGGTCAGGGAATACCGGCGTGAGCACCTCTCCGTTTGTCTGCCCGGCCATGACGTCCATGGGCAGGCTGATGAAGGAGGCTCCGGGGCGTCCCGATTCCGCCACGCGAAAGGCATCCGCGACCACTTCGGAGATTGCGTCGCTGGAGTTGACTTCGGCGCTGTACTTGGTCACGGGTTTCATGAGCGAAACGGTATCCATGGCTTGATGGACGCGCTTCAGGCGATTCGCAACGGTGGTAGCGCCCCCCAGCGCGACCACCGGGTCGCCTTCCGAGGTCGCAGTTGCGAGCCCAGTAACAAGGTTCGAGCAACCTGGACCGGAAGTGGCGATGCAGACGCCCGCCTTGCCTGTCATTCGTCCGATGCCGGCGGCAATAAAGGCCGCATTCTGTTCGTGGCGGCAGACGATCGTCTTGATTTTCGAATCCACCAGCGCATCGAAGACCTTGTCAATCTTCGCTCCGGGAATGCCGAAGATGTACTCGATCCCTTGCGCCTCGAGATTGTTGGTCAGCAATTGTGCTCCGGATCGAGCAGCAGCAGCTTTTCCGTTCCGCGAGCTTTCGTCAGAGAGCGCGTCGCTCATGGTTACTTCACTCTTTCTGGCTGGAAACTTTCCGCCTTCTCTAAGTCCTGGGAAGGATCCCGGCGCAGGTCGGCGTCGAGAAAGGAACTGGTCTCCGGTAGCACAAGGTTCATGCGGGTGCCACGCTGGAGCTGCAATGTCAGCTCCGCTCCATGGCAGTCGAGCAGGTGGCCGCCGCCCTTGCGGTCCTCGCTCAGGAAGTGCAGATGATATCCGGGAATGCTCAGCGTCTTTGCATATTGCGGCGACCAGAAGCCCACGAGCGTGCCGTAGACGCGGCGGTATTCGAACTCGGGCTGTACGGTAGCCGCGTCGATCAACCTGGTGCCCGCCTTCATCCCGCATAGCGCGCGGGTCCGGACGTAATCGAAGTATCCCTCGACCCGCAGAGAATAGAAGATGTTTTCGGAAGGTCTCAAATGATCGAATACCTCTGTCAGGCTGGCGACGCTTGGGCAGCGCTTGAGTATGATCTCTGTTTCCGGTTGAAACTGACTTACGGTCGCAAACGGTGTCAAAACATCGTCGGCCACTTCATGCACGGAACCATCACAGCGCACCTGAAAAACACGCCCTTCCACAACCACCATCTCCCCGTTGAGTTGCTCGAACGTGCCGATCCCCAGATCGCCATACCTGCGTAGCGTGCCCACATCCAGTGTTCCCTCGCCTACGCCCTCAACCAGCGCGCTCGACGTTGAGATCTGATAAATCCTGTTGCGGCTGTTCTCGAGATACTCCGACAACGCGCCCAGGACAATATCGTCTGGGCTGTCGCCTTGCTCGTTGCCTTGTGCCTGCATGGCTCTCCAAAGCTCAGGGGGAACATTGATATTGAGTTGCAGCATTTTGGTCTACCCTCTTTCGGCTCCCTTACAAAAAAAGAGATTCATCCTAGCGAGCGCAATGCGGGTTGATTTTGTTATCGAGGGGCGATTCTTGCACAATTCTGTAAATTGCCGATTCAGGACGGCGACTGTAACGATTGAGAGCACTGCGCTCGCCACAATGGTGGCCGCCGCCTTTGAAAGAATAGAGGGGATACCTGATGCGAAATCTATCTGAGAAAAGTCTTAGCTGCGCGCCGCGCGGTACTCATGAGGAGAAAGGCCAGTCTCGCGTCGAAACAGCCTGCGAAAATTCTTTGGGTCCACAAATCCGACACGCACCCCAATTTCGAAGATGCTCATTTGCGAATTGCCCAGCATCTCTTTTCCCCGATCAATTCGGCGTTGAATGACGTATTGGTGAGGGCTGAGTCCAGTCGAATTCTTAAAAAGATGTGCGAAGTAGTAGGGGCTCATGCCTGCTTCGGTGGCGAGATCTGAAAGACGGATATCTTGGTGAAGGTAAGCCTCAACGTAGTCGAAGACCTTCTTGAGACGCGAGGCGGGAATTTTGCCCCCGGCCCCATAAACGCTGGGCCGCAGAACGGAATATTGCTTTGCCAGAAGCATGGCAACAGCGTTGCCCACCTGCTCTCCAAACAGACGCCCTGCAGGTGCGCCTTCCCGCAATTCCGCATAAAGTGTCTTGAGCAGATGCTCCAGACGTTGATCTTTGAACGCCCAGCGTTCTGCAATTTCGATTGTTGCGCCGGGAAATTTGCCTTCTGTGAGATGTTCAAGGTGCACATGCTCCAGATCAAAGAGAACACGGTCGTAGGCTCCTTCCAATGTAGAGCCGTTGCATGCGGAGGTGCCGTGTAAAGCCAGGCTCCCGGCATCCGCGACCTCACACTTCCCTCCAGATTCTGATCTCCATTTGAGGCGTAAGCTCGCGTTGAGCTGCATACTTAGTAGGATCGAAGAGTGGCTATGGTTTGGAACTTCGAATCCGTGGGTTCGGTGCCGTTCCAGAAGGAAGCCTTCCCACCGCTGTGAGGCACTGGAGAGCAGCGGCAGAAAAGGGACAAGTGGAAAGCGCTGGCCGTCACCATCGATGCTGATGCGCCTGATCGGAACATCTTCTCTACTCTCGTCTTTGCTTTTCAATTCTGAATGTCTACCTCAAGACCGCCTTTAACACGCACAACGCGGGAAGATAAATAATCGACGCCGCAAGCAGGCGGCGTGCGGCGAGTCTGGATCGCCGAAACACGAACTCCAAGCCAAAGTAGAGGTATCCCAAGCCCAGCACTAATCCGGTGCATTCAAAAATTGCTGCATGCCGTGCCGGTCCTTGCACGATGCCGATCGGGATCAATGCGAGCAGCGGCAAGATGGTTTGCAGAATTACAAAGGCAAATGTCGCGTTCCCTTTCGGCAGCATGTGGTAGCCGGCGCGCTCGTAGTCTTCGCGATACATCCAGGCGATCGCCATGAAATGCGGGAACTGCCACAGGAGAAGGGTGGCATAGAGTAGCCAGGCCTCCATGTTCAAGTGACTCGATACCGCGGCCCAGCCGATGATCGGAGGCATGGCTCCAGGAAAAGTCCCGACGAAAACGCACAGAGGCGTTCTTCGCTTAAGTGGGGTGTACAAGAATAGATAAGACAACAACGTGAGAAGCGCGAGCAGGCTTGCAAGCGGGCTGGAAGTTAGATCAAGATAAATGCTGCCAGAAACTGCCAAGGCAGTCCCGAATATCAATGCAGAGTTGGGCTCGATGCGGCCGGCAGCGACGGGGCGCCGCGCGGTCCTGCGCATTTGTGCGTCGAAGCTTCTTTCGAGGTACTGGTTGAGGGCCGCCGTGCCACCGGCAACGAGCAAGGTCCCGAGCAGAGCGTTGAACAGCCGTGGTAATGAAATGTGTTGCGCTTCGCTTGCGGACCCTAGAGCGAATCCGGCGAAGGTTGTGATCAAGACCAGGAAATTGACTTCCGGCTTTGTCACCGCCCAGTAGCAGGCGATGAGAGAACTACCCGTGAGCGGACGGTCCGGGACGGCCCTGGAACTGAGCGTGGTAACGATTGGCTCGCTGCCCATCCTAACAGCCTCCATGCTTGGACGTCATTCACGTTACGCCGGAATCCCGGCGAGTGTCTCATCCGAGACTAGCCCAATTGAACCGCCGCGCTAGCAGAAGCGCCCTCGCGCAGTGCGGCTCGTAGTCCTCAATTCATTCCATCGATTTGGGAGATTGCTACGAAAAACATTTCACTGTGATTGCTCTTCGATGTCGCGATGGGTATATCTGCATAGAGTGTGCTTTGCAACGCACCGGGGCGAATTCATCGTGTCGATCAGTTGCACTCACCACCGTCCAGCAGTTGTGACGCTCTCATCGCGTTCGCGTGCATTCCTGACGGCCCGCGATCGCCGTTTTTGATGGACTGGCTCGGGGCAAAGTTCCGGAAATGTCGATTCTGGGAGTTCGGACCGAACTGCGCATGGCGTCCCGAGATCGCATCCCTGGAGAGCAGCGATGCGCGCAACGTTTTTTTTGCGCGGGAAAGCCTGGACTTCGCCGCCGGAATAGTGATGCCGAGAGCCTTTGCAATCTCATTTGTTGAACAGTCCTGTGCATGTTTCAGTTGGACTACATCGCGGAAGACTGAGGGCAGTTGGAGAACCGCTATCCTGAGCAGTTCTTCTCTTTCACGTCGTACGCAGCTACTCTCGGGACTCTCCGCATGGTCCGGCCATTCCCATACTCCCCAATTCCCGGACTCATCGTTGGCATAGTCGATTGGGATTTCTTGAACGCGCTTGCGCAGCATTACGAGAGCCGAGTTGATCGCGATCCGATTCAGCCAGGACGAAAATGTGGATCGGCCTTCAAATTGGTTCAAGTGAACAAAGGCCTTCAAGAATGAGTCCTGGAGCGCATCTTCGGCATCCTGCCAGTTCTTGGTAATTCGGTATATCTTTCGCACAATCCGGTTGGAATGGCGTGCGCAGAGTGTAGAGAATGCCCGCCGATCTCCCGATTTCGCGGCAACAACTAACAGCTCTTCGGTTGGGTCTTGCGTGCTTTTGGCGACTACCAAGCAGCTTTTATCTGAGACAGGTGGAGTCATGGACATACCTCATTCGAGAGTCAGGATGGCTGGTCGTTTGCGCGGCCCTGCTCGAAAGGAAGCACGCCCGGTACCAATTATGGAACTGTCCCTGATTCGTTATGTTTCGAGGTGATAAAGCTTGATAATTCACTCCTCTATCAAATGTCTCGCGGCATTTGCCATAGAGCATTGGCAGTGTCAGCACTCCGGCATCTGATGTCTACTTCCTGACCAATTGCCAACTCAGCAGCATTGCGGTCAAGCATCGGCCCGGTATTCGTGCGCATGGTTCCGGCATTTCGGTCGCCCGCTATGCTGCTTAACGGTTATGGAACAGCAATTGCATCGTTCAGGATATGTTTTGCTGCAAGTGACCCACGCCCGAAATGGAGATCGAGGGGCGGTGGTTAAGGCGCTTCAGGTTTTTGGATATTGCATGGGTATAGTCGCGGATCAACTCGAACGATCTGCTGTCAGCCCTTGGACAGACCGAGTCAAGCCTTAAGCAATATGCGAAATCACTCCATGATAAGGCTGTGGTTTTGACAGTGCTTTCAATAGACGCGGATGAAATGGCACGGAAATGAACGAATTAGCTGAGCAACACATTTGGAGACACACTTGCTCCGTGGGCGCTGTATGCAAGGAGTCAAAACCTGAGACTGGTGTGGGAAAGGGAGAGACATGGCAAAGAAAGTAGCTGACCTGCTGGTCGATGTTTTGCTGGAAGCAGGCGTCCAGCGCATCTACGGCCTAAGCGGCGACTCGCTCAACGGAATAACGGAGTCGATTCGCACCCGTGAACAGATCGAGTGGGTTCATGTGCGCCATGAAGAGACGGCGGCATTTGCGGCCGGCGCCGAGGCCCACCTAACGGGAAAACTGGCCGTCTGTGCCGGGAGTTGCGGTCCCGGAAACCTGCATTTGATCAATGGCCTCTACGATTGTCATCGCAACCGCGTGCCGGTGCTGGCCATTGCCGCTCAGATTCCGAGTAACGAGGTCGGCAGCGGATACTTCCAGGAGACGCATCCCGAGCATCTCTTCGCGCAGTGCAGCCATTACTGCGAGTTGATCTCACAGCCTGACCAGATGCCCCGTGTGCTGGAGATTGCGATACAGACTGCGCTCTCACGACGCGGCGTAGCGGTCATTGCTCTTCCTGGCGATGTGGCCCTGCGGGATGCCGTCGGGGAAACACCGCGGCTTCGCTTTCCGCGGCCAAGCCCTACCGTGTGCCCATCCGAACACGAGATAAACACATTGGCGGACCTGCTCAATCGCTGGGAGAAGATAACTATCCTGGCGGGCGCGGGTTGTGCCGGAGCTCATGACGAGTTGATTGAGCTTGCCGGCAAACTACAGGCACCCATCGTGCATGCGCTGCGCGGCAAGGAATTCATCGAGTACGACAACCCGTTCAGTGCGGGTATGACGGGTTTGCTCGGATTCTCTTCCGGCTATCACGCCATGATGAACTGCGACGTGCTGCTTATGATTGGGACCGACTTCCCTTATCAGCAGTTTTTTCCTAAGGACGCCACAATTGTGCAGATCGATCTTCGCGGTGAGCAAATCGGCCGCCGCAGCAAAGTCGACTTCGGCTTTGTAGGAGACGCAAAAGCAACGATCCGAACCCTGCTACCGAAACTGGAGCGGCACCGATATGAAGCGCATCTGGAGGGATCGCTGGAGCATTATCGCCAGGCGCGCCAGGGGCTGGACGACCTCGCGACCGGGGAACCGGGCAAGAAGCCGATCCATCCTCAATATGTAGCACGCGTGCTCGATCAACTTGCGGCGAAAGATGCGATTTTCACCTGTGATGTCGGCACTCCAACGATCTGGGCTGCGCGGTATTTGACAATGAATGGAGGGCGGCGAATTGTCGGGTCGTTTACTCACGGATCGATGGCCAACGCCCTACCGCAGGCGATTGGCGCACAGGTCAGTCATCCGTGGCGGCAGGTCATCTCGATGTCGGGCGATGGCGGCTTCGCAATGCTGATGGGAGATCTGCTCACGCTCAGGCAGCACGAATTGCCAGTAAAGGTGATCGTGTTCAAGAACGATTCTCTTGCCTTTGTCGAACTAGAGATGAAAGCTGCCGGAATTTTGGACTACGGAACAGGCCTGCATAATCCGGATTTCACCAAGATTGCCGAGGGTGCGGGTCTACTCGGATTGAGAGCCGAGGCTCCGGAACACGTAGAGCCGATGATTGCGCAAGCTCTCAAACACAATGGACCGGCGTTGGTCGAGGTCCTGGTCTCGCGCCAGGAACTCTCCATGCCTCCGACCATTACCTACGAACAAGCAAAGGGATTCGGCCTCTTCATGATGAAAGCGATTCTCAGCGGTCGCGGTGACGAAATCGTCGATCTGGCGCGAGTCAACTTGCTCCGCTAGTCACAGTCGGGCACAAAAAAAAGAGAAGGGGGACACGCAAATCGACACGGCATTGTCCATCGCGACGGCAAATCGGTTGGAGATTCCTCGCGGCATGGATCTCCTCAATCGGCAAGGTGTGAACAAAGGCACGGCGTTCACGGAGCAGGAACGTAATGAGTTTGGTCTGCAGGGGCTTCTGCCGCCGTATATCGAAACTCTCGGCGAGCAAGTAGTCCGGGCCTACAAGGCCTACCTCAGGAAAGACGACGATCTGGAACGGCACATCTACCTGCGCGCTCTGCAGGACACGAACGAGGTTCTCTTCTACAGGCTCCTTCTGGATCACATCGAAGAAATGACGCCCATTATTTACACGCCAACGGTGGCCTTGGCATGCGAGCAATTTAGCCATATCTATCGGCGACCACGCGGGGTATTCATCTCTTATCCTCTCCGCGATTCTATCCCTCAATTGCTGCGAAATCGCCCGAATAGAGAGATCGATGTGATTGTGGTGACCGACGGTGAGCGCATTCTCGGCATCGGCGACCAGGGTGCAGGGGGGCTCGGTATCCCCATCGGCAAACTCTCACTGTACACACTGATCGGCGGGATACATCCGGACCGAACATTGCCCATCGTGCTGGATGTGGGAACCAACAATACGGACCGCCTGAACGATCCTGAATATCTCGGGTGGCGCCATGAACGAATCACCGGGCAACCGTACTTCGCCTTCATAGACCAGTTCGTGGAGGCGGTGAAAGTGGAAATTCCCGGAACATGCCTGCAGTGGGAAGATTTTGCGACCCCTCACGCCCGGCCGCTCCTCAACCGCTATCGCGACCAATTGTTGACTTTTAATGACGACATCCAAGGAACGGCGGCGGTTGCCCTCGGCGCCGTCCTGGGCGCTGTGAAGGTCACAGGGAAAAGTTTAAAGGAGCAGCAGATCGTCATGTTGGGCGCGGGGTCAGCCGGAATTGGTGTTGCAGACGGACTACGTGCAGCCATGGAAGGATCAGGTCTATCCGAGGGCGAGGCACGTAGCCGCTTCTGGGTCATTGACAAAGACGGTCTTCTGCACTCAGGCCGAAAGGACCTTAGCTCGGAACAGGGCGTTTATGCCCAGCCCGACGGCCGCATTGCAGGCTGGCCTCGCACGTCAGATGGGCATATCGGCCTTGCCGATGTAATTGGGCAGATCGATACAACTATCCTTATCGGTCTCTCGACCGTAGCCGGCGCCTTTTCCGAACCAATTGTTCGCGCGATGGCTCGTAAGGCCGAGCGGCCTATCATCTTCCCGCTCTCCAATCCCACTTCAAGATCGGAAGCGAAAGCCGGCGATCTGATTCGCTGGACTGATGGTCGCGCACTTGTGGCGTCCGGCTCCCCGTTTGCTCCAGTCAGCTACCGCGGGAGGAAGATTCAAATTGCGCAGTGTAATAACGTTTATATCTTCCCGGCAATGGGACTCGCGGTTGTGGCCGCGGGCGCCCGCAGGGTGACCGAAGCGATGATGCTGGCGGCGGCCCGAACGCTCGGCGAAAATTCGCCAGCTCTCAAAGATCCTTCCGCGTCCCTGCTTCCTCCCCTGACAGACATCAGAAGAGTGGCCGCGGAGATCGCATTCGCGGTTGGCATCGAGGCACAGAAGGATGGCGTCGCACCATCTATCGGTGAAGACGAACTGCGCCAGCGGGTACTGAAGACACAGTGGACGCCGGCTTATACGGAGTTGAAATGACAAAGAACGTGGTAATGGCGGTCACCGGAGTGGTAGTGCATTCCATTGAGCAGCGAGCATTAGTCCAAGCTCGCGCTGATGAAGATCGGGAACGATGTGCGTTGGTATGCCTGTGGTCCGCGCGCAGGGATAGGCGAACTCAAGATTCCCGAAAATGAACCCGGCTCCTCCATCATGCCGGGAAAGAATAATCCTACCGAGTGCGAGGCACTCACGATGGTTGCGGTTCAAGTGTTTGGAAACGACCACGCTGTGGCATTTGCAGGTTTTCAAGGTAACTTCCAACTGAATGTGTACAAGCCGGTCATGCTGCACAATGTTCTAATCTCGATCGGACTCCTCGCCGGCGCCTCGCGCTCATTCTGCGATCGCTGCGCTATTGGAATCGAGCCGAACGAAAAGCTCATTAAAGAGCATCTCGACAATTGTCTGATGCTGGCGACGGCGCTGAATCCGTATGTCGGATATGAGAAGGCGGCCAAGATCTCACTTGCCGCATATCACGAAGATCTCAGTTTGCGTGAGGCTGCGTCGAAGCTGTGTTTCCTCGCTGCGGAGCAGACTGAAGCGTGGGTCCGACCGGATGAGGTGACGCATCCCATGGGAGTTAATAGGTAGCGAATGATCATCATGAAAGACATGCAGACAACAAGATCAAGTAATCCGCCGCGACGGTCGCACATGAGCGAATCTATCTGGGAAGGTGTCACCTTAGCAGTTTTGTGCGTAGTCAGCTTTTGGTTGACTACACACATGCTAAGCCGAACATATTCCATCTCTCGTGACGACGATATGCTCGGGGGCATGTGGGCGGCCGTCGCCACCATCTTTGTCTATCGCTATAGTTACGACGAGAGCAGGCGTGCCGCTTTGTCGCGGATGCTGGCCACCTTCGTCAGCTTTGTGCTCTGTCTCAGCTACCTTCTGCTCATTCCGTTTCACCTTTGGAGCATGGCGATCGTGATCGGCATCGGTACGGTCTTCATGAACCTGATTGGCCGGCGCAATAAAACGATCACCACAGCGATTACAACTGCGGTGGTCATGGTCGTCGCCACCTTGAGCCCGCATAAGGCATGGAAAGAACCGATCCAGCGCATGGTGGATACATCGATCGGAGTGTTGTTGGTATTGCCGCTCAATGGATCGTTGCACGAGCAACTAGCCTTTCACGCCGAAGCGCCCATGTCTAACTTTTCGGCAAAGCGCTTGGCTCTGCTCGGACGGATCGGGGTCATTGTCATTTTCGTATTTTGCGCCAGGACAGTTCCGGCGCAAAGCGCACCGGTTTCGCCTGAGCTCCCGTGGCACGCATCTACCGAGATCAGTGTGGAAGCAGACGCCGGAAAGATACCTGACTCGAGATTCCCCATAGATTCTGCCAAGATATATTCGTTGTCGGAGTTAATTGATCTGGCGGAAGCACACAATCCAGCCACTCGAGAGTCTTGGGAAAGTGCTCGCGCTCAAGCGGCGAGCCTGGGTGTAACACGCAGTGAGTTATTTCCCGCGCTCGCGTCTGCTGCAATCTCGCAGACCAACCGCCAAGAGGTTCTATTCGGAGATCGCTTCTATTCCCAGGTTGTCCAGGATTTCGAAGTCGAGATGAATCTCACTTACACCGTTTTTGACTTCGGGGGCCGCGCCGGACGGATCGGCGCGGCCAAAGCGCAGCTTCTGGCGGCTGACTTCGCTTTCAATGACACTCACCGCCAGATCATCTACCAGGTGCAGCAGTCGTACTATCGCCTATTGAGTTCGATGGGTCAGGAGGATGCCGCACGAACCAGTCTGTCGAATGCGAAAGCAGTGCAGGCAGCGGCCGAAGATCGCCTGGCTAACGGCCTGGCAACTCTGCCTGACGTTCTGGAGGCGCGGAGCGCCACGGCACAGGCTGAATACGACCTTCAAGCCATTGTTGGAGCTGAGGAGATCGCCCGAGGCGATCTCGCAACCGCGGTTGGGACTGCTGCGACCGCCATGATCCAGGTCCAACCACTGGAGGAGGTGCCCACTCCAGAGTCGATCGGCGACACGGTAGAG
>Ga0335075_10004887_pt1 | contig 20884 bp, 22 predicted proteins | sample Lox_Sample_24_FD_206723 | JGI IMG/M metagenome (GOLD analysis project Ga0335075, IMG submission 206723) | Soil microbial communities from Loxahatchee National Wildlife Refuge, Florida, United States - Lox_Sample_2.4 | ecosystem: Environmental > Terrestrial > Soil > Wetlands | place: USA...
AGTGCACTTGCGAAGGACGTCAGGACAACTCCGGTTCCCGCAATGCTCGGATCGATCTGGCCATGTGCCACCATCTTGGCGGCAGCCGCTGATGTGCTTGCGCTGCTGACGAGCCCGCCAAGTACGCTGATGCCAAGAAAACCGAGTCTTCCGAAATGGCGTTCACCTAACGTCGAAACGATCTGAATCATGAGGAAAAGCACGGCGAAATTGAAAACGTGACGTATTGAGACGGGAGACTCGAGATGAATCTCTGCGGTAGAGTCGCCGGCTCGAGTTCGCGCTCGCTGAACAACAACGAAAGCGCAAATGGTCATGGCGAGCAGCGGCACGGCAGCGCTTAGTACGGCCGAGGGCGAGAAGAGTGCAAGGATCAGAAGATTCCTGGCAAACATCGCCACAATGGTTAACAACAATGCAGCCGTTGCCGCGTCCGGCGAGGTATTGCCCTCCCCGAGTGGTCCTGCCAGTTCTGCCGCAGCCGCAGTGCTATTTACCAAGCCCCCCAAGAAACCGCTGTAATACAGGCCACGTGCTCCATAAAACTTGAGTAGGACATAGTTCACAAAGCCAATGCTCGCAATTACCACGACGATCACCCAGGCTTCGCGAGGATTCACAAGTTTCCATGGATCAACGAACCGGTCGGGAAGGATGGGATAAATCACGAAGGCGAGAAGGCCCAGAAGCACAGCACTTCGAATTTCCTCGGGTTTTAGCCCTCCAGCAAACTTGCGAAGTTCTGCCTTCCAGGCAAGCAATGCGGTTAACACAACAGCAGTCGCGATTGGAGTGAATAGATGACCCTGTCCAACCAAAACTCCCAAGACAAAAGTCACCAGAAGAGCAATCGATGTGGTGGCTTCGAGAGCGCGCTCCGCCAACATGGTCCGCCAGTTCACGTAGGCGATAACCACCAGTACGCCGACCATGGATATCAAAGCAAAAGGAAGACCGGCGAGAGAACTCACCATTCCGAGTAAGGCGCTGATCCCGAAGGTGCGGACCCCCAGATCCTTGTGCGCCCACTCGCGTTCCAGGCCGGCCAGTAGACCGATCCCGAGCGAAACCCCTATTTTCGCTGCGACATCGAGAGGCGGGAACGAGTGCGCAAGAGCCACGATTGTCAGATAACCTCGACCTCAGCATACAGCTTCTGTTTTTTGGTTCCTCATGTAAACTGGCGCGCCAGTCTGCCGCAACCTCAGCGAAACCCAAGACAATCGCCGTTCCGTTGCCACTGGCTGTAGTTAAAGTAAGAAGCCACCAGCTTTGCAAGCCGCCGAGACAGCTCCAAAACCCGACCCTCCTTTTCGCTTGTTTCCAATTACTTGGGGCATCTCCCTTACGCTCGAAAGCCAACCCAACCGGCAAAAACAGTTGGGGTTTGCCACATTTCCGACACAGCCGAGAGCACATGCTTTCTAAGCCCGGTGCCCTTCAGTTGTGGCACAGGACGATGAAACCAAAAGGAATGATTTGAAGGCTTCGGAACAGAGTGATACTTTATTGTTCCTGGCCCCCGGAAAGGACTGCAGTATGCGGACCCGGCCCATTCCTTTTGCCGCCCCCGCCGTACGAAACCCGTCATGTTTGTGCGTTCTTTAGCAGTGACGACGAAGAATACCGAGTATTGCTTCCGTTCATTAAGGATGGTTTCACGGGTGGCGGCAAAGAGGTTCATGTCGTAAACCCCGGGCGACGCCAGGATCACCCGCGAAGGTTGGCTGCGGCAGGGACAATTCGAGCTTCGGCCCAACACCAAAACATGCCTTCGGGGTGGCCATCTCAACCGTGTCAAGGACGTATGGAGCCGCCACGACGACGCTGTTGCGGAGAAGTTAAGCGAAGAACAGCGTACAGGTGAGAAATGAGCGGTGTACGAGTATTAGTCGGGACAAGGAAGGGTGCGTTCGTTCTGACTTCGGATGGAATGCGCGAACAGTGGGAGATTACTGGCCCCCATTTTCCCGGCTGGGAGATATTCCACGTGAAGGGATCTCCCGCTGACACCGAGCGGCTTTATGCCTCGCAGTACTGCGTCTGGTTCGGGCAACTGATACAGCGCTCCAATGACGGCGGGAAAACTTGGGAGCCAGTCGGTAGCAAATTCTTGTACGACGGCGTCCCAGGCACGCATGAGTGGTACGACGGCACGCCGCATCCCTGGGAATTCAAGCGAGTCTGGCATCTCGAACCATCATTAAGCGATCCAGACACGGTCTACGCTGGCGTTGAAGACGCTGCTTTATTTCGCTCGAGTGATGGTGGACTGACGTGGCAGGAATTGTGTGGATTGCGCGGTCACAGCTCAGCACCGCGCTGGCTGCCTGCCGCCGGTGGAATGTGCCTACACACTGTTCTCTTGGATCCGAGTGAACCCAACCGGATATTCGCCGCGATCTCCGCCGCGGGCGCCTTCCGTACGGACGACCTGGGCAAGACGTGGCGATCGATTAACCGTGGACTCAAGTCTCAATACATACCTGACCCGAATGCGGAGGTCGGCCACTGCGTTCACCAGATCGCGATGCACCGCTCGGGTCACGGCCCGCTGTTCATGCAGAAACACTGGGACGTCATGCGCAGCGACGACCTCGGGGAATCGTGGCACGAGATCAGCGGGAACCTGCCGACCGACTTCGGGTACACCATCGGAGTTCACGCACACGAACCGGACACGGTGTATGTCGTCCCGATCACGAGTGATTCCGAACACTTTCCGCCCGATGGACGGCTGCGCGTGTATCGAAGCCGCACGGGCGGATACGAGTGGGAGGCGCTTACCGAAGGATTGCCACAGCGCAACTGCTACGTCAATGTGTTGCTCGACGCCATGGCCGTCGATTCGCTCGATTCGTGTGGCGTCTACTTCGGCACCACCGCCGGCGAGTTATACGTGTCGGCGAATGGCGGAGACAGGTGGGCGCTCATTGTCCGAGATCTTCCGGCCGTGTTGTCCGTGGAGGTCGAGACGCTGTCATGATTCGGATAATACTGTCGGCCCATCTGCAGGGGCTGACGCGCGTTCACGGCGAGGTTGAGCTGGAGGTTGCGGCCCCGGCCACTCAGCGCTCGGTCGTCGACGCGCTCGAAGGTAAGTATCCCATGCTGCGCGGCACAATCTGTGACCATGTCACACAGCAGCGGCAGCCATACTTGCGGTTTTTCCCTTGCGCACGGGATCTGTCCCATGAGTCGCCGGATGCCCCGCTTCCCGATGCTGTTGCGTCGGGACAAGAACCGCTTCTCATCTTGGGGGCCATGCCGGAGGGTAGGAGCCGGTTCCGTTGCCACTTCATGCACCATCGGAAAGCGATGTCACGCACTCGCTGATCTCGGAGGTCCTGGTGACTCCTTCGCAACAGCGCAAGCACAAGGGCAGCATCCTCGTCATCGACGACGGCGACGCGAGTCTCAACCTGCTCCTCACCATCCTGTCGGAAGATGGCTACGCCGTACACGAACGGCCGCTCGATGTTGCGTCGCAATTGCAGTTCGTCAAAGACACGCTGCCCGACCTGGTATTGGTGGACGTGAGGAAGCCGGGCACGGACGGCTACCAAGTCTGCGCGAGTTTGAAGAGCTACCCAATTACGCGAGCGATTCCGGTGATCTTCATCAGTTCAATAGATCGCCCAATGCATTGGGCAAAAACAACCGCGAGCGGTGCAGTCGATTATGTGACCGATCCCTTCGATGCTGAAGAACTCTTGTGGCGGATCGAAACCCATATCCGGCTGCGCTGCTTGCGCGAAAATCTGAAATCCGCGGCCTGCAGCCAGGGCGCGCAGTCGGTCGCGCCCAGCGAAGACCTGGAGAGGGCGGTTCGAGAGATACAGATCCTGACCCGAGTAACCGGCAACAAACATGCGGAAGAGAAAATGCGTCAAGCTGCAAGGCAGCTGAAAAAGGCTGAAGAGGCGCTGCGGAGCAGCGAGCGCGAACTCGGGTTTATTGTCAATGCGGTGCCTACGCTCTTAGCTTCCGCTCGCCCAGACGGCTCCGCGGACTTCTTCAACCAGCGTTGGATTGACTACACGGGTCTGTCTGCTGAACAGTTAGAAGGATGGGGCTGGGCAAATCAGCTTCATCCCGGCGATGCCGACGGACTTGTCAAGATTTGGCGAGCGTCACTAGCTTCTGGCGTGCCGCTTGAGGCGGAAGCGCGCATGCGCCGTTTCGATGGTGCATATCGCTGGCTCCTATTTCGCGCGAACGCGTTGCGCGACGAATCGGGGAACATCGTCAAGTGGTACGGAACAAGCACAGACATCGACGACCGAAAAAGAGCCGAGGACCAGCTGCGCCGCAGTGAAGCGTTTCTTGCCGAAGGCCAACGTCTCAGTTCAACAGGCAGCTTTTCCTTTCGCGCGGCGACGGAGGAAGGTACATATTCCGAAGAGATCTGTCGAATTCTTGAGCTTAAAGCGCCCCTGTCCTTTGCGATGATCCGTAGCCGAATCCACCCGGAAGATCTAGCGGTGTTCATGGATAGTCTTGAGCGAGCTCGCCGGGGGGACGCCAGCGATATTCGGAACGATTTACGACTGCTACTGGCGGATGGCTCGGTCAAGTGGATCCAAATCGTCGCTCACCGCAACCTCGACGAGAGTGGCCAATTGGAGTATATCGGCACGGCTCAGGACGTGACGGAGAGGCGACTCTCCGAAGAGGCACTCAGCAAAGTCCGATTGGAGTTCGCACATGTCACCAGGGTTGCGAGCCTCGGGATGTTGACGGCGTCGATCGCTCACGAAGTCAATCAGCCACTCTCGGGTATCATCACGAACGCTGACACCGGTCTGTGGATGCTGGAGTCGGATCCTCCCAACCTAGATGGCGCTCGCGAGACAGTTCGGCGCGCACTCCGCGATGCCAATCGGGCATCAGAAGTGATCAAACGGTTGCGTGCCGTCTTTAGCCAAAAGCAGGTTGCGAGTGGATCGGTCGATCTGAACGAAGCGACACGGGAAGTGATTGCGCTGTCATTGACTGAGCTTCAGAGAAATCAGGTTTTGCTGCGGACTGACTTTGACGGCAACCTCCCGCTTATCACTGGCGATCGTGTGCAGCTTCAGCAGGTTATTCTGAACCTGCTCCGCAACGCATCCGATGCAATGAGTGCAGTCCAGGATCGTCCGAGGCACTTGCTGATCAGAACCGAACGTGAAGAAGACGATCGGGTGCGTCTGATGGTGCAAGATGTGGGAGTCGGTTTTGACCCCGACGCGATGGACAAACTCTTCCAATCCTTCTACACAACGAAGAACGACGGGATGGGAATGGGACTATCCATCAGCCGTTCGATTGTCGAGAGTCATAAGGGCCGTCTATGGGCAACACGGAACGATGGTCCTGGGGCAACGTTTTGCTTCTCTCTTCCATGCGCACGAGAGAGTGTGACGGCGGCCGGTGGCGACACCATTTAGCGATGCGACGCCACAAATCCCCCAATTGAAAGAAATCAATGGTTTTGAAGAACACTTTCGATGCGGCTTTGTACCAAAGTCCAATAGGCGTTTGCCACTTAGTAGCGCATGCTGGTTCTTTGGAGCGCGGCTTACGATCGTCCGCGGGAGCCGGTAAGCTCAGCCAGTTCGTGAGCGCCGAAAAACCCCCAAGGCGCGCGTAACCCAGCGGCCGGATTAGTCGCGGACGCGAAGGCTTGACGTCGGCCGAGAGCCCTAGCGGCACTCGGATAGATGTTGCATTCAATATGCGGAAAGCTATGGAAGGGACCGTGACGGACGAACTCCTGCTGGTGTCGGTCGTAGATGACGACGCGTCCGTGCGCGAATCGCTACCTAGCTTGCTCGCGATGTTTGGCTTTGCGGCCCGTGTATTCTCTTCCGCGGAAGAGTTTCTCGAATCCGGCTATGTCGACCAGACCCGGTGCCTCATTCTCGACATCGCCATGCCGGGAATGACAGGACCGGATCTCCAACAGGAATTGAGGAGTCGCGGACAAGAAATTCCAATCGTATTTATCAGTGCTCACGGAGACGACGCGATTCGCCCACGATTGCTCGAAGCGGGTGCCGTGGAGTGCCTATTCAAGCCATTTAGCCGCACGGCCCTGCGTGAAGCGCTGAATGCCGCGTTACGAAAGAATTGCGAGATGTGATGAGTGCAGCCAGTGTACCGGACCGATCGAAGTCGTCGCCCAACTCAGCTGTGCCAATCGTGTTCATCGTTGATGATGATATCTCAGTGCGCGAGTCCCTGGAGTTGCTGATTCGCTCCCAGGCATGGCAGGCCGAAACATTCGAGTCAGCAAAGGAATTCCTAGGCCGGCCACGAGTGCTTGTTCCAAGTTGCCTCGTACTCGACGTTTCCCTTCCGGGCCTCAACGGTCTTGAACTCCAGAAGCGAGTCGCCGTCGAGCGGAGTGAGATACCAATCATCTTTATCACGGGCTATGGCAATGTGCCCATGAGCGTCGAAGCCATGAAGGCTGGCGCTGTTGAGTTCCTGACTAAGCCGCTTAGCAAGGATGTGTTGGTGAGCGCTATCCGCAACGCTCTAGATCGGAGTCGCACAGCACTGACCGACAAGGCTGAGATGCAAACTCTGCGTGACCGTTACGCGTCGCTAACACCTCGCGAACGTGAGGTCATGACGTTGGTGATCTCCGGCCTGTTAAATAAACAGGTGGGTGGAGAACTTGGTATCTGCGAGAACACGGTAAAGTATCACCGAGGACAGACCATGCAAAGAATGAAAGCCGACTCTCTCGCAGATTTGGTGAGAATGGCCGCGAGACTCGGGCTCACAAGTGCGCCCAAAAGCTAACACTGCACAATTCAGTGCGATCGTTACGTATTGCGCGTGCCCGTTCACCGAACGACCAATCCTCGTCTTAGATGACCGAGAATAAATCAGATTGGTAGGAGCAGATCACAATTTTGCTCTGAAGATCTGTTCTTGTGCTGATACCCCGCCACCTCAAAAGCCGGGCCCGTTCGTTGTTCTAACCCAACGAAGGTAGCATCGCGACCTTCGTCCAATTGTTTTGCTTCCACCGTGCTGGCCTAATCGTGAATGTTGACGGCGCGTACGCGTTCAAAGGAACGCCTTCTGTGTCAGGCAAGAAACTCCAATGCCCCAACCGAAAGAAGAACTCTGATACAGAGATAGTGAGACTTCATGAAACGGGAGATGGGCGATGACACACCGAGTTGCGGATGAATTGGTGAACAAACTTGTTCAGGCCGGCGTTAAACGGGTTTACGGCATCGCGGGTGACAGCTTAAACCCGATAACCGATGCGTTTCGCCTGAATGGCGAGGTTCAATGGATCCATGTGCGCCATGAAGAAACGGGTGCGTTTGCAGCCGGCGCCGAGGCGCAGCTTACTGGCAAACTTGCAGCCTGCGCGGGTAGCTGCGGTCCCGGCAATCTTCACCTTATCAATGGGCTTTTCGATGCTCATCGCAGCAATGCTCCGGTGCTTGCAATCGCGTCACATATCCCGACCAGCGAGATCGGCACCGGATACTTTCAGGAAACGCATCCGGAGATTCTTTTCAAAGAATGTAGCCACTATTGCGAGTTGATCTCGAATCCCAGGCAATTTGACCGTGTTTTGTACAGCGCGATGCAGAGTGCAGTCGGAAGAGGCGGAGTAGGCGTAATCGTGTTACCTGGCGACTTGGGGGGGATGGAGATACCGGCGGACGGATCTTGCCGTTCCCTCGTCGATCACACGCCGAGCATACGTCCATGTGAAATGGATCTGGAGCGTTTGGCAGACTTGATCAATTCCTCTGCGAAAATTGTCCTCTTTTGTGGGATTGGATGCGCCGACGCTCACGACGAGGTGATCGCTCTCGCCGAGAAGTTGAAATCTCCCGTAGGCCATTCGTTCCGCGGAAAGGCATTCATCGAGTACAACAATCCCTTTGATGTAGGCATGAGCGGATTGCTCGGCTTCGGCGCGGCCTACCAGGCGATGCACGAGTGTGATCTGCTGCTCCTCTTAGGTACTGATTTTCCCTACGACAAGTTCCTTCCAACAAAGCCGAAGATCGCGCAGGTGGACATCCGGGTCGACCGTTTGGGTCGGCGAAGCAAGCTGGATCTCGGATTATGGGGTGACGTACGCGAAACGCTCCGAGCGCTTCATCCGATGGTTGGAGCAAAGCCAGACCGCCGATTCTTGGATGCGATGCTGAGCAAACATAAAGAGGCGCTCCGCCGAATTAATGTTTACGTAAATCATGTTGGAAAACGCACTCCGATACATCCTGAGTCAGTCGCCGCTGTGTTGAACGAAATCGCCGCCAACGATGCGGTTTTTACGGCCGATACAGGGATGTGCACTGTTTGGGCATCCCGATATATTCGGGCAAGCAAGGACCGCAGATTAATCGGCTCCTTCACTCACGGTTCGATGGCAAATGCGCTGCCGCAGGCTATCGGGGCCCAACTTTGCTATACGGGAAGGCAGGTGATCGTAATGTCGGGAGATGGCGGTCTTGCAATGCTCATGGGTGATTTGCTCACGCTGACACAGTACGAGCTCCCTATCAAGATCGTCGTGTTCAACAACAGCTCTCTCGGAATGGTGAAACTCGAAATGGAAGTCGCCGGATTCCCGGACTTTCAGACGGATCTGAAGAATCCAAACTTTGCGAAGTTGGCTGAGGCGATCGGCATGATGGGCGTAAGAATTGAAAACCCATCCGATGTCTCCTCGGGACTAAAGAAAGCGTTTCAATACCCCGGTCCCGCACTCATCGATGTCGTGACTGATCCAAATGCCGTGTCGCTACCTTCCCATATTGAGCCTGAGATGGTGGTTGGATTCGGTCTGACTATGGGAAAACTGGTCCTCTCCGGTCGTATCGACGAGGTCGTAAATACGATCGAGACCAATATTCGGCATATTTGAAAGGGCCCTCCGGCGTATGCGTGACGCTAAAACGAGTCCAAGCATGAAGGCTACACCTGAACAACTGTACGACGGGCGGATTGCTTGAGGTTCGATTCGGACTATTGGCTTTGGATTTCCCGTTCTCCTGGCTGTGCTTGCAATACCTTTGAGTGAGTACATCTGGACAACGATTCCGGCAAGCGTATCCGCGCACGTGTGCGCAAAACCGGCGGGTAGAAATTGCATCAGCATTCCCCAGATGGCAGACAGCTCGGGAAAATGCCAAGTGCAATTGTAATTCCCGAAGACGCGAAGGCGGGACTAATGGGTTACAGGACGGCAATTCGCGGTTCGAACGAATCTTTAGTGGTCGTTCCCAGGAGCTGTCCTATCTCACAGTCGGTACGGCGACGGATATCGTCGATACCTTCGTCCAATAGCCTCGCCATCTCTGGAATCATCGAAATTATGTGTTGAGTTCGAGATTGTAAGGAGGCTTGGTATGCCAGACAAGAAAGAAGCAATCGTCGTAGAAGCACAACAAGGAACCGTTCGACCACACCAGCCGGGCCAAGACGTCTTCAAATCGGTCCTCTCTGAAGACATCGACTGGAAACCCTTCGCGGCGTTCCCACCTCCGGCCCGCCTAGCAGTCATAGTCGGAAAACCCTTGGAGGTCGGCCCCTACACAATCAGGGTCCGAGTTCCCCACGGTGTCAAGCTGATGCCACACCGGCACCCCGAGGATCGAGTATACACGGTGATTTCGGGCGTTTTCTATATCGGGCTCGGCGATCAGTTCGATCCTGATAAGCTTCAGGCGTATCCGCCCGGTTGCGTAATCGTTTTGCCCGGCAATACCTCGCATTTCCACTGGGCGAAATCCAGTGAGTACGTCGCGCAAGTGACAGCGATTGGACCACTTGGCCTTGAGTATGTCGATGCGAAAGACGATCCTCGAAACAACCTCTCTTAGGCGATAGCTGAGAAATTGTGCGCGGACGCACGGGATGATATTTGAGGTCCACGATGATCATAGCCAAGATTGAGACGTTTCCGCTCCGTGTTCCCTTCAAACCAGATACAAGAGCCGCAGCCTCGGCCTGGGGGGACAAAGGCCTGCCCTTCGCAGATTCGCTCCTCGTCAAGGTGACGACCGATCAGGAACTAGAAGGCTGGGGCGAGGCTTTCGGTTTCCGCGCTGTGCGGTCGGCTAAATTGGCAATCGACGAACTTATTGCACCGCTCTGTATCGGTCAGGACGCAACGCAAATCGTTCCTCTTATGCTCGAAGTCCAGAAGAAAATGCACATCTTCGGGCGAAGTGGCCCATTGTTTTATGCCATCTCCGCGTTAGATATCGCCCTTTGGGATATTGCGGGCAAAGCTGCTGGTGCACCAGTTTGCCGCCTTTTGGGTGGTGGTATTGCCGAGATGAACTGCTACGCTAGTTTGATTCGTTATTCCGATCCGGTGTTGGTTCGAGCCAATGTTAGGCAAGCGCTCGAAGCCGGATTTCGCAGTCTGAAGCTTCACGAAATAGATCTGCCGGCGATTTCTGCCGCCTGCGAAGAGTCTGGCCCCGAGGTCGAGTTAATGCTCGACGTGAACTGTGCTTGGACATTGCATGAAGCTCGAAGGAAGACCCAAGAACTCAAGGAATTCCACTTGAAATGGTTAGAGGAGCCGATCTGGCCACCAGAAAATTATGATGGCCTGGCGGAGTTACGGAGAACGTGCGGCGTCCCAATCGCGGCGGGAGAGAACGTATCGACTCTGATGGAATTCGAACGCCTCATGGCTGCGGGAGCGGTCGACTTTGTCCAACCGAGCCCCGCTAAAATGGGAGGCGTCAGCGAGTTGTGTAAAGTCTTTCCTATCGCAGCGGCCCGCAACGTCACCGTAATGCCTCACTGTTTCTATGACGGTCCCGGCCTGTTGGCAGCGATCAATGTGACGGCGGCATTGGGGACGGTGGACGCAATGATTGAGTGGCGCCGTTTCGATCTCGAAGCACAACTCTATGGCGGCCTGCTCTCACCGAATCAAGGTCGGATTCTGGTTCCAGAGGGCCCGGGTTTGGGAATCGACCCTGATCCCAACGTGATTCACGACTATCGGAGAGCCTAGAAGAGCGAACTGAACCATTGATTCACTCCGACACTACTGGCATTCGAGCGCGAATTTCTTGAATCGATCGATCGCGTTCTGAGTGTATTGGCCGACCTCGATGAGGTAGCCATCGGGATCGCGCATATAACAACGCCATTCCCAGCCGCGGTTGTCGAGTGGCTCGGTTAGAAAGACTGCCCCTTTGGCGCGCCATTCCCGATAGCAGGCCCAGATGTCAGCGACGCGCAGGTTGAGGAAGCTGTTCACTCTATTAGGATCGGGTGGGGCCTCAAGGACAACCTTGGTCTTATCGGGAGTCGGGCCGCCGCCGGAATTGAGAATAATCCACGAGTTGGCCAGCTTGATGTAGCACGGATTCTCCGACTTAACTACCTTCCCGCCGAGAATTCGAACATAGAAGTCTTTCGATTTTTCCTGATCCCTTACGACGAAGAAATGTGTAACGAAGAAGCCTTCGTTTGCAACCGGAGCGTCGGGCAGCTTCATTCGGGGGGCCTCCTGTATTGAGCTGGAACAAAAGGAGCGAATACGCACAAGCGCAAAACCGACGAGCGTCTACCTGACCAAACGCTCCGCAGGCCTGGCGCTGACAGCATTACTGGCTTCTTCGATTAGCTTCACAATGTCATCGGGGTACGTTGCCACGGAAGCGTGACTCGTAGGCAGCGTAATCGTTTTCCTTGCGCTGATTCGCTCCGCCATCCACTTTTCGGTCTCCATAGGGATCAACCGGTCATGGGTCGAGATCTGGTACCAACTGGGCTTCACCTTCCACGCCGGCGCCCCCGACTTTTCTTCGAAGCAACGCGCCGCTGTTGGCTTCTGCGTAAGAGCCCAGACTAGCGATTCTGTTTTGTCCTCGAGATCGTGGCAGAAGGTCTCGTGAAACTTCTCAGGTTTGATCCATAGAAACCCATACTTGTCCTCATGGATATTGGCCGCCCCTTCCGGTGGTGCCCGGCGCGCCCAAAGGCTCTTGAGGCTCTCTCCCTCATCGAGAGCAGGTCCTGCCAAATAGACAAGGCCGACGACGTTGGGCGCGAGCCCAGCTCCTGTGATGGCTGCGCAGCCATACGCATGGCCGACTAATAGTGTCGGACCATCCTGCGCAGCCACCAGTTTGTTCGTTCTGTCGACATCGTCGGATAACGAGGTCAGAGGAAGCTGCACCGCAAAGACGCGATGGCCCTTTTCATGCAAGGGAGGGATAACATGCCGCCAGTGCGAGCCGTCGCCCCAAGCGCCATGTACTAAGAGAATGTTGGGCGTGTCGGAGACCATTGGAGCACACTCCTTATTTAATGTCTGCGAATTATCACATCATCAGAACAACCCGGAATTTTTTCAAACCAGCGACCAATCCTCAATGAGCGGTTATGGTGTCACCTCGAAGATGATCTCCAACGCCACCGGGGCGCCTAGGGGAAGGCTTGCGACCCCATACACCAGACGGGACGGATTTCTGGATTTTCCGAAGACGTCTTCCAGCAACTCTGAGGCGCCGTCAGCCACCTTCGGCTGCTCGCGAACATCTCCTGCAGTTGCCACGGACACGCCGAGCCGCACGATCCGAGTAACTTTGTCGAGAGATCCCAAATACTCCCGCGCGACTGCGAGGCCATTGAGGGCCGCGATGCGGGCAGCCTCGCGGCCCGCTTCCACATCGAGCTCCGCGCCGACACGGCCGACGAATTTTGCGGCGCGGCCTTCCGTCGGAAGCATCCCGGTTAAAAAAAGCAAATTACCCGTTTGCACCGCTTCTGCATAAATGCCAAATGGTTCCGGCGGCACTGGCAAGTTGATTCCAAGTTGTTTTAGGCGCCATTCTGCGCTGGCCGGGTGTGGTCCGTGGCGGGTTATCGTTTGCGTGGGCGGCGCTTGGTTGGCGTCCCGCGTCGTTCGAAGATTCATTGCTTCCTTTCTCTTCTAACAGCAGCTTCTTGCGTTCGTTCGGCTCCGACCAAACGTGCTGAAGCGATGACACCAGAAGCGCGGAGCCGAATCAATTGGACGATAGTTTGGTTGGCGCGAATTATGGCCCCACGCTTATCGCTACATTTGTTCGATCGGTCTCCACTCGTTGACGTAGATCTCTTTTGCATTCCCCGCGAGACATTTCGGTCTGAGCGAGGCAGTTTGCTGCGCTGACCCAACGAAGGTAGTGTTACGACCTTCGTCCAATTGTTTTGCTTCGGTGCCGCTGGTTTAATCGCGGGTGTTGATGGCGCGTACACGTTCAAAGGAACGCGTTCCGTCACACAAGAAACGACAATACCCAACGAAACGGAGAAGGCCGATATGAAAAAAATCATCGCGATGACAGTTATTTGTGGTGCCGCGGCACTGACCGGGGCCGCGCCCCCTAGATCGTCACAAACAACTGACTACCACTATGCGCTCCCGCTGAACCTTGCGCTTGAGGCCGCGACCGAGGCTGTTCGTGTGTGCGGCGAGCATGGATATCAGGTCAGCGCAACAGTCGTGGATATGGATGGTGTGCCGCAAGTGGTGCTTCGCGGCGATGGAGCCACCATCCACACGCGGGAGTCGAGTTTCGATAAGGCGTATACGGTGGTCACGCTGGGACCGATATTCGACTTTGATACGTCGGGCAAGTTTTTCGAGCTGGTGAAGACCAGTCCCTACGCGCCGCGGCTCGCAACGATGACCAACGTTATGGCGTTGCCGGGTGCAGTGGCATTTAAGTCGAAGAACGCCATCGTGGGTGCTCTGGGCGTGGGAGGGGCTCCCGGCGGGGACAAGGATGAAGTCTGTGCGCAGGCTGGCGTAGCCAAGGTCGCCAACCGACTTCCAAATTGAGCGCCACGAAAGTCGAAATTCTCTTCTCATGCGCGGAGGGAAGGGCGCGTCATTTTCGATGTCACAAGGCATATGCGGATCGGACAGTGAGAGCTGGCGCGTCGACGTGGAACCAGCCAATGCTTTCCACCATCCGCTGGAGAATTTAATAGAAACAGCATGGGCAATATCAGATCAGCAATTGGATATGAAGCGAATCGCTTTTCTTCTGGTTGCAATTGCAGTGGTGACCGTCGCTGTCGCATCCATGGTCCCCTCATCTGGAAGCTTGCCCTGCCACGAGGGCGCCAAGGCTCACGACTACGTATTCACCCATTACGCACCTTAATCCCCAGAATTAGGGGAAAATCCCGCGGAAACAAGGGGCGATACCCCAAGGAAGGAAGAAGCTATGAATTCTCGAGCTTTTGGATTTGAAGGTGCAGTATCTCTCGCTGGAGCAGGCGCGACAGTAGATGACCAAGCCCTCGTCGCCCAAGCAAAGTGCGGGTGCTCGATTGCATTCGGGAACCTGTATGAGCGGCATTGGTTGCGGCTTTTTCGATCCGCGTTCCGGATACTTCGGAATCGAGAAGATGCGGAAGATGCCGTTCAGCAGTCCTTTCAGCGGGCATTCACGAGGCTCGGTCAGTTTCGGCAGGACTCAACCTTTTCGACGTGGATTACACGTATAGCCATCAACGAAGCGCTAATGCTTCTGCGGCAGCGGCGGAAACTCTCGTCATCCTTCCAGTGCCAAAACGACGGCGTGAACGAAACGTGGGAAGTGGGTATCGCTGACGGGTGCCCGACACCGGAACAAGGTCTCGTCGAACACGAAGTTCGCTCCTTAATACATCAGGCGATATCGCGGCTTCGAGAGAACTTGCAATCCGTGGTTTTGCTCACCGGATTGCAAGGCCTCACCAATGAGGAAACCGCTCAGCGCCTCGGTGTAACGGTTTCCGCCGTGAAGAGCCGCGCACTCCACGCGAGGCGTCATCTGCGACGACACCTCGAACAAAGTTTGGTCCTATCCACGAGGCATAGAATCTGTAAGACCAAAGTGGCTTTGGGACCACAAGCTCTAACCCAAAGCACAATATCCGCCTGCGGTCAGGGATGAATCAGACCTGTGCGACCGGAACGACTAAGTTCGCTTCGCACGATCGGTAGGCGCTTTGAAAAGGAGAACGTAAATGGCAAACGTTGTTGACGTATCGACAGATATCAAGACCATAGCTGGAGAGCCAATCGAGTATCCTTCGAGTGCGGAACCGGTTATCACCTCAAATGTCCTAACCATACCACCCGGTGGTGTCACTGCCTGGATGATACATCCGGTTCAACCTTACCTCTACGTACTCGAAGGCACCCTTACAGTGGAATTCGCCTCGGACGGATCGCGCCAGACCTTCAAGGCCGGTCAGGCGTTCTTGCAAACCAGAACGCACTGGCACCGCGGCCGCAACGACGGGACAACTCCTATGCGCTTCCTCGCAGTGTTTGTGGGTGCGAAGGGCATTCCTACAATACTTCACCCGCCTAGCGGCAAGCTCGTACCGGAGTCCGCGACCGCGAGCGTCAAGAGCTCTTCTGCAGCGTAGGAGATCGACGGGGAAGTGATGCGTGCGAACAACAACAACGGATCCGTCTGGGTAGGAACTCCACCGGTTCCAGCGTCCGCACATGGAGTAAGTGATCCGATGAACGCTGTGCAGTCCAGACTGTCCTTTGAAACTATGCGCGCCAACCAACATGGATGGCTCCATGCGAACCGATTACGCGCCATCAGAGTTATCGCATTAGGGCTTTTTCGCTTCACCCTGCACCTTGCTGAAATCTGGTTCGCAATGGTCCTTGGTTCGATGGCGTTCGCATATGCCAGACATTGGCTCGCGATTCTTGGAAATCGAAGTTTTCTTGATCCCATGTCGTTGCAGTCCGAGATTGGGCACGGCATCTTCATGACAACGCCTATGGTGCTGTGGATGCGAATCCGCGCCTACGGCTGGCGCGAGAATATCGAGATGGCCTTGGGCATGATCGTGCCCTGGGCGGTGGTCCTAACGCTGCGCGAGTTTGCCCACTTGCGGGAACTGCCCTGGCTATCGGAACGAAAGGCAATGGCTGCTGGAATGTTAGCCGTCATGCTTTATAACACTTGGGCTAAACGCTTCCCGCAACTTCGCAAATAGAGGATAGGCAAATTAGGAGCATCGACTTTGATGTGTGACGTGGCATTCGGTGCTTATGGGATCGCTGCTCAGCCTTTCGGGGCTCCGGCAATAACGCGGCCAACAGTTGATGGAACACTCCGGTCCCAGAAATCTGTAATTTTCGACCAAACCAAAGTACAAGGTCCGTCTGCTGCCATGGATGAATCAGATTTCCACCGGCCGAGCTACTAGGTTCGGTTGCCCATATTGATAGAGCATTCAAAAGGAGGAAGAGATGCCGACTTATGTTTGTTATGTGCCTAACGGGAAAGTGAGCGATCAGCAGAAACAGGAGCTCGCAACTGCGATTGGTTATCGGCACAGCGAAGCGACCGGCGCGTCACCTTTCTTCGTGCAGGTTGTGGTTGAAGAGCAAGGGACAGCGAAACGATTCCTTGGTGGTACTGCTACCGACCATCACATTTGGATACGCGGCGATATTCGCGCGGGACGCACGGAACCGGAGCGGGAGGAAATCATGTTGAACATCATGAACGACGTGAGTCGCATCACCGGATTTCCCATTGATGATATCTGGGTCTACCTCTGCAATCTGGCCCCGACCGATATGGTGGAGTACGGACACGTGCTTCCCAAACCGGGCGAGGAGCGCAAATGGTTCGCATCGCTTCCGTTGCCACTCAGGAACTATCTGGACAGCCTAGGTGTCCATCAACAAACCTTTCAACTCTGACCAGCGAATTTGACGAGCTGTGGCGACAGGGGAATGGCAAACGAAATGGAATCGGGTTCTAACAGCGACTCGGGGGGCAGTTTGGAAGAAAAGGCCGAAGACTCCTCGGTTCTTAATTGGCATTCTCGTTGCCCTCTTTTTACCAGGAGTCGGTTTCTTTGTCTTGGCGTGGCGGCCCGCAATAGCTCCCATTTCCCGTCCCACCGGAGGAGGCTTTCCAGTCGATTTGGTCGCGAAGGGAGAAGCTCTCTCCGCGACGGGGCATTGTGCGGCGTGCCATACGCAACCGGGCGGGAAGCCATTCGCTGGTGGGTACCCACTACACACATCGTTCGGGATTATTTATGGCGACAATATTACTCCCGACCCGCAAACCGGCATAGGGGCTTGGTCCCTCGAAGCCTTCACCCGTGCCATGCGAGAGGGTGTTGCTCGCGATGGTTCCCATCTTTTTCCGGCGTTCCCTTACTACGCGTTTACCAAATTGTCCGACGACGACGTCAAGGCCTTATACGCTTATTTAATGACTCGGCCGGCAGTTCACGACACCGTGCCAGGCGACACGCTTCGGTTCCCGTTCAAGGTCAGGGCTCTCCAGGAGGGCTGGAAGATTCTGTTTTTCAGGAGCGGGAGATTCCAACCGAATTCCTCTAAGAGCGGGGAATGGAATCGCGGGGCCTATCTGGCCAACGCGCTCAGCGACTGTTCGGGCTGTCATACTCCGCGCAATGCTCTTGGGGCCGAGGAAAGCAGGCACCCCTATGGAGGCTCGTTAGTTGAGGGCTGGATCGCGCCCGCACTCACCGACGCCAGCCCCTCGCCCGTCCCGTGGACGCAACAAGAACTGTTCACTTACCTTCGCACCGGTGTCACCCCGCTGCACGGAGCGACGGGCAGCACCATGGCCTTCGTGATTCGCGGCGCCCTCGCGCTTCCAGTCGTGCCTGACTCCGACATTCGGGCCATCGCACTCTACTTCAGTGAGATGGACGACGCGAACGCTCGTGCAAACGACATCGAGGGGGTAACACGGCAGGCGCTCGCGACCTCCGATCTTGGCAGCGGTCAGGGGAACGACGCTGACGCTGAGCTGTACGCCTCCGCCTGTATGTCGTGCCACTACAATCGCGAGCCCGCTCCCCTTGCCGCTCGTCCGGAACTGGCACTTAACAGCGCGCTAACGCTGCCTAAACCGACCAATTTCATTCAGGTGGTGCTGAACGGCGTGAGCAACACGGAGACCGACGACAACACGGAAGGCGCGGCGGGACTCGTGATGCCTGCGTACAAGTCGTCACTGAGCGACGCTGAGGTCGCCCGCCTGGCAGCCTATCTCCGTCGCACGCGCACGAAATTGCCGCCCTGGAACGATCTGGAGAAAACCGTGGCCGTCGTCCGTCGCGAGGGCCCGGCATATCACTGAGAAAACGCGAGAGGAGTCACGCGATCATGACCACATTCGATCTCAACGGGCGCACCGTTTCGGCACAGAGTCCGGACGACACGCCGCTGCTCTGGGTGATCCGCGACGAGCTCGGCCTCACAGGAACGAAATTCGGTTGCGGAATTGGTTTTTGTGGTGCTTGCACAGTGCATGTTGAGGGACGCGCCACACGATCCTGCGTCACACCTCTTGGCGCGGTGAAGGGCGCGAAGATCACGACCATCGAAGGCCTCGATCCGCAAGGCAAGCATCCGCTGCAAACCCTGTGGCTCGATCTGAACGTCCCCCAGTGCGGCTATTGCCAGTCGGGACAAATTATGCAAGCGGCCACGCTGCTGAAGGATTTCCCCAATCCCACAGACCAGGACATTGACGCGGTGATGGCCGGCAGCGTTTGCCGCTGCATGACCTACGTTCGAATCCGCAAGGCAATCAAGCTGGCAGCCGCGAAGATACGAGGAGAAGCCCATGAATAGCGGCGTGTCTCCTCATGGATTCCGGGCGCCTTACGATGCGTCGCGCCGTGGCTTCCTCATCACCATGATCGGCGCCGGCGTCATGCTGGGCTATGCGCGGTCCGGCTGGGCCGCCGCGGAGTTTCTGGCGAAAGAGGGCAAAACCCCGCTCAATCCGAGCGAATTGTTTGAGCCCACGATTTGGTATGGCATCGATACCAAAGGCGTAGTGACTGTCAACATTATCCGGGCGGAAATGGGCCAGCACGTGGGCACAGCCCTCGCCCGCATCGTAGCGGATGAGCTGGAAGCCGACTGGAGCAAAGTGAAAATCGTCACCGTTGATAGCGATCCCAAGTGGGGATTGATGGTCACCGGCGGAAGTTGGTCAGTGTGGCAGAGTTTCCCGGTACTGAGCCGCTCGGGTGCTGCCGGACGCATCGCGCTGATTGAGGAAGGAGCAAAACTGCTGGGCGTCAGCCCCCGAATTTGCGGGGCGCGCAACGGTGCAGTTCATGCCGGAGCAAAATCAATCTCGTACGGCGACATCGTTGCGCGCGGGGACCTGCGTCGTCGTTACACAAACGACGAATTGGAAAAGATGCCGATCAAGACGCCGGCCGAACGGCGTTTCATTGGCAAGGGTGTGACCGCCCTCGACGTTCCATCCAAGGTGAACGGCACCGGCCGCTACGGAATCGATGCGGCAGTAAACGGAATGGTCTACGCGCGTCCGAAGATTCCGCCAACGCGTTACGACTCCAAAGTCATCTCGATCGACGATTCAGCAGCAAAACGCATTCCCGGTTATGTCAAAAGCCTGGCTCTTGATGATCCATCGGCTACGGTGCCTGGTTGGGTGATGGTCTACGCGGACAGCTTTACCCACGCCAGTCAAGCGGCCGACGTCGTCAAGGTGAAATGGGAGTCGGGTCCTGCCGCAAACGTCTCCGAACAAGATCTCCAGCAGCACGCGGCCGAACTTATCGCGGATCCTAGGGGAGGCGCCTTACTAGTCGACGACCCTGGCGTCGACGCGGTGTTTGCATCGGCAAAGCGGAAGATGGAGCGAACGTATACGACCGCCACCGCCATGCATTTCGCGCTCGAGCCCGTTAATGCGCTTGTCTTCGAAAAAAACGGCGTCTTCGAAATCCACACCGGCAATCAGTGGCAATCGTCGATTCTGCCAGTGCTGGCGAAAGCGCTGAACCACCCGCAGGAGAAGATCGTAATGCGCAGCTATTTGCTTGGTGGCGCATTCGGTCGCCGCCTCGACGGCGACTATGCCGTCGGAGCCGCCCTTGCCGCCAAGGCCGTCGGAAGACCGGTGAAGATGGTATGCACGCGGGAAGACGACATGCGCTTCGACTGCCCGCGATCCGCGTCGGTGCAGGTCCTGCGAATGGCGTGGGGAGACGACAACCGGGTTGCGGCCATGGATCACCACGCAGCAGCTGGTTGGCCCACCGCTACCATCGCTCCTTATTTCATGCTCAAGGACCCCACAGGCAATCTCTTCGATCCCTTCGCGAGCCACGGCGCCGACCACTGGTACACCGTGGGAGCACAGCGGGTTCGCGCGTTGCACAACGATTTGGCCGATCGCACCTTCCGCTCCGGTTATCTGCGATCTGTCGGCGCGGGCTGGACAAGCTGGGCCGTCGAGAGCTTTATGGACGAGGCCGCCCACGAGGCAGGTGTCGATCCGGTGAAGTTTCGGCTGGGCATGCTGGACGGTGCGGGCCGTAACGCTGGCTCGGCGCCGAATTCTGTTGGCGGCGCGCACCGGCAAGCGGCAGTGCTTGCCCGCTGTGCGGAGAAGGCGGGATGGGGAACGGCGATGCCGAAGGACGCCGGCCTCGGAATCGCGACGACCTTTGGGCAGGAACGCGGGATGCCGACATGGACCTCCTGTTGCGCCCGCGTCCGGGTCAACCGAACGAACGGTAACGTTACGGTGGAGAAAATGACCCTGGTCATCGACTGCGGAACGATTGTTGATCCCGAAAGCGCCGAGGCCCAAGTAGAGGGCGCCGCTTTATGGGGGTTGAGCTTGGCCTTGCATGAAGGAACGGAGTTCATCAAAGGGCAGCCGAAAGATACGAACCTGAATTCCTATCGAGTGCTGCGCATGGGAGACGTGCCCGAAATCGAAGTCGAATTTATTCCGAGCACGCAAACGCCGGTCGGGCTTGGCGAGCCGGCGACGACGCCCGTCGCACCCGCAATTGCAAACGCAATCTTTGCCGCCACAGGTGC
>Ga0335075_10004888_pt1 | contig 20882 bp, 15 predicted proteins | sample Lox_Sample_24_FD_206723 | JGI IMG/M metagenome (GOLD analysis project Ga0335075, IMG submission 206723) | Soil microbial communities from Loxahatchee National Wildlife Refuge, Florida, United States - Lox_Sample_2.4 | ecosystem: Environmental > Terrestrial > Soil > Wetlands | place: USA...
ATGTCACGGTTAATCTTCAATGTTGTATTTCCAAGCCGTTCCGCATAGTGATGCGGCCACCAAATGCGCGGGTAGCGCAAACTGCGACAAGGATCAAGCCGTGGCCGAGATTCCAAGCGATCTGCTCGTTAACAGGACGGACGAGGCTGGTCAGCCCCTTTCCTGGGCGACGGACACTTTCTTCGAGGCGCTGCAGGGCAGGGGCGACGCCAACACAAAGCGCACCGCTGAACGGGCAATCGCGTCCGAAGGGCTGCTGCCGCCGGCACTGGATGTGGCGGATCTCCGCGATGAGGCGGGGCGGGCGGTAAAGGCGATTCCTGCGGATGCGCTCGCCGAATCTGCTCGCAAGAAGCGCGTTCTGTCGCTTTTCGTCCAGTTACACGAAGCGTCGGGCGGCCGCCATCTCGTCGCCGCCAATGATGGGCGCGGCGGGCGGAGCTGGGTCTTTCTCTCCGGCGCCAATCCGGACGACGCTGAGCTGAAATCAGCGCTGCGGGCGCTTGGGGCGGGGGCGGGCAAGGCGGTGCTGTTTTGGCCGCATGGCGCGCTGACGGGCAGGCTGCGTGCGCTGGCCGATCCGGAAAACCGCGTCGACGGGCTGCCGACGGCAATCTCCGTCTATAATCCGGTATTCGACCTCGAAACCTTCCTCGAAAAGTTGCCGCGCATGACGCGGCGTGTGCAAAAGCTCACGCACCTTGATCGGTTGGAAGCCGAATCGATCCACATCATGCGCGAAGTCGCCGCCGACGCCGAAAACCCGGTGATGCTCTATTCTGTCGGCAAGGACAGCGCGGTAATGCTGCACCTCGCCAAGAAGGCGTTTTACCCGAGCCGTCCGCCATTCCCGCTGCTGCACGTCGATACGCGCTGGAAATTCCAGGAGATGTACCAGTTCCGCGACCAGATGGCGAAGGACGCGGGCATGGATCTCCTCGTCCACATCAATCCGGAAGGCATCGCCAAAAACATCAATCCGATTGATCACGGCAGCGCGCTCCACACCGACATCATGAAGACGGAGGGGCTGAAGCAGGCGCTGGCCGAGCACAAATTCGACGTGGCTTTTGGCGGCGCGCGCCGTGACGAGGAGAAGAGCCGCGCCAAGGAGCGCGTCTTCTCCTTCCGCAGCGCCGCCCAGCGCTGGGACCCGAAGAACCAGAGGCCTGAGTTGTGGAACCTCTACAACACCAAGAAGAAGCCGGGCGAGTCGATCCGCGTCTTCCCGATCTCGAACTGGACCGAGCTCGATGTCTGGCAATACATCTATCGCGAGCGCATCCCGATCGTGCCGCTCTATTTCGCCGCTGTCCGACCGGTTGTGATCCGCGACGGGCTGGTGCTGTTGCTCGATGATGACCGGCTGAAGCTGATGGACGGCGAAGAAGTTGAGTTCCGCAAGGTGCGTTTCCGCACGCTGGGCTGCTATCCGCTCACCGGCGGATTTGAATCTGAAGCCAGTGACTTGGCCTCCGTTGTTCTTGAGCTTCTTCAAGCGCGCTCCAGCGAGCGGCAGGGCAGGGCGATCGATACCGATTCCGCCGGCTCGATGGAGAAGAAGAAGCAGGAAGGATATTTCTGATGGCCGACAATCTCGTGGCTGAAAGTGCGGAAGCGCGGATCGAAGCCTACCTCGACGAGCAGGCCAATCTCGACACGCTGCGCTTTATAACCTGCGGTTCGGTGGACGACGGCAAGTCGACGCTGATCGGCCGGATGCTCTATGAAGCGCAGCAGATTTTCGACGACCAGTTGGCCGAACTGAAGAAGACGTCGAAGAAGATGGGCACGCAGGGCGAAGACATCGACTTCGCGCTGCTGGTGGATGGGCTTGCCGCCGAACGCGAGCAGGGCATCACCATCGACGTCGCCTACCGTTTCTTCGCCACCGACAAGCGCAAGTTCATCGTAGCCGACACGCCGGGCCACGAGCAGTACACACGCAACATGGTGACTGGCGCCTCGACTGCTGACGTCGCGGTGATCCTTATCGACGCGCGTCAGGGTGTACTGACACAGACGCGCCGCCACTCTTTCATCACCTCGCTGCTCGGCATCCGGCATGTGGTGCTGGCGGTGAACAAGATGGACCTCGTCGGTTACGACGAGAAGATCTTTGACGAAATCGTCGAAGCCTATGGCGAGTTTGCCAAGAACCTGTCGTTCAGCTCCATCACGCCGATCCCGCTTTCCGCGCTCAAGGGCGACAATGTCATCGAGCGCTCGTCGAAGATGAAGTGGTATTCGGGACCGACGCTGCTGGGCTATCTCGGCACCGTCGATGTGCGCGAGTCATCCGAGGGGCGGCCGTTCAGGTTCCCCGTACAGTGGGTGAACCGACCGAATCTCGATTTCCGCGGGTTTTCCGGCACAGTGGCCTCAGGTTCGATCGCAGTAGGTGACGAAATCCGCGTGCTGCCGTCCGGCGAACTCGCCACCGTGAAAAGCATCGTTCTAGGCGAGAGGGAACTGCCCGTCGCGGTAGCCGATCAGGCCGTGACGATCACGCTCGACCGCGAGGTCGACATTTCGCGCGGCGACGTCCTAGTTGCGTCGCGCGAACCGGCTGAGACGACCGACCAGTTCGAAGCAAAAATCGTCTGGATGGATCGCGAGCAGGGCTTTCCGGGCCGCACCTACTGGCTGAAATCAGGCGCGGCGACCGTCAACGCGACGCTCTCCGAGGTCAGGCACAAATACAACATCAACACCTTCGAGGAGCAGGCTGCACGCTCGCTCGACCTGAACGACATCGCGGTGGCGAAGCTGGCGCTCGACCGGCGAATTGCCTTCGAGCCGTTCAAAGAGAACGAAGCGCTGGGCTCCTTCGTGCTGATCGACCGGCAGAGCCATCAGACGGTCGCAGCCGGAATGATCGATTTTGCGCTCCGTCGTGCCAGCAACGTGCACCGTCAAGCGACATCGGTGACGCGCACCGCACGCACCGCGCTCAACGGCCATCGCGGAAAGGTGCTGTGGTTCACCGGTCTGTCCGGGTCGGGCAAATCGACTATCGCCAATGCGCTGGAAGTGAAGCTCTACAATGAGGGCTACCGCACCTACATCCTTGACGGCGACAATGTCCGCCAGGGTCTGAACAAGGACCTCGGCTTCACCGATGCGGACCGCGTGGAGAATATTCGCCGCATCGCCGAAGTGGCGAAGCTGATGGTAGATGCCGGGCTGGTCGTGATGACCGCCTTCATCTCCCCGTTCCGGGCTGAGCGTGACATGGCGCGCGAGCTGTTCGACAAGGGCGATTTCGTCGAGGTTTATGTGAGCACGCCGATCGACGTAGCCGAGGCGCGCGATCCGAAGGGCCTCTACAAGAAGGCGCGGCGCGGCGAGATCCCGAACTTCACAGGCATCGGCTCGAAGTACGAACCGCCGCTCAACGCGGAGCTGACCTACAACTCGGCCGAACTGCCGCTCGACACGATCGTCGATGACATTTTGGAGAAGATCAGGTTCTACGATCAGGATTACGAGATCTGATCAGGCGAGAAGGCGCTCATAGAGCGTCTTCAGTTTCTTGAACTCGGCGTCCCAGCTGAAGCGGTCCTCGACCAGGCGGCGGGCGGTCGCGGCGATCGCAGCACGATCGCCTTCCAGGCGTCTGAGTAGTCGATCTATGCCTGCAGCGATCGAGCGCGGGTTTGCTGGATCGACGAATTCGGCGATGCTGTCGTCGCCGATCAACTCACGCCAGCGCGGGAAATCCGACGCCACGACCGGCAGGCCGGCGCTCATATATTCGAACAGTTTTGTCGGTTGCGAGTTGACGTAGTTGGGCTCGGGCAACAGCGTCAGCAGGCCAAAATCCGCCTCGGCAAACAGCGGCACGAGCTTTTCGCGGGGCAAAAAGCCATGATACTCCACCTTGGTCCAGCCTCTCAGAGCGCGGGCTTCGGCGAGCATGGCTTCGGATTCGAAGGTGCCCGCAAGGTGGACGCGTCGCACCGCCTCGCAGAGGCCAACTGCCTCGATCATCTGCAATATGCCGCGCGTGCGTGTGATACCGCCTGCGTAGAGGCCGATACTTGCCGGCGAGCGCGATCGGCCTTGAGCTGGAGGGAATTCGCTCAGCAGCGGAAAATTCTGGATCGCGAGCGCGCCGTGCCCGAGCTTCGCGGCAATGAACGGCGTCGCCGCGAGGAGCGCGTCGGCCCGTCCGGCCGCTGCTTCAAGCGAGCGCGCGATTAACCCGAATATCGGCTGGGCTGCGGCCGGAATCCACGGCTTTGACTGGACTTGCCCGGATAGGTCTTCATGCGCATCGAAGATCCGTTTGGCTCGGCCGAAGCGGCGCGTCACCAGGAAGGGCAGGAGTTCCGGATCGTGGATATGAACGATATCGCCATCCAGCGAAGCAGCCATCGCCGCGACGCGATTGCCGCCCGCGAGGGCACGCTTGGCGCGTGAGCGGATATCGGTGCCCGGCAGAAGATGCACGGTAGCGCCGTCCCGCACGAACTGGCTCGCGGCCGTGGCATCGCGGTCGATAGCGACCACGTGTGTGTCGAACCCCGCAGCCGCGGTTGAACGGGCCATCTTGTGAAAGATGCGCACGTCATCCCAGCGGTGGACGTTGGTGCAGTGAATGATTCTGCGCGGCAAGGCCAAGGCTTCCGGAGTCTGACCCGGCGCTGGTAGCTGACCGGGGGGAAAAGGTCGAGAACCGGGACTGAATTGATTCCAGCTGCCAGTTGGGCCATAAGCGCCTCGCTCCTCCAGATATCCGCTCAAAATCAGCGGGAAACCAAAATCCCGCCGGCGCGGCGGCAACAGGAACGAATGCGCAACGCGCTGGCTGCACGACTGGTATCTCTACCGCGCTGGCTGAAGCGGACGATTGTCGCCGCTGGCGACTTCGCATTGCTGCTGCTCGCCGTATGGCTTGCTTATGTGCTTCGCTACAGCCGGCTGTATCAGCCGAACGAGACGCAGATCTGGCTGATGCTCGTGGCGCCGCTCATCGCGCTGCCGGTTTTCGAGCGCTTCGGCATCTACAAGGTCGTTGTGCGGTTTGCGACCGAGAAGACGATCTGGGTCATAACCCAGGCGATGGTAATCGCAGCGCTGCTCTGGCTTGCTTTCGTGTTCATGACGGAATTTCGTGGTGTGGCGCAGGTGCCACGCTCGGTGCCGATCATCTACGCCGCCATTGGCACCCTCTTTATCGGCGGCAGCCGCATGGCGGCACGGCGGCTACTGCGATCAGCGGCTGACACGAGGGCGGGCCGGACGCGCACCCTGATTTATGGCGCGGGGTCGATGGGCCGCCAGCTGGCCGCGGCGCTAAGGGCGGACGCCAGTAGTTATCCGCGCGGCTTTCTGGACAGCGATCCGGCGCTCGACGGCGCCGAGGTTTCCGGCCTCCGTGTTTATTCCCCCACGCGCCTCAACGAACTCGTCGCCGAACTTCGCATCACCGACGTCATCGTCTGCGGTGATGCGATTGAAGGGGGCGACAAGTCACGCATCATCGGCGAGCTCGCCCAATCGCATGTGCGCATTCGCTTTCTGCCGGCCGCGGCGCGGAATTTCGGCGACAACCTTGTGGACTCGATCCGCGAGATCGGCATTGAGGATATTCTCGGGCGGCCCGTGGTCGAACCGGATGCCGAGTTGCTTCACGGCTCGGTGTCGGGAAAATCCGTGCTGGTCACGGGGGCGGGCGGTTCGATCGGCTCCGAGCTTTGCCGGCAGATCATGAAGCTTGCGCCGGCGCGGCTTGTGCTTCTGGAGATGGACGAGTTCGCGCTCTACGAGATGGAGCGCAAGCTCGAACAGCGCGGCAAGGTTGACGTGGTGCCGGTGTTGGGATCGGTGACCGACCGCGCGCTGGCCGAGAAGCTTTTCAAGACATATCCGATCGACACGGTTTTCCACACCGCGGCCTACAAGCATGTCCATCTGGTGGAGGTGAATCCGCTAGCCGGCATTGCCAACAACGTGTTTGGAACCTGGACGATCGCAGACGCGGCGCGCGAGGCAGGGGTTGAGCGTTTCGTCCTGATCTCGACCGACAAGGCCGTGCGTCCAACCAACATCATGGGAGCCACCAAGCGCTGGGCGGAGATCATTGTGCGCGGCATGGGTGGCGGCACGACCCCGTCGGGCAAGAAGCAGAACTTCTGCTCGGTGCGTTTCGGCAATGTCATCGGCTCGCAAGGCTCGGCGGTGCCCCTGTTCAAAGAGCAGATTCAGGCGGGCGGCCCGGTGACGCTGACGCATGATGAGATGACTCGCTATTTCATGTCGGCGAACGAAGCGGCCGAACTGATCATCCAGGCCGCCACGCTCTCCGACAATGGCGAGGTGTTCCTGCTCGACATGGGCAAGCCGGTGAAGATTCGCGATCTGGCGGAGAACATGATCCGTCTGGCGGGCCGGACGTTGCGCAACGCGGAAAATCCCACCGGCGACATCGAAATCGTCGTGTTGGGTCCGCGCCCAGGCGAGAAACTGTTCGAGGAATTGTTTTACGACAATAATGGCGTCGAACGCACCAAGCATCCCAAGATCATGTGCTCGACGCGCAGGATCCGCGAATTGGACGCGATCAAGAGCGGCCTCGAGCGGCTGCAGGCTGCGGTCACGGACGGCGACCCGGCAAAGGCGCGAGAAATACTCTTCTCCTTTATCGCCAAGTCCTGATCAGTTCGAATTCGCGATCGCCTCGGCATACCGGCGCGCGATCTGGCGATAGTCATATTCGCTCAAGGCGAGACTGCGGCCCTTCTCGCCCATGCTTACCCGCTCCTCCGCCGTCATCTTGCCAAAAGCCTTCAGTGCGTCGGCAATCGCTTCGGGCGAGTCATTGCCAGTCACAATTCCGCAACCGGATGCGGTGACGGGGTCGCCGGCCGCCGTCAGCGGCAGAAGCACCGGCAGACCCGCCTGCATGAAATCCATGATCTTGTTGAAGCTGATGCCGTAGCGATAAACGGCTGCATGGTCGCGTGCGCCGGCGTAGCCGATATCGGCAAGTGCGGTGAGAGAGAGCGCATCGCCCTTGGGTACGGAGCCGAAAAAGGCAACGGACGAGAGTCCGAGCTTTGCGCACTGGATTTTCAAGGCTTCGGTCTGCGCGCCGTGGCCAAGGAGAATGATGCCGAACCGCTCCTCCTGTCCGCTCGATTTGAGCAGGGCAACGGCGTCGAGCAGCCGGTCGAGTGCGTTTGGCGCGCCTTGCGAGCCCGGGTGGATGACGATCAGCCGGCCTTCTCTTTTCCACGCCGAGATTTGAGCTTCGGCGGCCAGCGCGGTTTCACTGACGGACGACGAAGCCTCGGTAGGTTCGGGCGACGGGTCGATTCCGTTCGGGACGAAGACGAATTTTCCGGGTTTCAGTCCGCGTTCGCGCATGAGCGGCTCCGCCGCGCCGAGCTGTGACGCAACGAGGTTCGCGCACCGATAGGCAAAGCGCTCGGTGAGGCCGGTGAGCAATACGAACGGGTGCCATCTGGAAGAACCGTTGATCTCGGTGATCGACAGCGGCCAGAGGTCCCGTACCTCGAAGACCAGCTTCGCGCCGAACTTTTTCGCCAGCCGCGCGGCCGGATAAATCGCGAACGGATGCGGCGACGAGACGATGATGGCATCTGGACGGCCAAATCTGGCTTCGCCCGTGCGCGCCAGGCGCCAGGCCGATCGGCAATAGTCGAATATGTTGAGCAGCCGGAACACGTCATTGCCGGTGTAGCGGCGAGCGTCGAGCGGCGCGTAGCGCACGCCGCTGATATCGATCTCGTCGGGGAGCGGCGCATCTTTCTCAAGCAAGTGGTGATAGCGCGCAGGGAAGATCGTCGCCGTGTGGCCAAGCGCGGCCCAGGCGCGGGCGAGATGAAACGCCCGGTGCGCCTTGCCGATGCCCGGTCCGCCGGCATAGTGGCTGAGATACCAGATATTCACCGCCGGCGCGCTTTCCCTTCGATCCGAGCTTCGCTAATTAGCGAAATCGTGCCGGGGGCGCGAGGGCTCCAGGAACGAAACGGGCAGGGTGCGATGAAACGCGGTTTCGACATTGTGGTCTCGGCTCTGGCCCTGGTCCTGCTTTCCCCGGTGTTTCTCGCCATTGCTCTGCTTGTACGCGCGAAGCTAGGCAGCCCGGTTCTGTTCAGGCAGACGCGGCCAGGGCTTTCCGGCAAGCCGTTCCTGCTGATGAAATTCCGCACGATGAAGAATGCGAGCGACGCTTCCGGCAGGCCGCTGCCGGACGCCGACCGGCTGACCGGTTTCGGGCGCTTTCTGCGCTCCACCAGCCTCGATGAGCTTCCGGAGTTGGTGAACGTTTTGAAGGGCGAGATGAGCCTCGTCGGACCGCGGCCGCTTTTGATGGAATATCTCCCGTTGTATTCGGCCGAGCAGGCGCGCCGTCACGAGGTTCGGCCCGGGGTCACCGGCTGGGCGCAGGTGAACGGCCGCAACGCCATTTCCTGGGAAGAGAAATTCAGGCTCGACGTGTGGTATGTCGACAACCGCAGTTTCGCGCTGGACGCGAAGATTCTCGCCATGACGGTCGGACGCCTGCTGACCCGTTCGGGGATTTCGGCTGAAGGCGAGGCGACTATGCCCCGCTTCACCGGGAGTGGTGACCGAAACGCATGATTTCCGGTAAATCTGCACAGCGAGCGAAGCTGGATCGGTAACGGACCCCTTGTGCGCCATGGCGTTTAGGCATGCACCGATGCCATTGTGGTCCTGGGCAGGCTTGTTGTAGAAGGCCAGCCCGATATGGCCACAATCGTTGGCGTGCCGGCGAAGCCAATTCCCGGCAACTCAAAAAATGGATGATCTGACTTGCTGAACACAGCCTTTGCCCCTTGGCCGTCCTTCACCGACGAGGAAGCCGATGCCGTTTCGCGCGTCCTGAAATCGAACAAGGTGAACTACTGGACCGGCGACGAGTGCGACACATTCGAGCGCGAATATGCGGAATGGGCAGGCGTGAAGCACGCCGTTTCGATGGCCAACGGCACCGTTGCCCTCGACGTCGCATGGCCGGCGCTGGGCATTGGCGAGGGTGACGAAGTCATCACCACACCGCGATCCTTTTTTGCTTCCGCTTCGACGATTGCCATGGCTGGCGCGCGGCCGATCTTCGCCGATGTTGACCGCGACTCGCAGAACATTTCTCCCAAAACCGTCGCGCCGCTGATCAACAAGAACACCAAGGCGATCGTCTGCGTCCATCTTGCCGGCTGGCCGGTCGACATGGACGGCATGCATGACCTCGCTGAAGCGCACAATCTCAAGCTCGTCGAGGATTGCGCCCAGGCGCATGGCGCCGCGATTCGCGGCAAGTCTGTCGGGTCGTTCGGTGACCTGAACGCCTGGTCCTTCTGCCAGGACAAGATCGTCACGACCGGCGGCGAAGGCGGTATGGTCACGCTCGACGACGACGAGCTCTGGAAGTCCGTCTGGGCGGCGAAAGACCATGGCAAGGCTTATGACAAGGCCAACAAGAAAGATCGCAAGCCGGGCCGCCCGAAGCTGCATGATGGCTGGGGAACGAACTGGCGCATGACCGAGATGCAGGCAGCCATCGGCCGCATCCAGTTGAAGCGCATGCCGGAGATGCATGCAGCGCGCAAGAAATACGCCGAGCGTCTGACGGCCGCCTTCGAAACGCTGTCCGGTCTGCGCGTTCCGGAAGTGCCGGCTGACTTCGAGCACGCCTGGTATAAATATTACGTCTTCGCGCGGCCGGACGCACTGAAGTCGGGGTGGGACCGCGATCGGATCCTCGGCGAGGTGAAAGCGGCCGGCGTTCCCTGTGGCGAGGGTTGCTCGCCGGAAATCTATCTTGAGCCGGCCTTCGTCGACTCAGGTCTCGCCCCGGCGCAGCGTCTGCCGAACGCCATCGAACTTGGCGAAACCAGCATGATGTTCATGGTTCATCCGACGCTGACCGAAGATCACATTGGCAAGACGATCGACACGATGAAGAAGGTGATGGCCGAGGCGACGCGCTAACGCGTCGTTCTCCAGCTACTCAGTTCATTCCGCCACGGCGGATTCGCGCCAGCACGCGAAACTGTGACCGCCGCAGCCTTCGCGCCGAGCGTCAGCGCGGTGCGGATCGCATCCTCCGACAGCGAGGCAAGCGCGCCTTTCGTCAGCAGCCTTTGCTCGTGCAGTGAGGCGAGCACCCCGGCGTTGAACGTGTCGCCTGCGCCGACCGTATCCACCACCGTCACCTTCGGCGGCGCTACGGTGACCTCATGGCTTTTCGTGTACGCCGTTGCGCCCTTCGCGCCGCCGGTGACGATGACAAGCTTCGGACCGCGATCGAGCCAGCGGCGGGCGACCTCGTCGGCTGCGCCTTCCTCGCCGAACCATTTCAGGTCTTCGTCGGAGAGCTTCACGACGTCGGCCATCGCCATCATGCGGTTCATGCGCGCGAGATGCTTCTGCTTGTCGGGAATGAAACCCGGCCGAATGTTCGGATCGAGCATGGCGACGCGTTTGCCATGCTCCCGTGCCATCAGCGTTTCGTAGGTCGCGCCACAGGGCTCGGGGATCAGGCTGATCGCGCCGAAGAGCAGGGCCTCCGCATCGTCGCTGAGAACAGGCAGGTCCGCCTCCGACAGCATGCGCCCGGCCGTGCCCTCGTCATAGAAAACGTATGTCGCATGGCCGTCGGTGAGATTGACGAAAGCAAGCGTCGTTGGCCGGTTCGAAAACGCTGCGAACCGCGTGCCGGCCTTGCTGTCCGCGAGCGTTTTCCCGAGTAGCTCACCGAAGAGGTCGTTTGAGATGCCGGAAAAAAACTCGACCGGGGCGCCCAGCCGCCCGAGCGCGATCGCGGTATTGAACACCGCGCCGCCTGCATAGGGCGCGAAGGCCGGTTCGCCCGCCTCGCTCTTGCGCGGCAGCATGTCGATCAGCGCCTCGCCGCAACACACGATCATATCAGGACTACCCCTCGCCCTTTTCCGGCAGGATGACGCCCTTCCGGATGATCATGTTGGCATAGAGTCTGGGTTCGCTGGTGGCAACCACGGCATGACAGGCTTTGACGCGCTCGTAGAATTTTGCCGGCAGCAAAGGGATGAGTTTTGCCTTTGGCGCACGTTTGGCGCAGAGACGCTCCATCTCCTCATGCACGGGATCAAGGAGGAGCGGATTACTGGGTACGGTCGCGCGAAAAAGCGCTTCCGGCACGAAATAGTCGACCGGCAAGACGCGCAAGATCGCGTCGGCGACGGGGATCAGGTGCAGCCCGTCTGCGCGGATCAGCCGTCGTGCATGTTCGGCTGCCGGATAGTTGCCGTCGACGACGGCGATCTCGTCGCCATGCCCCATGGCGCGCAGCGCCGCGAGAAGCTCAGGGCCGAGGATGGGTGGAATGCCGATCAACATCGTCAGCCGGCCTTGCCGGTCGGCACCGGTCCGGAGAGGAAACGTTCCGACAGCGGCAGGCTGGCGCCGCCAAGTGCCCGCGCATGAATGCCGACCGTTCCCTCGCGGATTGACGGCACGCGGATGCCTTCGACGTCGATGCCGTTGATCGCCGTGCCTGTCGCCTCGACGAGTCGTGCGCGGACATGCGGCGGCATCCAGCCGTCGATGATCGCGGTTTCGAAATCGATGACGGAGGCGGCCGAAACGATCGCGTAGGCGAGCCCACGACCGGCAGAGAGGAGCCAGTCATCGAGTTCGCTCTCCAATTCGGGCCAAGCCTCAGGCGACGACCAAAGAAATCCGGCCTCACGGCCTTGCGCCAAAAGCGCTTTTTCCAGGATGGCGATCGACGCAATGTCGATGAGCTGCGACGGCTGGCCGTTCGCGCCGGGCACTGGCATTGAGCCGAGCGCACCGGCGTTCCCGCTCGGCCCGGCATGCAGCGCACCGTTCAGCACGATGCCGCCACCCGCGAAAGCGCCGATGTAAAAATAGATGAAGTCACGCGGATTGGCGCCCTTGCCGAAGACGAGTTCCGCGCCGCATGCCGATGTCGCGTCGTTCTGCAGGTAGATGGGAAATGCGAAGCGGCCCTGCAGCTCGGCGCGGATGTCGCGATGCCGCCACTGGTCCATGATATCGCGCGGCGCGCTCGCCGTATCCGCCCAGTTCCAGAGTTCGAACGGCATCGCGATGCCGAGCCCGGCGATGCGCTTGTCCTCTTCCGCGGTCAGCCCGGCGCGAATCTTGGCGATGCCGTCGGTGACGAAATCGACGGTCTCGCGCGGGGCAGGGTATCGATAGGAGAGCTGCAGCATCGCGCGCAGATTGCCGAGAAAATCGATCAGCACGAGTTCGGCGCTCCGGCGGCCGATCTTGAGGCCGAGGAAATAGGCGCCGTCCGGATTGAGCGACATCGGGATCGATGGCTGGCCGATCTTGCCGCGGACCGGCTCCTTGCGCAGCAGCAGTCCGTCCTCTTCGAGCGCGCGCATGATGACGGAGACGGTTTGCGCCGACAGCCTCGTCATGCGCGCAATGTCGGTTTTGGCGAGATTGCCGTGCTTCCGGAGCAGCGAAAGCACCAGCCGCTCATTCGCGTCGCGCATCCCGCTTTGGTTGGTGCCGCGGTGATGCCGGTCATCCGAGAATGCGGGGCGCACCTGTTTTGTCTGTCCGGCTTCCAACGGGCCTCCTCCCTTCGATTTTGCCGAAAGAATGCTGTCCATAAGAGGGGCTGTCAATATTAAATCAGAGTGATTTATTTATTGACTCTCGCCCCGGACCCATGGTTCAGTTCGTCGACATCCGCTGGGAGCATATTTGTGCCGGGTGTTGTTCCGCGCCTTGTAGGGCGCTCGCTTACCGCCACTGGGAGGACCACCGTGACCAAGACCGCCATTCTGAAATCGACGATTTTTGCAGCCGCCGGTGCAGCGCTTCTTGCCTTCGCCGGGCCGGCCATGAGCCAGGAAGTCGGCGCCTGCCTGATCACCAAGACCGACACCAATCCCTTCTTCGTCAAGATGAAAGAGGGCGCCACCGCCAAGGCGCAGGAGCTCGGCGTGAACCTGAAAGCCTATGCCGGCAAGATCGATGGCGACAATGAAAGCCAGGTCGCTGCGATTGAATCCTGCATCGCCGACGGCGCCAAGGGCATCCTGCTCGTTCCATCCGACACCAAGGCGATTGTCGACTCCGTCAAGAAGGCGCGCGACGCCGGCATTCTCGTCATCGCGCTTGACACGCCGCTCGAGCCGATCGACGCGGCTGACGCTACCTTCGCGACGGACAACTTCAAGGCCGGCGAGCTGATCGGCGCATGGGCAAAAGCGACGCTCGGCGACGCCGCGAAGGACGCCAAGATCGCCTACATGGATCTGAACCCCAGCCAGCCCACCGTCGACGTGCTGCGCGACCAGGGCTTCATGACCGGCTTTGGCATCGACACAAAGGACGTCAACAAGATCGGCGACGAGGACGATGCCCGCAACGTTTGCCATGACGTGACCAACGGCAATGAGGAGGGCGGCCGCAAGGCGATGGAGAACTGTCTCCAGAAAGACCCCGGCATCAACGTTGTCTACACGATCAACGAGCCGGCCGCGGCCGGCGCCTATGAAGCGCTGAAGGCCGTCGGCATGGAGGCCAATGTGCTGATCGTGTCGGTCGATGGCGGCTGCCCGGGCGTCAAGAACGTCGCCGAAGGCGTGATCGGCGCGACCTCCCAGCAATACCCGCTGCTGATGGCCTCGATGGGCATCGAGGCGATCGCTGCCTTCGCCAAGGACGGCACCAAGCCGAAGGCGACCGAAGGCAAGGATTTCTTCGACACCGGCGCGACGTTGATCACCGACAAGCCGGCGTCCGGCGTCGAGTCCATCGACACCAAGAAGGGCCTTGAGCTCTGCTGGGGCTGATTTGACCGGCTGAAGGTCGAACAATAGAGTTCAGTCAAGGAGGGCGGCCTCCGGGCCGCCTTCCGCGCGACAGGACCGATGAAGAAGTCCAGCGGGAGGACGAGGCATGAGTGAAGCGACGGCCAGCGGCCGGCGGCCGCAGGAATTCGAGAAAGCGCTTTCAGGTAGCGACGCCACCGTCGCGAGCTTCGACACGCACTCCAGGTCGTCGCTCGAACAGGCGCAGCATTTCCTGCACAAGAACCCGGCGGCAGTGCCGCTGATCGTGCTGGTGCTTTCCATTGCCGTGTTCGGCATCATCATCGGCGGGAAGTTTTTCTCCGCATTCTCCATGACGCTGATCCTGCAGCAGGTGGCGGTCGTCGGCATCGTCGGCGCGGCGCAGACGCTCGTCATCCTGACCGCCGGCATTGATCTCTCCGTCGGCGCGATCGTCGTCCTGTCGTCGGTGGTGATGGGGCAGTTTACCTTCCGCTACGGGCTGCCGGCGCCGGTCGCTATCCTCTGCGGTTTTGCCTGCGGCGCGCTCTGCGGCTGGATCAATGGCGTGCTCGTCGCCCATATGAAACTGCCGCCCTTCATCGTCACGCTCGGCACCTGGCAGATTTTCCTCGCCACCAATTTCCTCTATTCGGCGAACGAGACGATCCGCTCGCAGGACATCGCGGCGCAAGCGCCCATCCTGCAGTTCTTCGGACAGAATTTCCGCCTCGGCGGCGCCGTGCTGACCTATGGTGTCATCGTGCTGGTGCTGCTCGTCTTCGTGCTCTGGTACGTGCTCAACCACACGGCCTGGGGCAGGCATGTCTACGCCGTCGGCGACGACCCGGAGGCGGCGGAGCTGGCGGGCGTGCGGGTCCAGCGCATGCTGGTGTCGGTTTATGCAATGTCGGGCCTGATCTGCGCGCTGGCCGGCTGGGTGTTGATCGGCAGGCTCGGATCCGTGTCGCCGACGTCGGGCCAGCTCGCCAACATCGAATCCATCACGGCCGTGGTGATCGGCGGCATCTCCCTCTTCGGCGGGCGCGGCTCGATCCTCGGCATGCTGTTCGGTGCGCTGATCGTCGGCGTGTTTTCACTTGGCCTGAGATTGATCGGCACCGATCCGCAATGGACTTACCTGCTGATCGGCCTGCTCATCATCGTCGCGGTCGCGATCGACCAGTGGATCAGAAAGGTTGCGGGCTGATGGCACAGGAACCCATTCTGACCGGTCGCGGGCTGGTGAAGCGGTACGGGCGCGTGACGGCGCTCGATCATGCCGACTTCGATCTTTATCCGGGCGAGATCCTTGCCGTCATCGGCGACAACGGTGCGGGTAAGTCGACGCTGATCAAGGCGATTTCCGGCGCCGTGAATCCCGACGAAGGCGAGATCAAGCTCGACGGCAAGGTCGTCAACTTCAAATCGCCGCTCGAGGCGCGCGATGCCGGCATCGAGACGGTCTATCAGAACCTGGCGCTCTCGCCGGCGCTGTCGATTGCCGACAACATGTTCCTTGGCCGCGAAATCAGGCGGCCGGGGCCGCTTGGCCAGTGGTTCCGCATGCTGGACCGCAAGACGATGGAAAAACGGGCGCGCGAAAAGCTCACTGAGCTCGGCCTGATGACCATCCAGAACATCAGCCAGGCAGTGGAAACATTGTCGGGCGGCCAGCGGCAAGGCGTCGCGGTGGCGCGCGCGGCCGCGTTCGGATCGAAGGTGGTGATCATGGATGAGCCGACGGCGGCACTTGGCGTGAAGGAATCGCGCCGCGTGCTGGAGCTCATCCTCGACGTGAAGAAACGAGGGCTTCCTATCGTCTTGATTTCACACAATATGCCGCATGTTTTCGAGGTTGCGGACCGGATTCACATCCATCGCCTCGGGCGTCGCTTGTGTGTCATCGACCCGAAGGAATATGAGATGTCGGACGCGGTGGCGTTCATGACGGGCGCAAAGAAACCGCCGGAAGTTGCATTGGCGGCGTGACTTGTCGCAGAATTGCAGGCATAAGCGAATCTAACGGCCTAAATCGATTAAAAACCTAGGCTGACTTTTAATTGTGGCGCGGCGGTCCTGCCGACGCCCGGCTCTGGGAGGAGCAACGCGCATGACCGCCAGTACCGGGAGCACCCGGTGCGGGACTTTGAGGTTTGAATGACACAGGTCACCATGAGAGACCTTCCCAGGCCGAAACCGGAAGAAGCGAAACCGGAAACGCTCGCAGACGAAATTCTCCGCAGTCTGACCTATCGTATTGGCAAGGACGCGACCGTCGCGACGCCGAACGACTGGCTGGTCGCGTCGATCTACGTTGTGCGCGATCGCGTCATCGATCGCTGGATCGGCGCCACCAAACGCGCTTACGACCAGCAGGACAAGCGCGTCTATTATCTGTCGCTGGAGTTCCTAATCGGCCGGCTGATGCGGGACGCATTCTCCAATCTCGGCCTGCTCGACGAAATGCAGACCGCGCTGTCGTCGCTCGGTGTCGATTTCGATCAGATCGCGGGATTGGAGCCCGATGCCGCGCTCGGCAATGGCGGTCTCGGCCGTCTCGCCGCGTGTTTCATGGAATCGATGGCGACGGTCGATATCCCCGCACACGGTTATGGCATCCGCTACGCCAATGGCATGTTCCGTCAGGAAATCTCCGACGGCTGGCAGGTCGAACTGCCCGAGACCTGGCTCGATCATGGCAACCCATGGGACTTCGAACGGCGCGAACGCTCCTTCGAAGTTGGCTTCGGTGGTGTGGTCGAATCCGTGACGGCCAAGGACGGGCGACTCGAGCGCCATGTCTGGAAGCCGGGTGAGCGCGTGCTTGCGGTCGCTTTCGACACACCGGTGGTTGGCTGGCGTGGTAAGCGCGTGAACACCTTGCGGCTATGGTCCGCGTTCCCGGTCGATCCGATCCTGCTCGAAAAATTCAATGCGGGCGACCACGTCGGCGCTCTTCTTGAAAGCAACAAGGCGGACGCGCTGTCGCGCGTACTCTACCCAGCGGACTCGCACAAGGAAGGACAGGAGCTGCGGCTGCGGCAGGAGTACTTCTTCTCCTCGGCATCGCTGCAGGACATCATCCAGCGGCACCTCAGCCAATACGGCACGCTGACGAACCTGCCGGACAAGGCAGCGATCCATCTGAACGACACGCATCCGGCCGTCGCGGTTGCCGAACTGATGCGGCTCGTGATGGATGTCCACGGCATCGACTTCGACACGGCCTGGGACATCACCAAGCGCACCTTCGGCTACACCAACCACACGCTGCTGCCGGAAGCGCTGGAGAGCTGGCCGGTACCGCTGTTCGAGCGGTTGCTGCCGCGCCACATGCAGATCGTCTACGCGATCAACGCGCAGGTGCTGATCGAAGCGCGTGCCGCCGGCAAGTTCGACGACGACCAGATCCGCCGGATTTCGCTGATCCATGAGGATGGCGACCGGCGCGTGCGCATGGGCAATCTCGCCTTCGTCGGTTCGCACTCGATCAACGGCGTCTCCGCGCTGCATACCGAGCTTATGAAGGAGACGGTGTTCCACGATCTGCACCGTCTCTACCCGGACCGCATCAACAACAAGACCAACGGCATTACGCCACGGCGCTGGCTGATCCAGTCCAATCAGGGACTGACCGAGCTGATCCGCGACGCGATCGGCGACACATTCCTCGACGACACCGAGCGGCTTGGCGACCTCGACAAATTCGCCGACGATGCGTCCTTCCGCGAGCGCTTCGCCGCCGTGAAGCGCGCCAACAAGGAGCGTCTCGCGAACCTGGTGTCGGATCGCCTGCACATCAAGGTCGACCCGTCGGCGCTGTTCGACGTCCAGATCAAGCGCATCCACGAATACAAGCGCCAACTCCTCAACATCATCGAAGCTGTGGCGCTCTACGACCAGATACGCTCGCACCCCGAGCGGGACTGGATGCCGCGCGTGAAATTTTTCGGCGGCAAGGCGGCGCCGAGCTATCACAACGCCAAGCTGATCATAAAGCTCGCCAACGATGTGGCGAAGGTAATCAACCGCGATCCGGCCGTGCGCGGCCTGCTGAAGGTCGTGTTTGTGCCGAACTACAATGTCTCCACCGCCGAAATCATGATGCCGGCGGCCGACCTGTCGGAGCAGATTTCGACCGCCGGCATGGAAGCGTCGGGCACCGGAAACATGAAATTCGCGCTAAACGGCGCACTCACCATCGGCACGCTCGACGGCGCCAATGTCGAAATCAAGGAGCGCGTCGGCGACGACAACATCCTGATCTTCGGCCTGACCGCCGACGAGGTAGCCGAGAAGCGCAACGGCGGCTATGAGCCGCGTCCCGTCATTGAAGCGTCGCGGGAACTGTCGCAGGCGCTGCAGGCGATCTCTTCTGGCGTGTTTTCGCCCGACGCACCGGACCGCTACCGCAATTTGATCAACGGCCTCTACGACACCGACTGGTTCATGGTTGCGGCCGATTTCGAGGCTTACGCGGCTGCGCAGCGCCAGGTGGATGCGATCTGGCGCAACAGCCCTGACTGGTACGCCAAGGCGGTACGAAACACGGCGCGAGTTGCTTGGTTTTCGTCCGACCGCACGATCCGCGAATATGCACGCGACATATGGAACGTGCCGGCTTAATGTCGAGGGAGAGGCGATAACCGAGCTGACGGCGCCGGGGAGGGGCGCAAGATGAAGGAAACCCGCGCGAACGCCGCCAAAGAGCCCGCTTTGGGCATGGCATCGCAGAGCGATGTCGATGCCATTGTGGAGGGCCGTCACGGCAACCCGTTCGCGGTTTTGGGTGTTCAGGAAGCCGGCAAAAGCTTCGTCGCCCGCTGTTTTATCCCGCACGCCGAGGCTGTCACGGCCTATACGCTGGCCGATGAAGAGATCGGCGCGCTCGAGCGCCGGCACGACGAGGGCTTTTTCGAGGGCGTCGTTTCGATCACCAAACGCCAGCCCATCAAATATCACGCCAAAAATCTCGGCGGCGATTGGTGGGTGACCGACGCCTATTCATTTGGTCCCGTCCTCGGCCCGATGGACGATTATTACATCGGCCAGGGCTCTCATCTCCGGCTGTTCGACAAACTCGGCGCGCATGAGATCGAGCACGAAGGCGCAACCGGCGTGCACTTCGCAGTCTGGGCGCCGAACGCCAAGCGCGTGTCCGTCGTCGGCGACTTCAACGATTGGGATGGACGCCGCCACGAGATGCGGCATCGTCAGGATACGGGCATCTGGGAAATCTTCGTGCCCGACATCGGACCTTACCGCGCCTACAAATTCGAGATCCTCGGCCCGGACAAGGCAGCGCTGCCGCTCAAAGCTGATCCGTTCGCATTCCGCTCCGAACTCCGGCCGGCGACTGCCTCCGTCACCTCAAAGCCGATTGCGCATGATTGGGGTGACGAGGCGCACCGCGACCACTGGAAGAAGGCTCAGGCGCGTCGTGAGCCAGTCTCCATCTACGAAGTCCATGCCGGCTCCTGGCAGCGCGATGACAATGGCGAGTTCCTGCCATGGGATCGGCTGGCAGAGCTGCTGATCCCGTATTGTGTCGAGACGGGTTTCACGCACATCGAATTCCTGCCCATCAGCGAGCATCCATACGATCCGTCCTGGGGCTACCAGACCACGGGCCTCTACGCGCCGAGCGCGCGCTTCGGCGAGCCGGAAGGTTTTGCGCGCTTCATCGACGGCGCGCACCGCGCCGGCATCGGCGTCATCCTCGACTGGGTGCCCGCGCACTTCCCGACCGATGCGCACGGTCTGTCGAAATTCGACGGCACCGCGCTCTATGAGCATGCCGATCCGCGCCAAGGGTTTCATCCGGACTGGCACACCGCGATCTATAATTTCGACCGCCGCGAGGTTTCATCCTACCTCGTCAATAACGCGCTGTTCTGGGCGGAAAAATACCACATCGACGGACTGCGCGTGGATGCGGTCGCGTCCATGCTCTACCTCGACTACTCGCGAAAACAAGGCGAGTGGATTCCGAACGAGAAGGGCGGCCGCGAAAACCTCGGCGCGGTGAAATTCCTGCAGGCGATGAACCAGCAGATCTACGGCCAGCATCCCGGCGTCATGACGATTGCCGAGGAATCGACGTCATGGCCAAAAGTGTCGCAACCGGTGCACGAGGGCGGCTTGGGCTTCGGCTTCAAGTGGAACATGGGCTTCATGCACGACACGCTAAAATATCTGGCGCGTGAACCGATCCACCGCAAGCACCATCACGACGAGATCACCTTCGGCCTGCTATACGCTTTCAGCGAAAATTTCGTCCTGCCGCTCTCCCATGACGAGGTCGTGCACGGCAAGGGCACGCTGCTGCACATGATGGCCGGCGACGACTGGCAGAAATTCGCGACGCTGCGCGCCTACTACGCCTTCATGTGGGGCTATCCTGGCAAGAAGCTGCTCTTCATGGGGCAGGAATTCGCGCAGCGCTCCGAATGGAACGAAGCGAAGGCGCTCGACTGGCATCTGATGAATTACGAGCCGCATCGAGGTGTCTGGAAGACCGTGCGCGACCTGAACTACCTCTACCGGTCGCGCCCGGCGCTGCACGCTCGCGACTGCGAGCCGGAGGGCTTCGAGTGGCTTGTCGTCGACGACAGGGAGAACTCAACCTTCGCTTGGCTGCGCAAGGCGCCCGGCGGTAATCCGATCGCGGTCATCTCCAATTTCACGCCGGTGGCGCGCGAAGGCTATCGGCTGCCGCTGCCGGAAGCGGGCACATGGCGCGAGATCATCAACACCGATGCGGCCGACTATGGCGGCAGCGGCATTGGCAATGCCGGCACGGTCATCGCGCGTAACGCTGGCAGCGGGGCGGAGGCAATCGTGACGCTGCCGCCGCTAGCGACGATCATGCTGGAATTCGTGGCGGCCGCTGCCGGGGAGGCGAAAGCGGCAGCGGCGGATGTTGCGAAAAAACCCGCCAAACCGGCCGCTGCAAAGGTCGGTGCGACGGCGAAGACTTGAGTGGGAGGGACGTCATGGAGTTGAAACGAACCCAGCCATTGGCCCGCGACGCGATGGCCTATGTGCTCGCGGGCGGGCGCGGCA
>Ga0335075_10004890_pt1 | contig 20880 bp, 16 predicted proteins | sample Lox_Sample_24_FD_206723 | JGI IMG/M metagenome (GOLD analysis project Ga0335075, IMG submission 206723) | Soil microbial communities from Loxahatchee National Wildlife Refuge, Florida, United States - Lox_Sample_2.4 | ecosystem: Environmental > Terrestrial > Soil > Wetlands | place: USA...
GACGCTCGAACGGGCCAGCTTGATGAGAGCCATCCCGGGTTCGAAGAGTTTGCCAACGATGAGCCGTGCCCCGCCCTCGACCCTGCATCCGGACTTTGCGATCTTTACGCGGCGCGTCCCATGACCTGCCGCGTCTTTGGACCGCCCGTGCGCTCAGGAGATGGAATTGGAGTATGCGAGCTCTGCTTCGACGGAGCAGCCGAAGCGGAAATTCTGGCCGCCGAATTGTGCACCAATTGGACGGACCTTGAAAATTCGCTCAACACCGAAGCGGAACTCGACACGGGACACGCCGGGACCACCATCATTGCCCTTGCGCTGGCCGGTCAACCGTTGCGTCGTTCGCTCATCCCGGAGAATGACAACTGAGCACAGCGAGGGGCACAACTCGTCACTGCGGCGGCCACGCGAATAGCCCTAACTCTCGATCCTGCATGGTAATAACGAACGTTTCGGGACATTGGATTTCATCCTTCGGAAAAGTTTTCTGACTGAACAACCGCTACGAAAATGCTGTAACCTTATCGCGCTGCCGCACTCTCATGCGGTAGACGGGTCTCCCGCCGGTACAGTTCCGGGTCTGGACCCGACATTGGAGGAATGACAAATGAAGCATTCGATGAAGACCCTGATGGTTGCTGCGGCAGTTTCTGGCCTGCTGGGCGGTGCCGCAACCATGCAGGCTGCGACTTCGCACGCCACGAACCCCGTGGTGAAGGCGGGCAAAGCGTCGTTTGGCAGCGCTTCGCTCAATCAGGACACCAGCAAGCACTCCTGTAAGGGAAAGAACGATTGCAAGGGTCAGGGCGGCTGCAAGAGCAGCGACAACGGCTGCAAGGGCAAGAACAGCTGCAAGGGCAAGGGCGGCTGCGCGACCGATGGCTCCAAGCATCCTTCCTAGTCCAGGAACGCGCATTCGTTTCACTACCGGGGCCGGCACACAGTGCTGGCCCCGCTACTTCAATGCATGGGAGTGCCCCTCGTGCCTGCAAATCGCTTCAACGGCTTTACCGAGTACGGAGTCGGCATCGGCCTGCGCATTCCGCACTATCGCCACATCCTGACGAGAAAGCCGGTCGTCGACTGGTTTGAGATCATCTCCGAGAATTACATGATCGATGGCGGACGGCCGCTCGAGGTGCTCGACAAGATTCTCGATCAGTACAAGGTCGTCCAGCACGGAGTCTCGATGTACTTCGGGTCGGCGAGCGATCCGGACCCCGAACATCTTAAGCGGCTCAAGAAGCTGGTGAAGCGCACCAAGACACCCTGGCTCAGCGATCATCTCTGCTGGGGATCGGTCGACGGCCGCTACACGCATGATCTTCTCCCCATGCCGTATACGTGGGAGGCCGTAAAGGTCACCGCCGATCGCATCCGTCACGTGCAGGATTTTCTCGAGATACCGGTGGTCGTTGAAAACGTCTCCAGCTACGCCGAATATCACGTCTCGGAAATGACCGAGTGGGAATTTCTCAACGAGGTCGTGGAACGGGCTGACTGCGGCATCCTGCTCGACGTAAATAACATCTACGTCTCATCGCAGAATCACAACTTCGATCCGTTTGTTTACGTGAATGCAGTCCCGGCCGAGCGCATCGCACAGATCCACATCGCCGGCCATTCGAAGTTCGAGAAGTATATTCTCGACACTCACGATCACCCGGTGCTTGAACCCGTGTGGCAGCTCTACGCGCGGACGATCGAGCGCGCCGGACCGACGGCGACCCTGCTTGAATGGGACGACAATATCCCGACCTTTGAAGAAGTGCATGCCGAAGCACTGAAGGCGAATCGCTTCCTCAAGGCAGCATCTTCGGCGCACCCGGCTCCCTCCCCCGCTCTCGCCCTGCAGGAGACGGTGCGATGAGCGGCCTTCTCGAACTGCAGCGCCGCGTGGCTGCCGCCATCATGCATCCTCTGACGAAAGCCGAGACGATGCCGCGCCGGCGCCGCGATGGCGTCTCGAACCCGAGCGAGGCCGCGGCCTTCATCAAACCGAACGACCGGCTCAACAGCTTTGAGCGTCTCGAAATTTACAACCGCCAGTACTGGTTCCGGCTGTACTCGTCGTTCGAAGAAGACTTTCCCGGCCTCAAGGCCATTCTCGGCAATGCCAGGTTTGAAAAGCTGATGCGCGACTATCTGACCGATTGCCCATCGCAGTCGTTCTCGCTGCGCAACCTCGGCTCGCAACTCGAATCCTGGCTGCTGGAGCATCCCAGGTATCTCGATCCGCGCAACCAGCTCGCGCTCGATATGATCCGCCTGGAATGGGCGCACATCGAGGCCTTTGACGCGGGGGAAGATCCCCTGCTCGATGCCGACGATCTGGCTTTCATCGACGAGCATTCTGTTCTGCACATGCAGCCGCATCTGCGGACGCTGGAACTGCATTATCCCGTCGAGGATCTGCTCATCGAGCTGCGCAGCGAGAGCGGCAGCAGCGACTCGTCCAGCAACAATGCCAGCGCCGCGCGCAAGGTAAAGCATCTCCGGCGCGTTGCCACGCTTGCCCCTGAGGAGATCTTCCTGGCCGTGCATCGCCATCAGAATTCGGTCTACTACAAACGGCTCGAGCGCGAAGAGTACCGGCTCCTGCACTCACTGCTCGCGGGCAAGCCGATCGGCGAGGCAATCGATGGCGCCTTTGAAAACAGCGCCATCCCCGAGGATGACAGGGGCCATTGGCTGCAGCAGGTCTTCGCGGCCTGGTCGTCGCTTGGCTGGTTTACACGATAAGAAAGGCATGACCCCATGAGCACGTCTTCCGCATCCATCGCTGCGCCGAAAGTGTCGCCGCTCCACAAGCTGTATGGCCTTTTCTGTACAGCCGCTCGGCTGCTTCGCTCGCCTTTCCTGCTCTTAGTCCGCCTCTACTGGGGGTGGCAGTTCGTGCAGACCGGCTGGGGCAAACTGCACAATCTCTCTCACGTAACGGACTTCTTCGCCAGCCTTCACATTCCTGCGCCCGGCGTCATGGCACCGGCCATTGCATCGCTCGAATTTTTTGGGGGAATACTGCTCATCATTGGACTGGGCACGAGGCTGATCGGATTTCTGCTTGCATGCAACATGCTGGTGGCCTATATCACGGGCGACTTGATGGCGTTGAAGTCGATCTTCAGTGATCCCGGCAAGTTCTACGTTGCCGATCCGTTCACTTTCCTGTTCGCGTCTCTTATCGTCTTTATCTTCGGCGCCGGCCTCTTCTCACTCGATGCCCTGATCGACAAGATCTTGCTTAGCCCTAGAGGTATCACCAGCGCATGAGCACTCCTGCTCCGGTTAATCCGCGCGAGACTGCCTCAGAGCGGGCTCTTATCGCGTCGATTCTCGCCGGTCAGCGTGACAATTTTCACCTCCTTATCCGGCCCTATGAGCAGCAGCTCTACCGCACGGCATTCGCGCTCGTAAAAAACGAAGCTGAGGCCGAAGACGTCGTTCAGGACGCTGTCCTCAAGGCCTATCGCAAGCTCGCCAGCTTCCGGGGTGATGCGAAATTCAGCACCTGGCTCATCTCCATTACGCTGAACGAGGCTCGCGGACGGCTTCGCAAGGAAAGCCGCGTTGCCTTTGATTCTCTCGACGAGAAGCGGGAGGAAAACCGTGACTACACACCCGCGGCACTGACCGACTGGCGTGAAGTGCCGCTCGCCGTCCTGGAACGGCAGGAGATCCGCGCCCTCGTGCAGCAGGCCGTCGCCGAGCTGCCCGATGCCTATCGTGAGATTATTACTCTGCGCGATGTCGAGGAACTGAGCGTAAACGACACCGCGAGCCTGCTCGGCATCTCGGTCGCGCTGGTCAAGGTGCGCCTGCACCGTGCGCGCATGTTGTTGCAGAAGAGACTTGTCCCCCATCTACGGCTGGTCGCTAAGCCCCCGCGCAAACGCATGGGCTTCGGGAGGTTCTCATGGCTATGAACTGCCGCCACGTGTGGAACCACATCTCCGACTACATCGACAACACGCTCGATCCGGCAGTGCGCGCTGAAGTCGAGCGGCATCTTGCAACGTGCGAGATCTGCTCGGCCATTCTTGACTCGACGCGGAACATCATCATCCTTGTAGCCGACGAGCGCGTCTTCGAGTTGCCGCTCGATTTCAGCAAACGCCTGCACGCGCGGCTCGACGAAGTGTTGAAGCACGAAGCTCCGGAGCCGTTGAGCACAGGAGACTAGCGAGGATGGTGCAACATCGAATGGATCGACCATTCGAGCGCCAGCAGCACAAGTGTAACGATGGCCAGAACAAATTGAAACCGGCGCGAGCGCTTCTCTTTTTTTGTTAATGGCTGAAGCCGCCATTGCGCTGCGGGGCGGCGGCGCAGACTCCATTGCCGCCACAGCACATAGAGATTCACAAGAGCACCCACCAGGGCCAGCGCCATCATCGGAATGCGGATCGCATCCTGATGAAATCCGCGCACCGGTGCATTGCTTCCAGCCGCCGCGGCCAGCGCTCCCAGGCCAATCAGCACGCGAACGCCGCTGATCGCAAATACCGCCGTACAAGCGCTTTGCACAAGCGCGAAGGTAAAGCTGGACCAGCTGACCCAGCGAGCTCTACGTTCTGCGGGTTCCATTAAACTACCGCACCGTTGAACATCGTGAGCAAATCCATGCGGTTCATAGACAGATGCTATCAGTCTTCAGTGTCAGATCGGCAAAACCCTTCTTTATACGGACGATAAACAGCAGCCCCCAGGCTTGGATAGTCCTTGTTTTCGCTTCCTCCGGGAGCTACATTGGGCCATGATCGTTGAGACCCTCTTCCCGTCCATCGAATCCCACACGTCACAAGGAGGCCTCCATGCCTGTTGACCCTGTGAATCTCTCCGGGCTCTCGCGCCGCTCATTTCTCCGCCTGGCCGCAACGGCCTCCGCTGTGGCCAGCGTTCCCATCCTTACGGAAGCGCACTTCGCGCACGCCCAGCGCCGCAAATTCAACTACCAGCCGCCTCCGCACGACGCCGTGCGCATTGACGCGAATGAGAATCCGCTGGGCCCCTGCTCGGGAGCCTGCGCTTCCATTTCCAGCCTGATTCCCGAAGGTGGCCGCTACGACTACGACCTCACCGAGACCTTCGTCAACACCTTCTGCGGCGTTGAGGGTCTTAAAACGGAATACGTTCTTCCCTATGCAGGATCGAGCGAGCCCCTGCACTACACGGTGCTTGCCTTTACCTCTAAGGAGAAGCCCTACGTCACCGCCGACCCCGGCTATGAAGCCGGCATGCGCGCCGCCACGCTCAACGGTGCCAGGATAATCAAGGTTCCACTCACCGCGACGCACGCTCATGACGCGAAAGCGATGGCGGCAGCGGATCCAAACGCGGGTGTGATCTATCTCTGCAACCCCAACAACCCCACGGGCACGACCACTCCGCGCGCGGATATCGAATACCTGCTTTCCAATAAGCCGAAGGGATCGATTCTGCTCATCGATGAAGCCTACATTCACTTTTCGAACGGGACTCCATCGCTCGACCTGGTAAAAGACGATAAGGATGTTATTGTCCTGCGAACCTTCTCCAAGGTCTACGGCATGGCCGGAGTTCGCTGCGGCGTCGCCATCGGCCGCCCCGACCTACTCGAAAAGATTCAGTATTTCGGTATGAACTCGATGCCAATCATGGCCGTTGCCGCCGCGACAGCCAGTCTTCAGGACAAGGACATCGTTCCTCAGCGCAAGAAAATTAATACCGATATCCGTAACGAGACCTTCGAGTGGCTCTCGGCAAATAACTTCAGCTTCATTCCGTCGGAGACCAACTGCTTCATGCTGCAGACCAATCGGCCCGGCCACGAAGTGATGGCGGCAATGGCCAAGCAGGGCGTGTACATCGGCCGCGTCTGGCCCATCATGCCGACTTATGTGCGGATCACCGTCGGGACACACAGCGATATGCAGAAGTTCCAGGCTGCGTTCAAACAGGTGATGAGCACCAGCACGGCCGGGCTCAAATTGCCGGAGCCGCCTGCGCGTCTGCGCGACAACCTCTTCACGCATCTCTCTTGATCTCACACAAAAAGCCTGAATCTGACACAGAAAAAAGTCCCCGCCCTGCGGGCTGGGACTTTTTCTTCTCGCGTCTGTTGTTCTGAGCTTATTTAGAACGTACCGCGATCACCTCGATCTCAACCAATGCCCACGGAGCGGCAAGCGCCGCGACCTGCATGGCCGCCCGCGCCGGTTTGTTCGGCTGCTCTGCGGTGCCAAAATACTGCGTATATGCCGCCTGCAGTCCGGCAAAATCGAGCTTTCCGCCCTTCTCTGGATCACCGGCCATATACACGTGCATCATGACGACATCGCCCAGCGAGAGTCCCTGCTCTTTAAGGATTGCCTGTATTTTGAGAATCGCGCTTGTCGCCTGCGTCTTCGTGTCTCCGTAAACTGCCACCGTCCCTTTCGCAGGGTCGGCCGGAGTCACGGGTGAGCCAAGCTGTCCGCTGACATAAAGCGTATCGCCTGCCCACACCGCCGTCGCCAGCGGAGAAGCGGCGGATTGAATGTGCTTCACCGTGGTTTGAGCGGGCGCCGATCCGGCTGGCGCCCCAAAAATCGCGACCGCCGCAGCGGCCGCACCGATAGCATGCCTCCAATTCATCTCTATCCTCATTTTTGCTGCTCTCATTTCTTATGCCTGCTGAGTTTTTGCCGCGCCGCTTACTTTCGCTGCCTGCACCTGTTCAGAAATCATCTTGATGGCACGATGCGAAGCCAGAGCCGCACCTTCCTGCCATCCGATGATATGGCTGCAGTGATCGCCGGAGAAGTAAATCCTGTCGTCGGGCTCAATGAACTCCTTGTAGGGACCGTCGTAATACGACGTCGAACGTCCGGCAACGTAGCTTGGCGCGCGGCCGACCCAGGAACCGAGGTTGTAGGGAATCTCGCCCCAGTTCACATACATGGGATTCGCCAGCTCCTTGCTATACCCGGGATGCAGTTTTTCGATCGCCTCGCGGGAGGCGTCAACCTTGGCTGCAACGCTCGGCAGCTTGCCGAAGTCGCTGTGATTCTCCACGCCATAGCCGGAGATGACCACCCCGTTTTCGGAAAACAGCTTCCCGCTCGGATACCAGACGAGGTTCACTGGCCCTTTCACGACGAACGAGAGCCCGCCGTAGAGGTTGTAATCCTGCTCCCAGAAGCGCCGCGACTGCCATGCGACCTTGTAAGCCGAGTCGTAACCTACTTCGGAGATCGCCTGCTTGATGCGTGGAGAGAAATCGTTAGGAATGGATTTCAGGATGCTGATCGGCAAAGCACAGATACAGTAGTCGGCCTCAACCACCTTCACCGCGCCCGACTTTGTCTCCGTGTAGGAGATCTTCACACCCTCTCCGGTCTTGCGAATCTCCTTGATGCACGAGCCGTACTGCACGACATCGCCCAGCTTCTTCGCAAAGGCGTAAGGAATATGGTCCATTCCTCCGACCGGCTGGAACATCGTCGCCTGCATGTCCAGCATTTCCTCGAACATCATTCCCTGCCAGAAATTGGCATCGAGCAGCGAGTGCATGTCGAGCGGTTGCCGAAGCACTTCACTGTTCGGCCCCGCGCCGGGCAGCTTCACAACGCCCGCGCGCTCCGATCCCTGATAGGTGTAATCGGGCTTCAGATCGCCATAGACGCGCAGAAACGCCAGCATCCGCTCCTGGTCGTCCTTGGATATCTGCTGATCGAGGGTATCCTTCTGGATGCACTTGGCCAGCAACTCGGAGACATGGCCGCGCGTGTCGTTGATCGCCTCCCGCTGCTCGATCGCCTTGCCTCCGAATGCGGCGTCGCTCTGCAGCAGCGAGCTGCGCGACGTATTGACTTCCACTTCGAGAGGAACGCCGAGCTCCTTGCAGTAGCCGAGCATTGTCTTGTGAATTGAAGGGAGCCGCGCCGGCCCCGCATTGAAGTAACTGTCGTCCTCCCAGCGAGCGACCTGCGTGGTGCCGTCGCTGAAGACGATCTTCGTGCCGTTGCGCACCGTCCAGTTGCGGCCGCCGGGACGCGCGCGTGCTTCGAGCACCGTGCATGAGTAGCCCACCTTGCCCATTTCGTAAGCTGCAACCAGCCCGGCGATGCCGCCGCCGAGAACGACGACCTTAATTCCCTTTCCGGAGTCGCCTGCCATCGCCGGAAGCATCGCATTCGCTTCCGGAATGGGCATCAATCCCAGGTGCTGCATCGTCACAAACGCCGCGCTGTACCCTCCCGCACGGCCTACCCGCATTAAAAATTCACGTCTGGTACAACTCATCTTTGTCCTCACTCCAGATCAGTTCATAAACGAGGCAGGGCACGGAGCCCACAGAAACGCGAACTCCGTGCATCGGAAGAAAGGCGCTTTAGAAAATGATCTTCAGCGCCAGCTGCGTGTTGAAGGGTTCACCGGCTCCGATGCCAGGTGCACCGTTGAAGCTGCCGATCGTAGTAAATAGTGTCAACGCGTTGTCTTGCGTATATGAGGGATTAAAGCTGCCGTTGAGTGGCGGAGCAAAGTTCGTCCGGTTGAAGAGGTTGTACATTTCCACGCGGAACTGGGTGGTTACCCGCTCCCCGATGGGCGTGTTCTTGAATACTGAGAAGTCCACGTCGCCGTAGCCCGGACCATAGTAGGCATTGCGGCGTGAATCACCCCAGGTTCCGGGCGCAGCATCGGCAAAGGCCGAAGGGTTAAGCCAGTTCGCATTGACCTTACCTTTGCGGAAGCCGGCATAGGGGTTGACACCCGGCACGATATCGGCGCGCTGATTGCCGTCGTCGGTGCCGGAAGTATCAGCCGAGCTATAGACCGAGAACGGCAGGCCGCCGTGGAAGGTCATCAGGCTGTTCAGCTGCCAGCCGCGCGTGAGACCCTTCCACTTCTGGCCTCCGGGAACATCATAGGTGAGCAGAGCAACGAAGATGTTGTGGTTATCGAAGTCGCTCGGACCATAGTCTCCCTTGAAGTTGAAGCTATCCTGCGGTAGAGCTCCGCGATAAGCCGTAACTTCATCAAAGCTGTGAGACCAGGTATAAGCTGCCTGTCCGGTTAGTCCGTGGAAGTTAGCTACCCGCAACGTGGCCTGCAGTGAGTTGTAGTTTGAAGTTCCAATGCTCTGGATTTCGTTGATGAAGGTGAAGTCCGGGAACTGGGAGAAGTAGGGACGGCTGCAGTTCTGAATGGTGAAGCCGGACGGGCAAAATACAGTAGTACCCGGAACATAGGAACCCTCCGGCGGATTGGTCAGATTGCCGCTGTTCAAGGCGGCCTGGTTAATGTCTCGAATGGAAAGCAGATGGCGCCCCTCACTCCCGACATATCCGATCTGAGCTACGATCTTGCTCGTCAGACTCTGTTCCAGCTGGATGTTGTAGTTCAGATTGTGTGACGGAACAAAGTTCTTGGCAATCGAGAAAATGCTGTTTGAACCAAGCGATGACGGGAAGACATTCTCTCCCGATACGATGGTATAACTGCTGCGGGTCGCGGTAGTAACGGAATCAGGACCGGTACCAGGGTTCCCTTCCACACCATTCGGCGCCCCGTTTCCAGGACGATTGTCGAGGAAAGGGTTCAGATTCGGCGTGTCAAAGTAAAGCCCAACGCCGGCGCGCAACACCGTTGTCGGCGTTGCCTGATAGGAGAATCCCACGCGAGGGCTGAAGTTCGTCCAGTTGGGATCATAGAGTGAACTGATCTGATCTCCCTGATAAACGACTCCACCAAGATTTGGACGGAATACCGAGAGGTTCTTCCATTGGTTGTGGAGCGGGCCTTCGTAGTCGTACCGCAAACCATAGTTCACATTCAGCTTCGGACTGAGCTGCCAGGAGTCCTGAGCAAAGAGAGCGAAGGTATTCACGAAAACCTGACGATCGGGGTTTCCGAGCGCGATGGATGAAGTTTTCACATTTCCTGCCAGGAAATCTGACAGGGCATCGACGCGTGGATCGCCGCTGTTCCAGGGTATCGGAGTAGACGCGTTTGGATCGGGCCCGACCGACCCATCAAACGTGAAGCTTCCAAGAGCATGGCGCTTATAGAACTCATCGAGTTGGGCCTGGCGGAACTCACCACCGAACTTGAAGGCGTGCTTGCCAACCGTCCAATTCAAATCGTCCGTAAGATGCCCGGTGATATCGTTGCGGCCTTCCGGAGGAGTCAGACCGATGGGATCGAAGCCGGTGATCGCAACATTGGCCGCGCCGGGAAGCGATGAGCCGGTCACCAGGCCGAGCGACGCCATGTCGAAACTGTTGTTGAAGTCATTGAAGACCTGATTGAAGTAGTTCACCCCAGCCAGCACCTGATTGGTAATCGTTGGCGAAAATACGTGGTTGAAGACGAGGGCGTAGTTCTGGACATGGATGGGAGCGACCTCATAGTAGTACTTGAGGGTCGAACCAACCGGAGCTACCTGGTTTCCCTGTCCGACGAACCAGTGCGCGGAAAGGCTGTTCTTCGCGTTGATAGTGTAATCAATCTTCGCCAACCCGTTGTAGCTGTAACCATACTCCGGATCTGAGCTGTAGTAGTTGTTCACTGTGGCGGGCAGACCGCCCGTCGCAGCCGCCGGCCAGAGCGTAGCCAGCATCGCTGTTGATACCGGATTCACCGGCACATTGAACTTTGCCAGAGTGGCTTTGGCCTGCGCCTGCCAGGCCTGCGAAGGTTCTGTAGCCTGATCGGGAACTCCAATTGTGAAGTTCTGTTTTTCGTATGTCACGAACCAGAAGAGCTTGTCGCGGATGATAGGACCGCCGGCGGAAAACCCGTAGTTATAATTACGCACTTCCTGTTTCACCGGCGCAGTAAATGGGTTCGTCGCGCCAAAAAACTCATTGCGGTTGTAGTAGTAGAGAGTTCCATGTAGTTGATTACCGCCAGACTTCAGCGAAAGGTTAACGCTCCCGCCAGGATTGCGGCCCGATTCCGGCGAGGCCTGCGTTTGCGCCGAAAACTGATCGACAGCGTCGATGGGAAGCACGATACCGGCGATGCCGGATACGCCGCCCTGGTTCACCGCTGGAATGTTATGCCAAAGGTCGTTGTTATCAATACCGTCAATCTGCCAGTTGATCTGATTGGCGCGCGTTCCGTTCAGTGAGCCGTATCCGCCCGCGCCCGAGTTGGAAAATCCCGGGGAAAGAATAACCAACTGCGTGAAGTCGCGCCCGTTCAGCGGCGTATCCTGTAAAACCTTGCCCGGAATAACCGTCGTCTGGGTCGTTGTCGTTGGATCCAGCGTCAGTGCAGCCGCGTTCACCTCGATCGTGGTCGCCTGCTGAGCCACGCTGAGCTTGATAGGCAGGCTATAGATGGAGCCGGCCTTAACTTCGACCTTGTCTATCTGAAGTTTCTGAAATCCCGGCGCAGCAGCGGTAACTGTGTAGGAGCCCAGCGGAAGGTCAGGAAAGGTGAACTCTCCGCCGCTTGAGGTGACCGTTGTGTGCGCAACAGCAGTTGCCATGTCGGTCGCAGTTACCTGCGCTGCCGGAACGACCGCGCCGGACTGATCGGTTACCACACCGTTGATGCCGCCGCGAAATGTTTGTGCGTGGGTCGCGGGAACAAGTGTGAATGCGATTCCCAGAGCTAGTAGCAAGGTAAATGATAGTAGTCGCCTGCTTCGGAATGACATGGTGAACAGCCTCCAAAGGATTGGTGAATATTTATGTTTTGTGTTTGTCTCGGGAGCTTTCGAGCTGGAGAAGATTAAGAGATGGACTGGGATCAACATCTCTTGGAGAATTCTTCCGGTCTCTTACGCAATCTTGAGGGATGAAACGCTGCGAAGATGACTGCCATGCCCCACCGTAGGGCATGGGTTGCGAGGATTCAAGAGTTAATTATTCCCCCATCAGCGAGGCCAATGACTGCTATAAGCAATCGCTTATAGCAGGCCTGGCCATCTCACATTTGCGGGATGAGTTGTAACAGTTGTAGATACCTACCATTCAAGGCTCAGGCGTACGTTCAGGCATACGTGAATAAGCAGTCTTTATGAGTACCGATAAAAATCGGTTATCTGGAATCGCAAGCGCCTGATTCGGCGGAACCGCCGGCTGGCCTGAGGCCTGCCGGTTACTCGCTTCGCAGCGCGCGCATCGGTTCGACACTCGCTGCCCTGCGCGCCGGCAAAGCGGCGGCGATGACCGCAACTGCGGCAACCATTGCGATTGCAAGCATCAGCACAATGGGGTCGGCATTGGACACGCCGAAGAGCTGGCTCTTCAGCAGACGCGTGGCGACAATCGTGACCGGAATGGCTACGGCAACACTGATGCCGGCCAGCTTCAACACTTCCTTCAGAACCAGGACAACAATCGCGCTGCGATCAGAGCCCAGGGCCATGCGCACGCCGATCTCACGGGTTCGCTGCGCCGTAGCGTAGGCCAGCACACCGTAAAGACCGATTGCCGCAAGCAAGGTTGCCAGCACGCCGAAGCTTACTGCCAGCAAGGCAATCATGCGCTCGGTGTTGATGTTCTGGTCGATCTCGGCGTCCATCGTCTGCAGCGTATCGATCACGAGCTTGGCGTCGGTCTGCCGCACCGCGCCCCGGATCATGCTCATCGCTGCATCGGGCGCGCCCCAGGTGCGCACATAGTACTGCATGCCGGCCGGATTGCCATTCTGCGCAGCCGGGCAATAAACCGACATCTTGGTCTTGTCTCCGCGCACATTGCGATGCAGATAATCGCGCGACACCCCTACAATCTGGAGCTCATACTTCAGGTTCTTTCCGCCGCCGTTGGCCAGCATGCGCCCGATTGCCTGTTGCGGGCTCCCGAAGAAGCGTTTGGCAAAAACTTCGTTCACAATGGCTACTTTGGGATGTGCAGGGTCGTCGGCGTATGTGAACGCGCGTCCCGCAAGCAGAGGCACCTTCAGCGTGCTGAAGTAATCCGGCGTGACGTACGGCCTTTCGACGTCCATATCTTCGCCTTCGGTGGGCGTATATCCCTGCACGCTAATGTTGCCGCTGATGCCGTTGTTGGCAAGTTCCGCATCGTTGGTTGCGCCGACCGCGGCAACACCAGGCAGCGCCGCCAGGCCATCCAGCACGCGCCGGTGCACGGCATACACCGTCGGCGTGCTATATCCTGCGAGATTCGGCTCCAGGCCAAAGGTGATGAGATGGTCGGTCGCGAATCCTACATTTACGCTGCGGAGATTATGCAGCGTGCGCACAAAGAGCCCGGAACAGACCAGCAACAACAGGCTCAGCCCGATCTGCAGAGCAACGGTCACTCTGCGGAAGACGAACTTTCCGCCCGTACTGGCCGCGCTTTGCTCCTTCATCTGGCTAACAAGGTTGGGCTTCCATAGCTGCAACGCGGGAGCCAGCGCAAAGAGCAGGCTGACTCCGATGGCGACGACGAAGTTGAAGGCCAGGATGCGTCCGTCGATGGCAGTCGAGAATGGCGGTTGTCCTTCGCCGCTTGTCATGCGGCTGACGAGGAAGTGCGTGGCCACGGGGACGAGCAGCAGGCCCGCAGCGCCTCCCAGCACCCCCAGCAGCGAGCCCTCGATAAGCAGTTGGCGAATAACCCGGCCGCGTCTCGCGCCTAACGCATAGCGCATCGAGAACTCGCGCACGCGCCCCGCCGACCTGACCAGCACTAGGCTGGCGACGTTTACCGCCGCCATCAGAACCACAAGAACAACCATGCCCATGACGACCAGCAGGGGCGTGCGCAGATCGTTACGCGAATAGGAGAAGCCACGGGACCCGTCGACCACCAGCAGGCGGCTCTGCGCGACGAAACGGTCGATGAAGCGCTTCGAGTTGCTCTTGAAGAGCGGCAGCTCCGCGCTGCGAAGGGCATGCCACAGGGGAGCCATCGCCGCCTGAGCTTGCTGGCGCGTTACGCCCGGCTTGAGGCGGCCGAGGATATTCAGCCAGCGAGAGTCGTGCCGATCCAGATCGCTGACGCTGGGAATGATGACAGGCTTCATGGTCATCGGCACGAAGAGATCGGCGGGCGAGCCCCAGATCGCGCTGTCAAATCCCGGCTGCGAGACTCCGACTATCTGGAAAGGATGTCCGTTCACCGCAATTGTCTGACCGACCACATGCGGATCCGAGGCCAAATGGTTTTTCCAATACTCAAAGCTCAGGACCGCAACCGGGCTGCCATTCGTCACCACGTCGTCCTGCTGTACGAAAAGCCGCCCCACCGCCGGCTGCACACCCAGGACATCAAAGTAGTTACCGCTGACCAGCTCGGCGTTGACTAATGAGGATTGCTGTCTCCACTCAATCCCGACCTGTGCCTGCACCATCGCGATCAAGCCGTCGAAGACCTTGTTCTGATCGCGCAGATCCTTATACATGGGATAGGAGAAGTACGCGGCTTCGTCGCCGCCATTGATCGAAGTGCTGCCATTCCAGACATCGAACGGCGTTGCTTCCAGCAGGACCAGCTGTTGGGGATCGCGTACTGGCAACGACCGCAGCAGCGCCTGATCGAGCAGAGAGAAGATCGCCGTGTTGGCGCCAATGCCCAGCGCCAGCGTCAAAATCGCCGTGAGCGCAAACCCGGGAGATTTCCTCAACTGCCTTAACGCGAACTTCAGATCATCCAGCATATTCGTCACCCAAATCGTTACAATTTGTGAATCGTTGAAAGCCGTTCTACTCGCTCCGCAATGTCAGCGCGGGATCGATCCGGCTGATACGCAGCGCCGGCAGCCAGCTTGCGGCCATGGCGATCACGGCGAGCAGTGCCGGAGCCGCCAGCAAAGTCAGCGGATCATAGATGCCCACACCATACAGTTCGCTGCGCAGGACGCGAAGGGCAACGAACGATAGCACCACTCCAACCGCCAGTCCCGCTGCCGCAGCCGTCACGCCGGACGATCCGATCTCCACCATCGCCCGCTCAACCGACGAGCCCAGCGCCATGCGGATGCCGATCTCCCGCGTGCGCTGGACGACAAGGTTCGAAACCAGTGCGTAGATTCCGATGGCCGACAGCAGCAACGCCAGTCCGGCAAGCGTGCCGAGCAGAAGCACTTCCACCCGCTGCATCTGCAGTTCCTGCCGCATCAGGTCTTCCATCGAGTAGAAACCGGAAAATGGCAGATTCGGATCAGCGTCGGCCATGGCCTTCTCCATCGCCTGGGTCAAGCCCGGCATGGGCCCGTGAGTTCGCACGATCCACGATGGCTGAAACCAGATATGCCACTGCAATGGATCGCTGATCTGCGCCGCGGGAATGTAGAACACAGGCTCGGTCGAAAGCGGGGCATCGACGCTCATCCCAGGCTCCTTCGTAACATCCGCGACCACGCCTACCACGGTCATCACTTTGTCCTTGCTCTGACCCCAACTGATCTGGAAATGCCTGCCGACGGGATTTGCTTCGTGAAAGAATCTACGCGCGAACGACTCGTTCACCACCGTGACCCGCTCGCTGGTCGACGAGTCGCGGTCAGAAATCGCGCGCCCAGCGAGCAGCGGCATGCGCAACGCGGAGAAGTAATCCGGCGTGACATACGTGACGCTGGACGCGTCATTCGCTGCGCCGGTCCCGCCAAGTTGCCCATCGAGAATCGTGATAGGAGTATTCAGCCCGCGCTCATACGGAACGCTCAGGCCGACGGCGGCATCCTCAACGCCCGGAATCCGACGGATCGCAGCCACGCTCTTCTCAAGAAGCGCGCGGAAGGCTGCAGGATCCTTGAAGCGGGCGTCATCGAGCGATGCCTTCGCGGTCATGACGTTGTGCGCATCAAATCCTGGCGGCAGCGTCTCCAGATGGGTCAGCGTTCGCACCAGCAGTCCCGCCGCGGCGACCAGCACAACGGTCAGCGCGACTTCCGCTCCGATGAGGAGCTTACGAACCGGTCCCGATCCGCCCGCAACCGAGTAGCTGCTCACCGTAATCGAGGAGCGCAGGTCCACACGCCTGGTGACCAAGGCGGGGAGGGCTCCGAACAATAAGCTGGTCAACAGCGCAGCGCCGATCGAAAACACGAGCACCCGGCTATCGATACCAAATCCGCCCAGCGGAATCATGTAATCCGGTAGGAATTGCCGCAGGCCGCGAAGTATGGCGCTTGCAAGCATTAGACCCCCGCCCGCGCCCAGCAATGCAAGCAGCAGATTCTCCATCCACAACTGGCGCAGCACAGCCCCGCGCGAAGCACCCAACGCAAGACGCGTCGCGATTTCCTGTGTGCGCCGCGAGATGCGCACCAGGGCGAGGCCCGCGAGGTTGGCGCACACGATCAGCAGGATGAAACTCACCGCCAGCATCAGCACCATCACCTTCGACCGCATCGCGCTGCCCACATACCCGGCCAGCGGTTGCGCATAGAACCACATACGGGCCTTTTGATTCGCGTAATCGGGTCGAGGCAGGTGCGAAAGCTGAGCCGCCACCTGCTCCCAGGTCGCTCCCGGCTTGAGGCGCATGAGAACGCCGCAGTTATTTCCGCCGCATTCACCCGAGGGATCGGACGCCCGCACCGGTGTCCACACGTCGACAGGGTTCGGCATCACGGCATTCTTCGGCAGAACGCCGACTACTGTGTAGGGCTCGCCTTTCAGTGTGATGGAACGTCCAACGGCGCTTCGATCGCCGCGAAACAACGACGTCCACAAAGCGTAGCTGAGCACAGCAGCCTTCGGGCCTCCGGCGCGGTCCTCATCGTCGCTGAACCCACGCCCGACTACCGGCTCGATTCCCAGCACCTCGAAATAGTGTGCCGAAACATGCACGCTCCGCACATAACGTGCCGTGCCTCCGTCTTCGGCAGGAGTCTCCAGGTTTGCTCCCGACCCTGAGCCAAACTGATCCCCGTATGCCGCGGCCGTCACCGAAGTCACGTCATTGCGCACAGCGTCCCACGTCTTCACATCGACGCTGTCGTCATCCTCGACAAATCTTTGCCCGGTTCTCTGCGAGACGCCTTCCTCGTGCCGCTCGAGTGCTGCAATTCGATTCGGCTCGGGATACGGCAGCCGGCGCAAAAGGAACCCGTCCAGCATGCTGAAGACCGCCGCGTTGACGCCGATCCCGAGAGTCAGCGTCACGATCACTGCCAAAGTAAATCCAGGACTTTTCTTCAGTTGTCGTACTGCATATTTCAGATCGTTGAACATTTGTCACCGTCACGAGTACAAAATAGATTGTCCCTGCCTGTTTACCCCTCGCACAGCAGAATCGCGGGATCGACCGCGGCCGCGCGTCTTGCCGGCAGCCACGATGCGATGGTGCCCAGCAGCAACATGGCAACCACGGCGCCGCGAATCACCGGCGGATCGCCGCAATGCGTATTTCAAGTCCGCCAGCATACCCGCCTCCCTTCCCTACTCGCTCCTGAGCGCTTCCATGGGCTCAACTGCAGACGCCCTGCGCGCCGGCAGCCAGCCCGCCAGCGCGGCGCAAACCAGCAACACTGCCGCGGCTCCCGTGATTGCCGCCGGATCCAGCGGCTGAACGCCGTACAGCAGGCTCTTCAGAAAATGTGTAAGTCCCACCGAGGCGATCAGGCCGGCGACAATTCCTGCTCCGCCAAGCACGAGCGCCGAGCGAATTGTGCGCCGCAGGACATCCTCGCGTGTCGCGCCGAGCGCCATGCGGATGGCGATCTCCCGCGTTCTTTCCGTAACCGTGTAGGCGAGCACGCCGTAGATCCCGAGCAGCGAAAGCAGCAGCGCTATCGCCGCAAATGCCGAAAGGATGATCGTATTGAAGCGGCGTGACGATTCGGTCGCAGCGATGACTTCATTCATCGTCTGCATATCGGTGATCGCCAGCAGCGGATCCATCCGATGAACGATCTTCGTGAAGTTCGCTTCCAGCGCCGCCGGATCGCCGCCCGTGCGCACCACGACACGCAGGCCGCCGACGACACCTACCATGGCCGCAAGCGGACCGAGATCGGCAGCCGCCTGCGATACCGGCTCGTACATCTGCACCATCTGGTCTTCGTCCATGTGATTCGGCTTGATATCGCCGACCACCCCGACCACCACCATCGGCGGCATCGTACTGTCGTAGCTCGGGCCAACCTTCAGGTGCATGCCGACGGCGTCTCTGCCGTGAAAATAGCGCTGCGCAAACGACTGGCTGATGATCGCGGCCAGTGGCGCCCCCGGCTGATCGTCGCGCGCGTCAAAGTAACGGCCGGCAATCAGCGGAATGTGCAGCGCATCGAAGTAGCTCCCTGCGACAAGGTAATTCGAGGCCAGCGACCATCCCTCGTTGGGCTTCTTCACATAGCCCTGCGGCGCAAAAAGCCGGCTTGAACTGCGCCCGATGACCGGGATATTCGACGAGAATCCCACCGCGCGGACGCCCGGAATCGCCTCCAGCTGCCGCTGCAATTCCCCGTAGAAGGCATTGACCCGTTCCTGGATCGGATAGTCCTGCTTCGGCAACGCCAGCGAGGCCGTCATCGCGTGCGTCGCCTCGATGCCGGGATCGCTCTCCAGCATCTTGGCGAAGCTGCGCAGCAGCAGTCCCGCTCCCACCAGAAGCACCATCGCCAGCGCCGCCTCCGTAATCACCAGCGCATTGCGCAGCCGATGCTGCCCGCGGCTCTGTCCCGCTCCACGCGTTCCCTCGCGCAGGGCGTCGAGCACCTCAGCCTTCATGCTCGCCAGCGCGGGAGCCAGCCCGCACAACACGCCTGTCGCGCCGGTCAATCCAATGGCCAGCAGCACCACAGGCCAGTTCACGGCGATCTCGCGCATCCTCGGCAAAAAATCCGCCAGCCTGGCCGTTGCCGCATGTACCAGCACGACGGCCAGCGCCACGCCCAGCAACCCTCCGAGCGCGCTCAACAAAAGGCTTTCGGTCAACGACTGCCGCAGCATGGTTCGCCGCGCAGCGCCCAGAGCCAGCCGCACTCCGTACTCGCGTCTGCGCCCGGCAGCCCGCACCAGCTGCAGATTGGCGAGATTGGCGCAGGCGATCAGCAGGAGTAGCGCCACCGCCGCCAGCAATACCCGCAGCAGTGGCCGAGCCTGGCCCACTGCCTCTTCCTTCAGGCCGTGCAGCGCCGTGCGCAGCGTGATATCCGGAATCTTCGCCTGAATGATCGCCGTCACCCGGTCTACATCCTGCTGTGCCTGCTGCCGAGTCATGCCGGGCTTCAGCCGGGCTACGGCGCCGTAGTCCATGTTGTCGGCCTCGGCGCCCTTCTCTACCGGAGTAAAGCTCATCGGCACCCACAGATCGCGGGGAGCAAGCCCTCCGAGACCGACCGGAGACTGGAACTCCGGAGGCATCACTCCAATGATCGTGTAGGGCCTGCGATCGAGCTCAATCGTCTTGCCGAGGACATTGCGATCGCCCTGATAGCGTTCCTGCCAGAGGCCGAAGCTGATCACAGTTACCGGAGCCGAGGTATCGTCCTCCTGCTGCGTGAAGGTCCGGCCCAGCAACGGCTCGATCCCCAGCACCGGAAACATGGAAGCCGTGAGCCGCTCTGCCCGGGCGCGAAACGGCGCGCCGGCTCCCGATGCCTCATACGAGGAAGCGATAAATCCGCCCATGCCGGTAAATGCCTTGCTCTCCCGGGCGAAGGTCAGTACGTCCGGTGCAGAGAGATTTGCCTCTCCGGCCACGAGGTGCTCGATGCGCTCGCGCAGCACGAAGAGCCTGGCCGGATCCTTGTAGGGCAATGGCCGCAGCAGGACAGCCTCAACCACCGAGAAAACAGCAGTCACACCGCCGATGCCCAGGGCCAGGGTCAACACTGCGATAAGAGTGAATCCCGGCGAATTCCTGAGCTGCCGCCAGGCAAATTTCAGATCTGCAAGCATTGCCATTCCCTCAAGCCGGAAATACCTGAAGAAGAAAGAGCAACCTCCGGCCCAATCCGGCACGGCTGCAAGCTCTTCAATCTGCTGAGGCAAGAGCGCAGGGCAGCCACAGCCGATGTCCGCCATGGGAATGGCGTGTCCGAAAACGGACATCCCCGGAGCGGGCTGGATCGGATCGCGCCTAGAGAATATTCACTGCCCTCGCCGCCAGCAGAGCGACCGTCAGCAACGAAATGAGCGCCTGGACCATCATCAGCATCTTCGCCCACGGCGTAAGAACGGGCGAATCGGTCGGCGAAAATGCTGTGCTCGTGTTGAAGGCAAGAAAGAGGTAGTCGACAAAGCCGGGACTCCAGCACTCTTCGCCCATTTCGCGCTTGGCCTGCTGGTTGAGCATCATCTGCGGAAAAAGAAATGCCCCATCGGTGTGAACGCCGCGCAGCTCGCGCGCACGCGGACCGCCGGCATCGAGCCTCCAGTACCACGAGGCAAAGACGATGATATTCGTTATCCACAAGGCCGCCGCTGACCGCAGCATATCCGCTGGAGCCTGCTTGTGCGTAGGCAAAGCAGCCACAAGGAGTCCCAGGGAAAGCACCATGTCGACGGTCACGATCGAAATCAGCAGATACCCGAGGACCTTGTTCAGCGTGTCATATCCGTAATGCCGCGCCCACGTGGTGGGAATCATCAGCACAGCGACCACCGCGATGAGCAGCCAGTCAGGCCCCAGGGACAGATAGGATGGCAGCGCCAGCCGCAGTCCGCCTGCGGCAAAGAGCGCGATCATCGCAGGCCATCGCGGCTCGAAGCGTTTGGGAACCTGGGTCATGCGGTGTTCTCATCATGAAGGCTCGGTGCAGCGAAGGCAAGTTACTTCACGCCCTTGCTTGGATCCCAGGAGCCCTGCAGCTTGCGCACATAAATAATCTGACCGGTGTGGTAGGCGTTGTGCGCACCGACATGAGCAATCAGGGACGCCGAATCGGCGACCTTCTTGTCGTCCGCCGCTTCCACGGCCTTCTCCCAATCGGTCAACACCTCATCGAGCTGCTTGACCAGGTCGCTCCACTGCTTGCTGTCAAAGTTGCTGAAGGTCTCAT
>Ga0335075_10004891_pt1 | contig 20878 bp, 19 predicted proteins | sample Lox_Sample_24_FD_206723 | JGI IMG/M metagenome (GOLD analysis project Ga0335075, IMG submission 206723) | Soil microbial communities from Loxahatchee National Wildlife Refuge, Florida, United States - Lox_Sample_2.4 | ecosystem: Environmental > Terrestrial > Soil > Wetlands | place: USA...
GGCGGCGAAATGCACGAACTGCGAGGTCAAACCGGTCACCGCCGGCTCCAGGGCCGAGATGCGGGCCAGAAGCTTCTCGACGCGGAAACTGGAGAGCGCCGGCGTCCCGGGCAATATCAGCACACGTTCCATCGCGCCTACTTCTTCTCGCCCGGCGGCGGCGAATACATCGGCATGGGAAATTGCGCCACGTTCGCCCCGGTCTCCAGCGCGGTGATCTTGCTCACCCCCTGCTTCTTGACCTCGTCGATCCGCAGCACCGAATGCAGCGGCAGAAAGGTGCGCTTGACCCCCGTGAACTCGCTCTTGATCCGCTCCTCGGAGGGGTCCAGGACCACCGAGGAACGCTCCCCGAAAACCAGCTCCTCGACCTCGATGAACCCGAACAGCTCGCCATGGCCCACTTTACGGGCGTAGACCTCGTAAACCTTGCCCTGATTCACGAACATAATGCGAAAAATGTGACTGGCTGCCATGGCTCCGGTGAGGCCCGCTGCTAGTTTGGGCCGCCATTATATTGCCGGGCGTGCCGGGGAAGCTGTCGCGTCCGCGCAATGGGCTTGGATTTTCGCAGCTAAGGGCCATTTGACTTCGGGGCACCATGTCGCTTCGCTTGCGCGTCGTCAGCGATCACCGGCGGCAGCTCGCCGAGCAGCATACCGTCGTTTTCGGTATGAGCGGCGGCTCGATCGGACGCTCGAGCGACAATGATTGGGTGCTCCCGGACCCGTTGCGCTATGTATCCGCGCACCACGCCCGGGTTCACTTTCGCGATGGTCACTTCTACCTCGAGGACCTGAGCACCAACGGCTCGTTCGTCAACGACCGGCCGGAGGCCATCGCGAAGCTCGGCTCCAGCGGCTATCGGCTGAGAAACGGCGATGTGCTGCGGCTCGGCGACTATCAGGTGGTCGTCGCCCTGGAAGGCGATACCGAGACCGAAACCGCGACCGAGATCCCGGAGCTGGATTCAGGCGCGGCGGTACCCACCAGCATTCACGCGCTCCATCCGCTCGGGCGCGTGGCGCAGACGGATATCGGCGCCATGCTCGATCTCGAGGAGCTCCTGGTCAGCGATCCGGCGCCCTCCGGCAGCTTTCAGCCGGTCAACGCCTACGGCCAGGCCGTCGCCGCGGCACGCGTGCCGAACGGCGCGGCAAGGCCGGTACCGGTGTCCGATCCCAGCGAGGACTCTCTCGCCCGTCGCATCGCGCGGCTCGCCAAGGCGGCCGGCCGCGACTCCCGCGGGGCGAGCGCGCCGGCGCTTTACGACGTGCAATCGGGACTGCAGGCTTTCTGTCGGGGTGCCGGCATCGAGGCGGACAAGCTGCCGGCGGAAGCCCAGACGCGCCTGCTGCACCTGACCGGACAACTCCTGCGGGAGGCGCTGGTGGGGCTGAAGGACCTGGAGCGCTCGCGCAGCGAGATTCGCGACCGCTTCCGCATCGAGCTGCCGCCGCCGGAGCCGGACGACCCGCGGCCGTCCCTCGGCCGCTCGACCGTCGATGAGCTGTTGCTCGCGGTTCTGACACAGCACGAGGCCCGCAGCATCGATGCCGTGCAGTGGCTGCGGGAGGCCGTCGGCGAGGCCAAGGCGCACGAACAGGCGGCGGCACAGGCCATGCGCGCCGCGTTCATCGAGTTCCTCGACCGCCTGGATCCGGCGGAGCTCGAGGCCCGTTTCGAGCGGGCGGCACGCCGCGGCAAGGCGAAGTCGGCCGACAAGGCGCAGTACTGGGAGCTGTTCACGACCTTCTATCGCAATCTGATCGAGATGCCGGCGGACCATCTGCCGCATACGTTCGTCGAGGCATTTGCGGCCGCTTACCGCGAGGCCGTGAAGAAAAAATAAGCCCCGGCCGCCGCATCCATTCGGCCGCCGGCGCGCATCTCTCCTTTGAGCCCAGCCGCTCATACAGGAGAACCCATGCAACTCTTCAACTCCGTTGCCGGCGCGATCGTCGCGGTGGCATTCTGGATCTTCCTCTCGACCTCCGCCATCGCCGGCATGCGATACGAGTTCCGCAAGCGCCAGATCGCCATGGAGACCGTGCGCGCGGCGATCGAGCGCGGCCAGCCGCTCGAGCCGGCCGTGGTGGAGAAGCTTCTGGCCCGCGACGGCGGCCACGAGAGCGCCGGCCTGCAGGACTTCGTGCCCCATCTGCAGATGGGCGGCATCATCACGATCGCCACCGCGGTCGGCGTGCTCATCGCCGCATTCCTGGTGGGCCTGCAATACCCGCTCGCGAAGCTCCCCCTGCTGGCGGCCGGCGCCCTGGCCGCCTGCATCGGGGCGGGACTGATCCTGGCCGCGGGGGCGCTAGGGCGCCAGGGGTCGCGGCGCGGCTCGCCGGATCGCATGGCGTGACGCGTGAACTGTCGCGCGCAGCACTGGGCGCGGCAGCCGAGGCGACCCTCGCGGCGCTGGCGATCGCGGGCGATGATGCCGCCTTCGGTGAGCTCGTGCGCCGCCATCATTCGCGGATCAGGAGCCTGCTGCGTCGTCTGGGCAGAGACCCGGTACTCGCGGATGACTTGGCGCAACAGACGTTTGTGCAGGCGTGGCAGCGCATACGCACTCTGCGCAAGCCGGGCGCGTTCCCGGCCTGGCTGCGCCAGATCGCCGTCAGCACCTGGCTGCAGCAGCTTCGCGCGCAGGGCAGCCGTGACGCCGATGCACCGAATGCGCTCAGCACTGAGCCGTCGCACGAGCCGACGCTCGCCGAGCGGATGGACCTCGATCGCGCCCTGTCGCAACTGGGGCCGCATGTGCGGCTCTGCATCGTGCTCGCGTACGCAGAGCGCATGAGTCATCGTGAGATCGCCGAGGCGACGGACCTTCCGCTCGGCACCGTCAAATCGCACATCGCGCGCGGAGCGTCCCGGCTGCGGGACCTGCTGCACGCCTACGAGAGGAAATCATGATTGAGCTCGACGAAACCCTGGCCCGGCTCTTCGCCGAGGACCGGGAAACACTGCCGGACGAAGATTTCCTGCAGGCGGTCGCGCTGCGCATGAGCCGGGCGCGGCGCCGGCGCGCGCTCGGGCGCGCCGGCCTCGCCGTGGCGACGGCCGGCGTTGCCATCACGTTGACACCGTACGTCGCGGAGGGGTCGCTCGCCCTTGCCAGTCATCTGGGAACGTGGTTGCCAGCGTTTGGCACCGCTCTGACCTCGCCCGCGGCCTGGGCCTGCTCGCTGGCCGCGGCCGCATGGGTTCTGCGCCGCGCGAGACACGTGTCATGAGCGCTCAGAACGGATAGCCGATCCCGGAGAACACGGCCGCTCCCTCGCTGCCGTATCCAACATCGACGTAGCCCACCACGAAGGGCGGCGCGACGCCGCGAAAGCCCAATCCGAATACCTTGTGCAGCTCGCGGAACGGCAATGCGTCGATATCTCCATACACCTCACCGACATCGACGAATGGCGCCACCTCGAGATCGAGGCGGGTGGCGGCGATGGCGATCGAGCCGACCCTCTGGCGCAGCTCGACTGTCGCGGAGAACGCATTGCGATCGTAGAAGCGCCCAGCGCCAAAGCCACGCAGGGGCTGGGTGCCGCCGATGAGGCTGTCGCTGCCGCCGAGGGTGCTGAGAGCCCAGAAGGGGGCATTGCGGGCTTCCGGCATGTAGCGGATTGCGGCATGAGCCGCGAGCACCGAGTTGTGCGCCACCGGCCAGAACACGCGGCCGTCTATCCCCGTCTCGCTGTAAAGCGAGTCGTTGATGATGCCGCCGCGGCTCGCGAGGCCGCCGTACGCGACAACCTCCATGCCACGCGTCGGTACGGTGACATCGTCCCGGGTGTCGTAGACGACAGCGGCGCGATGCAACAGCTCCTTGGTGGTGTGCAAGCCGCGGACATCGGGGAAGAGCGTATAGATCGACGGAATGAGGGGGAGAGTCCCCGGCTCCACGTCGAGGTCGCGCAGCAGGAGCGTGTATTGCAACTGCCACGCATGCGTCAGGTTGAACCCGATCTGCGACTGCAGCACCTCCTGCTCGCTGGTGAAATTCGTCTGGTTGCTCGCGCGCGAGCGGTTACCGATGCCGTAGAACCTCGGCGTCCCGTCACGGTCGTAGATGACGCTGAGGTTCACCGACCACCGCCGGTCGCGCAGTCTGCCTGTCTGATATTCCCCGTCGATGCTGCGCTCGACGCGCTGTTTGATTCCGCCGATGACCGACCATTGCTCGTCGGTGCTGGGATAGTCGTAGATCCGGCCGTGCACGCCATAGCCGAAATACGGGTTATGGATGATGTCCGGCGCGATGATCTGGCGGATGTCGTGCTGGTCGTCCGTCTTCAGCCACGTCGGAATGATTCCAACCGTGGTCCCGTTGTCAGGATCGGCGGCGACTTCCGGGATCGGAATGAATGGCGCGGTGGCGGGATTGAACCAGCGGGAAACGCTGGCGCCCACTTTCGAGGCGGGCGGCTTCGGAACCGTCTGCGGAGCCTTCACCGCAGGCACGGGCACCTGGGCCTGGGGGCGTGGGACGGCCGGCACTTGTGCTGACGCGACGCGTCCCAGCGTCAGTGCGCCGAGCGCGAGCAGGGCCGCCAGATACCGCGCGCTCACCTCAGCAGGTCGCCGCAGCACTCCAACAGCCTGTCGATGTCGGCGGTGGACACATCGCCCATCGTCGAAATGCGGAACAACTTCTCGGAGAGATTCCCCTGCCCGGCATAGATCACGAAGCCCTGCTCCTTCAACCCATCGTGCAGCTTGGCGTAGGAAACGCCTGCGGGCAAGCGGTATGAGCGCAGCACCACCGAAGATTCCGCGGGCGGCAGCATGGGCGCAATGCCAAGCTTGGCGAAGCCGGCACGCACGCGCTCGGCGAGCGCGTCATAGCGAGCGTGCCGGGCTTCGCGACCGCCCTGCTCCGCGTGCTCCCGCAGCGCCTCGACGAGCGCATAGCATGCCTGCACCGCCGGCGTGAACGGCGTATCGCGCCGATCCTGTGCGGCCGCGCAGCGCGCCAGATCGAGATAATAGGTCCGGCTCATCGCGCGCTCGAGCGCGCGGCGGCGTGCGATCGCGAATGCGACTCCTGGTACGCCGTGCAGACATTTGTTGGCCGTGGCGGCCAGCCCCACGAGGCTGTCATCGGCGAAGTCGAGGGCCTCGGCGCCGAAGCTGCTGACCGCATCCAGCAGCAGCTTCACGCCATGCCGCCGGCACAGGTCCCCGAGCGCGGGCAGATCGTTGAGCCGGCCGGTCGTCGTCTCGTGATGGACCACGGCGATGTGCGTGAAGCGCCCGTCCCCTTCCTGAGGCGCGCTCTCGATGCGCCGCGCGATCCCGGCCAGGTCGAGCGGCGCCATCCAGTCGCCCGTCATCCGCGCGAACGAGATCCGGTAACGCGCGCAGATCTGCGCGATGCGCTCCCCGTAAACGCCGTTCTCGACCACCAGCACCCGGCCATCCTGCGGCACCAGCGTCGACACCATGCTTTCCACCGCGCCGGTGCCCGATGCCGTGAGCAACACGGCGCACCACTCCGCCGCATCGAGGCCGTATACCGCTAGCAGCCGCTCTCGCGCTTCGTCCTGCAGGTCGAAGAACTCGCTCTCGCGATGACACAGGTCGGGCGCCAGCATGCTGCGGCGCACCCGCTCGCTCAGCGTGACCGGCCCCGGATTGAGCAGCAGCATCAGCGCGCTCCGAGGTGCCGCAGCAGGCGCTGCTTCACGTCGGCCGGGCTCATGGAGGGCCGCGGCAGGCCATGCGAGGCTCCCGCGCGGATGAGCAGGCGGGCGAAGCTCGGGCCCGAGGTCGGGGGAGCCTGCAGCCAGTCGGCAATACGCGCCGGCTCGTCCGTCTCCAGAACGGCCGCATAGCCGCATGCGGCGGCAACCCGGGCAAATGAAACGGACGGCGATACGGTCGCCTGACCGCCCGTCGAATCGTGCACTCCGTTGTCGAGCAGCAGATGGCGCAGATTCGGGGGCCCGTAGGCGCCGACCGTCGCGAACGCACCGAGCCGCATCAATGCGGCGCCGTCGCCATCCAGCGCAACCACGGTCAGGTCCGGACGCGCGAGCGCGAGACCGAGCGCCAGGGGTACGACGCACCCCATGGAGCCCACCATGTAGAGCTGGTTGGGCCGGTCCGCGATCGCGTAGAGCTCCCGGCCACAGAAGCCGGTGGAAGCGAGCACGACGGTCGAGTCGACCGGCGTGTGTGCGACGACGATCTCCAACGCCGTGCGCCGCGAGGGCCGCGCATCGGGCGCATTGCGGCACGGCTCGAGCACTGCCGCGGCCGGAACGGTACCGCTGCCGGGCCGCACCTCCGCCGCGAGCTCATACGGCGCGACACATCCTTTCGGCATCACCAGCGCGTAAGGACGGCCACCCTCCGTGAGGTGATCACGCGCGCGGTCGAGCGCGGCGCCGAGCGCCGGTCTCTCGGCTGGAAACAGCTCCCACGGAATCTCCATGGTGGCCAGCATCGCAGGCGTGATCGGCCCCATCAGCGCGTGCTGCGGCTCATCCGCCACGCCCGGCTGACCTCGCCAGGTCACGATGAGGAGCTGCGGCAGGCGGAACGTCCAGGTGAGCGACGTCAGCGGACTCACCGCGTTGCCGAGGCCGGAGTTCTGCATCATCGCGACGCCGCACGGGGCGCCGCCGCTGCCGAGCGTGGCTCCCGCGATCAGCGCGACCGCATCGCCCTCGTTGGCCATGGACAGGTAGCGCAGCGAGGGATCCTGTACGACGTAGTTGATGAAAGGCGTGAGATAGGAGCACGGCACTCCGGCGTACCAGCCGAAACCGCGCTCACGGGCCGCCTCTATGAAATCGCGCGCCTCGATCATGGGCCCGGCGGCGCCGCGGCATCCGTGTCGTCGGAGTCGCCCAGGCGCCGTTGAGCATGCGCGAAATCGGCCGCGCGGCGAAAGTCATCGAGGTCGTTGACCCCGCGCCAGTGGCCGTGCACGTACTGCACTTCGATGGCGACACCCTGCGCGATGAGCGCATTCAGCAGGTGAGGAATATCGAGCGTGTCGAAGTCGGGGCGCGCGCGCAGCTCCCGCACGACGTCCTTCAGCCGCGGCAGGCCGGCACGGCTCACCTTCAACATGCCGATCCAGCGTCCGTGGGCAGCCCCGACCGAAGCGTTGGCGTCCCCCTCCGATACGCGCGTGAGCAGCACTGGAGTGCCGAAGAGGCCGCGGTCGTCGCGCCGCGAGCAGTAGGCGAAATCACGTACGGTGCGATTGCTGTCGCCGGTCGGCGAGGAATCCACCACCACGGCGAATTCCGCTTCGCTCTCCACGAGATCGCGCAACACGTAGCTGCGAAACAGCAGATCGCCGTAGGAGATCACCGTATCGGATTCCAACGCATCCATCGCGCAGGCGAGCGAAGCGAGCTCACCGGTCTGCTCGTAGCGCTCGTTGACGACCAGACGGACGCCGGAGCGATCGATCGCATCCGCGCGGTAACCGCCGACGATCGTGATGTCGTTGACGCTTTCCTTCTTGAAGGAATCCACCAGCCAGCGCAGCAGCGGCTTGCCGGCGATCGGCAGCATGACCTTCGGGCGATCCGCCGTCACCGCCTCCAGGCCCTTGCCGCGGCTCGCGGCCAGCACCACCGCGGCACGGGCGGAGCTTGCGGCCGACAGGTAGAGGCGCTCGGCCGCCGAATACTCGTCGGCATCCTGCAGGCGGAAGATCTCCTCGACCGAGGCGATCCGGTCCTCCACGTTGACCAGCGTCTCGCTCTCGAAGATCTCGCGCGCCGTGCTCTGCATGGCCGCGGTGGCGGAGCGCAGCACGTGGTTCGCCCAGATCACGACGCTGATGCCGGCTTTGCGGAACACGTCGGTCGGCGTGCTGTAGTAGCGGGTCGGCACGATCACGAGCGGCGCCCGCCCCGCCCATTCGCGCGCGAAGGTCAGGATCTCGTCCGGCTTCGACAGCTTGCTGTGAATGAGGATCGCATCGGCACCGGCACGCCGGTAGGCCTCCGCACGGCGCAGCGCCTCCTCCATCCCCCAGCCGGCGATCAGCGCCTCGACCCGGGCCACGATCGAGAAGTCCGGATCGAGCTGCGCGCTCTTGCCGGCGGCGATCTTGCCGCAGAACTCGCCGATGTCGGCGAGCGGCTGGCGGTCGCCGTTGAGGAAGCTGTTGGTCTTCGGGAACTGCTTGTCCTCGATGCACACGCCGGCGATGCCGCGCTGCTCGAGCTTGCGCACCAGCCGCCGCACGTTGTTGAAGTTCCCGTAACCGGTGTCGCCGTCGAGCAGGATCGGCAGGTTGCTCGCGTCGGCCATGAACTCCAGCATGTCGACGACCTGGGTCCAGCTCGCCTCGTTGTTGTCGCGCACACCGAACTGCGCGGAGATCGACAGCCCCGAGGCCCAGATGCCATGGAAGCCGGCCTCGCGCACGATCCGCGCCGAGAGGCCGTTGTGCGCCTCCATCAGGAATTCCAGCCGGTCGCTGAGCAACATGCGCCGCAGCGCGGCTGAACGGCTGCGGGGTGCCTCGAATCGGCCTTGCGGCTCGGCGCTCATCGTACCTCCAGCTGCGGCAGCACTTCGTCCGTGGCGCGCGCCACGTCCGCGGGGAAATCGATCTCGATCCAGGGCGCGCCGGTCACATCGCAGACCTCGAAGCGCTGACTGCGCTCGAGCAGCAGGTCGCGCACCGCCTCCTCGTGCGGCAGATGGGCGCGCCCGCCGGCGATGTGATCCTGCACGATCGCCGCAAGCCGCCGGGCCGCCCGCTCGTCGAAGCGGAAGAATCCAACCGACTCACCTATCATGTCGTACTCCAGTCCGGGCTCGATCTTCTTGCGCAACTCCACCGGCACGCCGGCGCGTACGCACACCTTCACGGGCTCCTCGCCCGCCTCGAAATCGCGGTCTATCAGCACCCGGTTGGCCGGGGCGCGGCCGGCGGCGAGCGCCGCCATGATCCGCTCGTGATAGAGCACGTCGGCATCCATCAACAGCACATCGCCGCCTCGGGTCAGCGGCGCCGCGGCGGCGTGCACCGTCAGCATGCTGCCGAGCTCGTAGCGCGGGTTCAACACGACCTCGACCCGCGAGCCGCACCCGAGACGCGCCAGCTCCGCCTCGATGGCCTCGTGCTCGAAGCCGAGCGCGAGCGCGATCTCGCTCACGCCGGCGGCCTGGAGCAACGCGAGATGCCGCTCGAGGAGGCTGCGGCCGCCGAATTTCAGCAGGCATTTCGGCAGCGGGCGTTCCGCGGCCTGTTGCAGTCTCGATCCGCGTCCTGCCGCCAGGATGATCGCGCGCATGGTCCCCCCTGGTGGCTGGATTTCGTCGATATTACAAAAAAGTACGGCCTGAGTCCGGCTCGGCGGCCACCCTGTGCGTCCGGCGCCAGACCCGCTCGCAGTGATGCAGGTAGATGAGCCCGGGAACGCCGAGCAGGATCTCGCGCGCGCGCTTCGCGAAGGAGAGCGCGAGCCCCGCATCGGGCGCAAGCCCCGCGAACGGCGCGAGCAGCAGGTAACCGCCTTCCTGCACGCCCAGGGCGCCCGGTATGGCGAACGCCGCGCCGCGGATCGCCTGTCCCAGGCTCTCGAGCAGCAGCGCGTCGCGCCAGCCGACGGGCGAGCCCAGCAGCCGCAGCGCAATGTAGACCTCGCCCGATCCCACCAGCCAGCCGCCGAGGCTCAGAGCGAAGCTCGCCGTCGCGTGCCTCCCGCGCCGGTAGGTGTCTTCGACCGCGACGTCGATCGCGTCCGCACGGCTCATGAGGCTGGACCACTTGTGCCGGCGCGTCACGCGCGCGAGCCAGCGCACCGTGCCGCCGAAGAGGCCCCGCCGCTGGACCAGATAGAACGAGACCAGGATGAGAGCGAGCACAATGCTCGCGGTCAGCGTGGCGACGATGACCGTGCGATGCTCGTGTCGGGCGCTGGCGCTTTCGAGCCTCGTGGGCAGCGCCAGCAGCGCGATCCCGATCAGGCCGAAGAGGAACTGCGCCAGAGCCTGGAGCGTAGTCGAGACAGTAATAGCCGCCGCCGCCGTCTGCGTGGCCATGCCGCGGCGCGACAGGTAGCGGCTCATCACGACCGGCCCGGCGACCTGGCCGAGAGGCATCAGGCTGTTTGCCGCTTCGCCCACCCAGCGCGCGAGCAGGGCCTCACGCCAGACGGCACGCGCCGCGCCCGCTTCGAACAGCACCCGGATTGCCGCCGCATCCAGCCAGAGGGGCAGCAGGTGAAACAGCGCGAGCAGCAGGAGGCCCCAGCCCGCGGTCGCCAGTGTCGCGAACAGCGGCGTGAGCCCCTGCGAGACGACGAGCCCGACGAGCATCAGCAGTCCCGCCGAGAAGAGCCAGAAGGCGGGCTTTTTCACGCCCGCCGCCGGGCGAACACCTGCCTGAAGCCGAAGTAGCCGAGCGCGTCCTTGAAGTTGGAGATCAACCGCCGGCCGCGGCGCATCCGCGCATCGGTCACATACTCGAACGTGAGCGATACGCGCCGCTCGCCCTCCTTGAGCGGAGTGATGCGGTGACGCAGGGCATCCCCGTCGAAGAACACCAGACCGCCCGGCGGGATCTGGATCGAGCCCGGCACGACGGTGACGCCTTTTTGACGGGTGTGCAGCTCGTAGTCGAGACGGCAGGAGGACTCGTCGATGACACCGAAGAGCACCGTGTAGCGGCGACCTTCGTAGTACGAGGTGTCGTAATGCCAGCCGATGTGGTCGCCCGGACGCGTGTAGAAATACAGCGCGTAGGCGTGCGGATCGTCGGGCGGCGAGGGCTGCAGGGGCTCGCCGGCGATGCCCTCGAGCACGTCGATCAGCCCGCGCGACCGATAGAGCTCCGCGATGAAGGGCGCGCGCTCATCGATCACGTGGCGGCCGACGCTGCCCCCCTGTTTGTGGCCGGGCAGATAATTGCGGTTGACCGACGACTGCAGGGTATCCACGGCCGAGGCAAGCCGTGCCGTGGTGTCCGGCGGCAGGAAATCGGGAAGAAAAAGGAACGAGCCCTGCTCGACGAACGCGCGTCGCAACGGCTCGAGAGGAACGCCGCTCGGCAGACCGGTCAGACCAGTCCCGCCCCCGATGTCGGACTGGCCGCCATCGGCTTCAATCGGCGCGCCACCCGGCGGTGGTCGATGACGACCCAGGCGGCGAACAACGGCGCGCCGATCGATGCGGCGACGAGGAAGGGCATGATTCCATTGCTCAGCGTGACCAGCGGCAGCAGGTAGAGGACGTCCTCCGTCTCGAAGCCCCCCAGCGCGAGTTGCCGGGTCGCGGCTTTCCCGGCCATCTCCTCGATGCGCATGCGCAGGTAAAAGATCAGCGCGATGGCGGCTCCCGCGACCGCGCCCAGCACGGGCGGGGGCACTCCCAGGGCGTTGTCGGAGCTGGTCCCGACACCGACTCCCATGGCGACGAACAGCAGGATGGTGACCGCGGCATCGCTCGCCAGATCGTAGATGTGACCGATGCGGCTCGTCTTGCCGCTGAGCCTCGCGAGCTCACCATCCGTGTGGTCCAGGAAATTGGACAGGATGACCAGCAGGGCGGCGATATTGCCCCAGCCGTAGGTACCGGCCGTGAACGCCGCGGCGCCCGCAAGCCCGACCGCGAGCCGGACCGTCGTCAGATGATTGGGTGTTACGCGGCTGGCGGCGAGCGGAGTCACCAGCCATCGCGCGAAGCGCGCGTCCCACGGACGCGGCGCGCGAGACGCCGATGCCAGAATCGTGTCGGGCATTTTATGTCCGGTTACGAGACCCCTGCGGATATTGCGGGCGATTGTACCCATAATCGGGGCGTCGGGCGTGCCTTGAATCCCATGCTGGTACCGCTATCATGCCGGCCAATGACGATGGCGACCGTTTCCAGGCGGGAGTTTCTGCTGCTGTCCGCCGGCACGCTCGGGGCCGGCACAGCGACGCCGCCGACTCAGGCCGCCGCCACGGGCCACGTGTCCATCGTGCTCAACCCCGCCGACCAAAGCGCGGCAACGCCGCCGGTTGCGTGGGCGGTGGCGGAGCTCGAAGCGGCTCTATCGCAGCACGGCGTTGCCCTGCACAGGTTTCAGGCGGTGGCCCAGGCGCCCGCGGCGGACCGCCTCATCATTGCGGCGACCTGCGACCTGCCGCTGGCGACCGAAACCCTGCGGCAAGCGGGCATCGCTGCACCGCGCACGGCCGAGTCGCTCGCCCTGCTCACCGCCTCGATCGCCGGCCGGCAGGCCCTGCTCGCTTGCGGCGCCGACAGCCGCGGGCTCACCTACGCGTTGCTCGAGCTCGCCGACCGGATCCGCTGCGGCCAACACCCGCAATCGGCCCTTGCCGTGGCCGCAGCCGAAGTCGAGGCGCCGCAGCATCGGGTCCGCAGCATCGGACGGCTCTTCGTCAGCGACGTGGAAGACAAGCCCTGGTTCCATGACCGTGAATTCTGGCCGCCTTATCTTTCGATGCTGGCGGCGCAACGATTCAACCGCTTCCAGCTCGATCTCGGGATTGGTTACGACTCGTTGCAGGGCGTGCGGGATGCCTACCTGCTCTTCGCCTATCCGTTCCTGCTCGCCGTGCCCGGATACTCGGTGCGCGCGGTCGGCCTCGCCGATGAGGAGCGTGAGCGCAATCTCGAGATGCTGCGGTTCATCGGCCGCGAGACCGTCAAACGCGGCATGGATTTCCAACTCGGCATCTGGACCCACGGCTACGAATGGCCTGACAGCCCGCATGCCAACTATACGATCGCGGGCCTGACACCTGACAATCATGCCGCCTATTGCCGCGACGCCCTCACCTCTTTGCTCGTCGCGTGTCCGACCATCAGCAGCGTGACGTTGCGGACCCACGCGGAGAGCGGAGTGCGCGAAGGCAGTTATGCCTTCTGGCGGACCGTATTCGATGGCGCGGCGCGCTGTGGCCGCAAGGTGGAATTGGACCTGCATCCCAAGGGGCTCGACTGGAAGCTCATCGACCAGGCGCTCGCGACCGGATTGCCGGTACGTCTCTCGCCGAAATACTGGGCGGAGCACATCGGCATGCCCTATCAGCAGACCGCCATCCGCGGGCTCGAGATGCCACCGGAGCGGCCGCCCGCCGATGCCTTTGCAGAGCTCAGCACGGGCTCCCGGAGCTTCACCCGCTACGGCTACGCGGACTTCCTGCGCAATGATCGACGCTACAGCGTCATGTTCCGCGTGTGGCCGGGCACCGACCGACTGCTCCTCACCGGCGATCCCCTGACCGCCGCGGCCCACTCGCGCGCCTTCGGCTTCGGCGGCAGCGACGGCGCGCAGTACTTCGAGCCGCTCTCCTTCAAGGGGCGCCGCGGCTCGGGACTTGCGGGTGGCCGATGCGCCTATGCCGACCGGTCGCTCGAGCCGCGCTGGGACTGGGAAAAATATCGCTACACGTACCGGATCTGGGGGCGGCTGCTCTACAACCCCGCGGCCAGCCCGGAAGTCTGGCGGCGAGCGCTGCGGCAGAGCTTCGGTCAGCGCGCGCCACACGTCGAGGCAGCCCTTGCCTCCTCGACCCGCATCCTGCCGATCGTCACGACTGCACATCTGCCGTCGGCGGCCAATGACACCTACATGCCGGAGATCTACACCAACCAGCCGATCGTCGATGCCGATCTCCCCAGCCCCTACGGCGATACGCCGGCGCCCAAAGTCTTCGGCTACGTCAGCCCGCTGGACCCGCAGATGTTCGCGAGCATCGAGGAGCTCGTGGAAGAAACGCTCGGCGCCAGCCCGAGCGGCAAGTATTCGCCGTGTGAGGTCGCTCGCTGGCTCGACTCACTGGCCGGCTCGGCCGAACGCCACCTCGCCCGGGCGCTGAAAGCCGATTCCTCCCCGCCCGATGCGCAGCTGCGCCGCGTCGTGGTCGATGTCACGATCGAGGCCGGCCTGGGCCGCTTCTTCGCGGCGAAGCTGCGCAGCGGCGTCCTGTATTCCCTCCATCGGCGAACCTCGAGCCGCGCGGCGCTCGAGCGGGCCGTGCGCGAATACGACCGGGCGCGCGCGAGCTGGGCGCAACTCGCGCAGTACGCGCGCGGCGTCTACGTGCCTGACATCACGATAGGCCCGCTGCCGCATCAGCGCGGCCACTGGCTGGACCGCCTGCCGGCGATCGACGCCGACATCGCCGCGATGCGGCGGGAGCTGACATCGGCCGCTGTCACGACCTCATCGCCCGCGGCCGACGCGGGGATGGTCGAGGTGCTGACTGACGAGCGGGGCCCGCCTCCGCCGGTGCGGCATTCGCCGCCGCAGCGCTTCGTTCCGGGCCAGCCGCTGCGCATCGCGATCGTCGCCGCTCGCGATGCGTCGCTCGGCGCGGCGCGACTCTTTTACCGCCGCGTGGATCAGGCTGAGGAATATCGCAGTGCAGAGCTGACGGCACACGACGGCGAGCTGCAGGCAGTCATCCCGGCGGCCTACACCGCATCGGATTACGCGCTGCAGTATTTCTTCACGCTGCGCGACGGCAAGCGGTCTCACCGCTTTCCCGGGCTCACGTCCGATCTGGTGGGTCAGCCGTACTTCGTCGTCCCCGCGGCAGCTCGATCGTAAGCATCAGGCCCGGGCCCGCATTGCGCGCCGCGATCCTGCCACCGTGCAGCGCGACCGCGCGCCTGGCAATCGACAGGCCGAGGCCGACCCCGCCTCGCTCCGGGTCCCGCGCGGGATCCGTGCGGAAAAAAGGCTCGAAGATCCGCTCGAGACTCTCCGCAGGTACTCCAGGCCCCCGATCCCGGATCGAGACTGATACCGATCGCGCCGCGCCGCGCAGCTCCACCTCGACGCCGTTGCCCTCGGGGGAGAAGCGGATGGCGTTGCGCAGGACATTCTCGATTGCACGCCTGATCAACTCCCTGTCGCACACCACGGTGCCTACAACATCCCCCACGACTCGCACCGCGCACGTGCGAGCATCCGCTTCCGCGCGGCAATCGGCAACCAGCTCGGCAACGAGAGCGTCGATATCCACCGACTGCCAGCGCTGCGCCTGCGGATCGCCTTCGATGCGGACCATCTCCACGATCTCCGTCGTCAACGAGGTGAGGCGCTCGAGATGGCGGTCGACACGATCGAGCGCCGCGATGGGATCGGGAGAGGTTCGCGCCAGCTTCAATGCCATCGTCAACCGCGCCAGCGGCGACCGCAATTCGTGCGACACATCTTCCAGCAGGCGCCGCTCGCTCACGAGGAGCCGCTCGAGGCGGTCCGCCATGTGGTCGAAGGAGCGGCCCAGGCTGCCGAGCTCGTCCCGGCGCCGCCACTTCGAGCGCGCCGCCAGCTCGCCGCCGCCGAAGCGACTCATGACCCCCGCAAGCCTGCGGACGGGACGCACCACTCCGACCGCGGCCAGCAGACACAGAATGGCCGCCACTGCGATCACCACCAGGTAGTACGGCAGGAACTGCCGTCCATGCTCCTCGGCCGGGCCGACCGAGAGCAGCCAATAACGGCCATCCGGTGCCCGGTGCGCCACCACGAAACGCGGCCCGACGAAGCCGCGCGATTCCACGGCGGGCGGCGGGGGAAGCCACGCAGCCCGGTCATGGCCCGAGAGGACATCGGTGCCGGCTCCATTCAGCAGGTAATGCGTGGTCCCGAACGTCCGGTCGAGCTGCGACAGGTAGCGCGCCGCCGCACCGATCCCGCCCGCGCGCAGCGCGTCCGTGGCGCTCTGCAGCTCCATCCCGTCCATGGCCTGCAGAACGGGATCGACGTAGCTCCTCTCGATGTGATCGGAGATCATCGTGAATGCAAGCAGCGCCAGCGACGCCGTTCCCAACATCGCGATCACGATCCAGGTATAGAGAGACTTCACGGGTTGCGAGCCGGCGTCGCCGTGAATACGTAACCCGCGCCGCGGACGGTGCGGATGAGCGCCCGGCTGCCTTCGAGCTTCGATCGCAGATGGCTGATGTGCACATCGAGGGCGCGATCATATGGAGTACCGCTGCGGTTCAGCAGCGCCTCGCTGATCTCATCGCGCAAGACGACGCGGCCGGCAACACGGGTCAGCATCTCGAGCAGATCGAACTCCAACGCCGTCAGCTCCACCAACCGGCCGCCGCTCCTGACTTCGCGGACGGACACGTCGATGGTCAAGTCATCGAACACCCTGGCGGGCTGCGCGCGCTCCGTGGGCGCCTGCGAGCGCCGCACGACCGCATGAATGCGGGCCAGCAGCTCGTCCGCATCGAATGGCTTCGTCAGGTAATCGTCCGCGCCGCCGTTCAAGCCCGCAATGACGTCGTCGCGACGGATGCGCGCGGTCAGCACGATCACGGGCACCCGGCTTCTCTGGCGCAATCGCTGCAACACCGAGAATCCATTGATCGTCGGCAGCATGACGTCCAACAGCACGGCGTCGTAATTTTGGCGCAGCGCGCGCACCAGGCCGTCGCGGCCGTTGTACGCGCAGTCGAGACGGTGTCCCAGCCTGACGAAGTACTCCGTCATCATGCCGCCAAGCTCCGCATCGTCATCGACGAGGAGGATGCGAAGCTGCCTCTCGGGCGCTGAGACACTCATAAGTCGTTGCGAGCATAACGTCCGCCGCCGGCGACGTCACGCCCGCGCTCGGCCACTTAATGTTTCTTAAAGCCGGCGGCCCGCCGCGCCAATTAGATTGACGGCCGGCTCGGATACGGGAGTCAGTTCGTGATCCAGCATGTTGCCGGCGCCGCTCGCTTCGGCTCGATTCTGCTCGCCGCTCTGGCGCTGTCGTCCATGGCGACGCCGAGCCGTGCCGACATGAGCGTCTACGGCCTCTACGACCTCAGACATGCCACCGACCCCGCCGACAATCCCGGCGACTTTCCGGTCATCGAGCTGAAGGGCCTCTTCCACCTCGGATTCGGCTCGTTCCTCTTCAAGGAGGAGATCGATCTCGACGGCGCGAAGGACAACCCGTCGCAGGTCTACACCGAGCTCGATCAGAGCATCAAACTCGGGCATGCGACGCTATGGGGCGCGCCGCTCCTGCTGCACCTGGGATACTCGGGCGGCCTCGGACTGTTCGACGGCACGTCGGGCGGATACTACGTCCAGAACGCGTACAGCATCGGGCCGGAATATTCCTTCCGTCTCGCCGGCGCGTACTGCGATGTTTATGCGGCTCTGCGCTACACGGACGCCGTGCAGCGGAGCTACGACCCGACGATGGCCTTCTGGATCGGCAAGTACTTCCTTGGGTACAAGGTCCTCGTCGCCAACTCTCTCGAGGCGTGGACGGAGCCCTACGCGCCGGTCGATGGCAGCGGCGGCCGCAGGATCGCTTCGTGGGAGCTCGAATCGGAAGCCTGGTACCAGATCGCTCGGGACCTGTCGGTCGGCACGTACGTACGCACTACGCGGAACGTCTATACGCTCTCGGGCCGGTGGGTCATCTATCCAAGCATTGGCGTGCGCTACGCGTTCTGAGCGAAGCAGTCAGCGGAAGGTGGCCCAGAGGAGCGTCAACGCAATGCTCCACATGACGATGGCGACCACCGCATCGAGTACGCGCCACGCGATGGGGCGAGCGAAGATCGGCGCCAGCAGACGCGAGCCGAAGCCCAGGCCGGTGAACCAACCCACACTCGCCGTCCACACGCCGACGAGGAATGCGGGCCGCAACGGCGCCGGCTGCTGCACGCCCACCGACCCTATGAGCAGCACGGTATCGAGATAGACGTGCGGATTGAGCAGCGAGACGGCGAGCGTCTGCAACAGGACCGTGCGCGCCGACTTCGGACCTGCGCCGGAGGCCGCCGAGAGAGACTGTCGCGAGCAGGCGCGGCGCGCGGCGCCGAATCCGTACCAACCGAGGAAGCAGGCACCGGCGACGGCCAGGCCCTGCAGCGCCAGCGGTTCATGACCCAGAGAGGCCGACAGTCCGCCGACTCCCGCCGTCGTCAGCGCCACGTCTATCAGAATGCAGACGCCAACGACGAGCGCCACGTGGACGCGCAGCAGCCCCTGACGCAGGACGAAGGCGTTCTGCGCGCCGATTGCGATGATGAGCGAGCCGCCGAGAACGAGCCCGGTGACATAGGCCCCCGCGGAGACGATGCCGGTCATGCGGACAGTATGGCTGCCGCTGCGATCCGGAGGCTACTTAGAATTTCTAATGCGGGTGAAGAGCGGCTAATTCAGCGCGCAAGCTGGAACCGCTCGAACGAATGCAGCGCCGCCTCGATCGCGGCGCGCAGCGCGCGCGGCGGCCGCTTCACCATCCAGGTCCACTTCGGTATCCGCAGCCTGCCCGCCACGCGATCGGCCTTCAGGTCGAGGGCGGCGACGATGCGATCGCCCGCGAGCACCGGGCAGGCGAAGTACCCGAGCACGCGCCGATGCGGCGGCAGGTACGCCTCGAAGCGATGCTCGTAATCGAAGAACAGGCTCAGCCGCTTGCGCTGGCAGACCAGCGGATCGAACGGCGAGAGGATGTGCACCCGGTCGGGATCGGCCTCGGCGGTGAAGTCGAGCGTTTCCGGGCGTGCCCAGTGCTGGCCTGCCCCCGCCCCATCGAAATCGACCGGCACGAGCTCGCCGCGGCGGACCTTCGTCGCAATGAGACGCCGCATGGCCGGCCGGCTGGCGATGCCGCTGTAGCAGACGGAGTCGAGGCTGACGAGCGCCTGCGACCGCAGCGCCCGCTCGAGCGCGTGACCCAGGATCTCCCGTTCCGTGGCCATGGCCGGCAGCCGTTTCCAGCCGAAATGCCGGGCCGTCAGCTCGTAGGATTTCAGCATGCCATCCCGCCGGCTGATGGTCACGAGCCCGCGGAAGAAGGCGAGCTGCAGAGCGCGTTTGGAGGGCTTGCGGCTCGCCCAGGGATGGTCTTTCTCGACCAGCACGTCGTCATCGATATCGCGAATCGTGAGCTCACCGCCGCGGCGTATGCGTCCGAGCACTCTGCGCAGGTCGCCGGCCGTAACCTTGGAGAACCAGCGGCCGTGGGCCCGCGGACCCTGGCGCATGGCCCGCACGTAGTATCTGAAATCCTCGACCGGCAGGTAGGCGAGCGCATGCGTCCAGTACTCGAAGACGCTCCGCTCCACGGCCTGCGCCTGATCGAGGTGTTCACGCCGGTAGTCCGGAATCCGCGTGTACAGGACGTGGTGATGGCATCGTTCGATGACATGGATGGTGTCGATCTGGACGTACCCGAGGTGGCGCACGGCGGCGGGAGTCGCCCCCGGGCCGCTGCCGAAAGGAGTGTCGACATCCAGTCGCTGCGCGCGCAGCCAGAGGGCCTTGGCGAGATCCCGCGTGATCCGAGCGGGCGAGGACGTAGTCACCGTTGCCTCTAATGATCGAGGAGAGCGCGCTCATTCACCGCGAACGACGGCGTCGGATAGTACGGCGGCGGATCGCGGCCGTCCTTGTCCATGGGCGCGATGCCGCTGGTGTTGATATACCAGTGCAGGAGCCTCGTTTGCAGAGCCGCCTGCACTGCGGCGGCGGACGACTCGCCGAAGAGGTTGTGGCGCAGACCCGGATCCCGTGCGCAGTCGTAGAGCTCCGACTGTCCGTTTGGCCGCACTATCAGCTTGTGGGTGCGGGTGCGCACGGATGCGGCGCGCGTGATGGTTTCCGGATGCTCGTTCTGCAGACGTGTCTTCGGCTCGTAGAGTCCCGCGATCAGCGGCTCGAAGGCCTGCGGCTCATACGTGTTGTACCCGGCTTCGGTGAAAGCCGCCCGCTGCGGATCGCCGCCCTCGCCTTTCACCTGCGGCAGCAAGCTGCGTGAGAAATGCGTGTGGTGCGCGCGTGCACCCGCCAGGTCGAGACACGTCTGCACGATATCGAAGACCTCGATCATCTCCGGCGCGACCACGCCGCGCGCGCCCCCCGGGACCCTCACGATCATCGGCACGTGGGTGAGGCAATCCTCCAGGCCGCTCGGCCATTTCTCGACCAGGCCATAGTCGCCCGCATAGTCGCCATGATCCGAGAACGCGATCAGTGCCGTATCCTTGTCGCTGCCGGTGCGCTGCATGCCCTCCAGCAGCTCGCCCAACAGCCAGTCCGAATAGCTGACCTGGCCGTAGTAGACCGCGCGGACCTGGCGCAGACCCTCGTCGGACAGCCGCTCGAGGCCATAGGCCTGCCGGATCGCGCGATGAAAGTCGGGTCGCCGCGCATCGCCCGGAGGAATCAGGGGCGGCAGGGCCCGCGCGTCGTACATGTGGTAAAAATCCGCGGGCGCCGAATACGGCGGGTGCGGATCGAACAGCGCCAGGAAGATGCACACCGGGCGCTCACTCCGGCGCTCACCCAGAATCCTGACGGCCTCCTGCACCAGCGAGTAATCGTTCGTCGTGCGACGGTCCCCATCCGGGGGCTGCAGCATCGAGGTGATCCCCGGAGTCAGGTTGGGCGGCGCAGTCGCGGCGCCGGTCGGGGCGACCGCGCCGGTCTTCCAGACGGTGACGCTGGAATGGAACGTATCCGCGGCGAAGGCGTCGTTCTTCCCCAGCCAGATGACATCGTAGCCCGCGTCCTTCAGATACCGGAAGAGATTCGGCTCATCGGGGCGCAGGAAATAATAGAGGCTGCGGTGGCCGCGAACGCTGGTGGGCCAGCCCGTGAGGAAGCTGCAGCGCGATGCACCACAGACGGGGAACTGTACGTGACAGTTCTCGAACCGGGTCCCCTCCGCCGCCAGACGATCGAAATTGGGCGTGCGGGTCACCGGGTTGCCGTAGCACGACAATGCATCCGCCCGCATCTCGTCGGGAACGTACAGGATGATGTTCGGCCGCTGCGCCGTGGCTGACCCGGCGGTCGCGTCCTCGCCCGCCGCCGCGGTCTGCGGCAAGGAAGCGCCCACCGCGCCGGCGCCTGCCAGCAGCAGAAGATCTCGGCGATTGATTCCCGAGCCGCTCATTG
>Ga0335075_10004893_pt1 | contig 20868 bp, 23 predicted proteins | sample Lox_Sample_24_FD_206723 | JGI IMG/M metagenome (GOLD analysis project Ga0335075, IMG submission 206723) | Soil microbial communities from Loxahatchee National Wildlife Refuge, Florida, United States - Lox_Sample_2.4 | ecosystem: Environmental > Terrestrial > Soil > Wetlands | place: USA...
CCTTCAAACTTCTGCAGCTGCTCTCCCGTGGCCGGGTTCCATAGCCTGACGGTCTTGTCACCTGACCCTGACGCTAGCAGCTGGCCATCAGGAGAGAAGGCAACGCTCCAGACATCTCCAGTATGGCCTTCAAGCTTCTGCAGCCTCGAATCCCATGTGGATTGCATTTTTGGCAACTTAGAAATCCACCTAGGAATTTGGTCCTTAAATATGTGTCTAATGACACTTGTTTCTGGAGCAAAAATAATCGCTGAGGAGTATAGCTGAAGTGGTGCGGTATCCGCTATCCCTCGATTCTGCAGGATAAAGCACTTTGCATCAAAGAGGAAGCGTGATACATTAGTGCTTTCATCTTTCTAAAGATTCATGTTGGTATAAATAGGCGAATAAATACACTATATTATATATACTTACAGCAACAAGCGACTGTAAAGTGCCAATCAGGCGGATACTTTCAGACATCACCCCAATTAAGCTCAAAACTTCAAGCCAATGAAGGAAATGTTCCTGGAGGAAAATGTGGACTGCATCCTGGTCGCGAATGCGTCTTCCGCTTTGCTCAAAATGGTGGATCCAATACCGACAAGCATATCGAACATCTGCTGGCAGGCAGTCGTCTATAATTCGGCTATTGATACCGCTTCTTAATGTCCCATGTGACTCTAGATGACAAATGTTTTTACCAAGACACTTTGGTCTAGACATCAGCTCGAGGCACTTGGTCGCTAACATCTCATGGGTCTCCCTCTTGTCCACCAAGAATTGTTCGTTGGAGCATCTTTTACCATCGAGAAGGAAATCTCGAAATGACGGATGAAGGAGGCGAACAGGTTGTTGGCTATCTGGAGCTTCTAAAACAGAGCGTAGATGATTTAATCTTTTCTTAACTACTACTCCATCCATATTGAGAAGTCTAGCAATGGCCATAGGAGAAAGAGGATCAAAGAGAATGACGATTGTGCCGACAACTTGTCTAGATATTCCGGCAAGTAGCTCCTTGTCTTTTTCATGACGCACATCCTTGAGTGACTGTTCTAGGACCTGGATGTACAGTGTGTCAAGCTCCATTGTGGGTGACTCATGAATAGTTATGTTTCTAGACATCTGTGATGAAGTGTTGGCTATATTTTCATTAGGAAGAATATGGCGAAGGAGGTCGTCCGCGGGGAAGTCTTTGATACCCTCCTCAATAAATCGACATACAGTTGCGGCGTAGATAAATAAGCCATGAGCAGTTACAACAAGCTTATCAACACACTTTTTGCCCGGCCAGTCAAGTGGGAGATCATCTTCAGATTTCTTCCTGATCACTTCAAATTTGTCCTTGAAAAAGGTCAAAATATCTTCATTCACACTCGCACGGGGTATTCCATGAAGGATAAGGTCTTGGTGAAGAATTCCAGGCATTTCACGAAAGCCAAGCCGAATAGGAATTTCTGGTCTGCTGGTTACGAAGATTCGCAATCGAATAGTTTTGAGAACCGCAGCCTTGGAGAGAAGGTCAAGGATTCTTTGGATGTCTTCATCGCCATCGCACTCGTCCAAGGCATCGATGACGATGATCAGCGGTTGCTGAAGTGAGCCAGATTCGAGCTTGGACAAAGGTTCGAGTATAAGCAGTTTCCACTGATCTTGTTGGACCTTGCTGGCGACATTTGGGTTGTCCGATATCGCTTTACGGATCAAATCTCCGAGAACTGCGGAGTATTGGGCCAGCTGTACTGCAATGCTAGTGAAAAACTTGCCCGCATGGCTGACGTCCTCCTTGCCTCTAGAGAAGAAGAAACTCGCTCCCAGGCTTCCTCTATCGCGGTATTCGTATGCTACAGTGCGCGCAATAGTAGACTTCCCAGTGCCAGCCCAGCCACTCAGCCAGAAGATGTGTGACTTGTCCTCACCATCAGCCCATGTTCTTATCTGCTGCCGGACCTCAACTCGTGTATTGTCGAGGCAGAGAGGGTCGCCTTCTTTTCCGGAGGAGTCGACCGCGGCCTGGGGAGCGGATGGCAGTAGCTGAAGTGGATCTTCTAGCAAGGCATTACGTTAGCATATAGGATTATGATAGCATTACATTTCGCTTTGTGCTTCATTCCAAGATAACTTACTATCGCCATAGAAATCGCCGACATGTACCTTTGCATAACCGCTTATTTCAAATCCCTGGTAGTGATGCCCTTGTCTGAAAGAGGTCATATTTTGCATAGCGATTACCAAACGTTAATAAATTTCGAAATGCGAAGTCAGGTTGCTTACAAAGATTGGGCAAGCCTAGGTCTGTATAGCGTGCATTTAGTTTGCGGCCTTAACGTTCTAAGGCACAGATGCTCTGGCTCAGTAATTTACCGTAACTGTAAATAAGCAACTCCTTCGCTTATTAAGATGCTTGGCGTTTAGTGTACCTCTTCCCACTTTGTCCGGATAAATCCGGCATGAAGGTTGCCTTATGATCTGTGTCTTTTAAACTTTGAAGCTATATTCTTTCTTGATAGGAGCTTTGTACTACGATCCCGAAATTTGGAGACAGGCCAAGAGTTGTGATAGAGCAGGGGGGAACAGCCAAAATCGCTTTTAACGCTATCAACGGGACAATTGATAACATAACCACAACTATAGTATTTTCTTACTACAAACTAAAACTTTATAGAGAAATAGTTAAAGAATAATAAAAAACTAATTGTAACTTTATATATTTATGTGGTAGAGATTTGAGACCCCCAAAACATGAAGTCGTTCCGGCACGTAGGGTTTTCCGCCACACAGGGATGGACGTTAGTATGAGAGTGAGAGTCATACGTCGTTCCATTTACCAGAGGTTATCCGGCGGTGGATTTCCAGATCCTAATCGCCTCTAAAGTCTATCTACATGAACACCAGCTGCGGCAGCCCCTCGATATGAAGGCAATCCACTGCCTATTTGATGTAACCTTAGTCCCAAAAGTCTTATCACATTACTGCTGAGCACATTGAGCGGCTCCGCCTTCCAAATCTTCTTCATCTTCCCATTCACCATCGGCTCGTGGATCTCCTGAATGTGCTCCGAACTGTATCACAGATTAGTAGGCCACTATGTATAACCCTTAAATAATACTCACATCTTCGATATCTGCATCTTCAGTATACTCCACCTCGTCAACCTCAGTAGCCACAATTTTTGGAGGAGGCTTTGGTAAAAGTTTTTGCAGACTTGCGAAAGAGGATTCATCTTCCATCCATCCATCATCCGGGAAGTCGATGGTCACTATAAGATACAGGTCTCCTTTCAGATCGCTCTTCTTAAGTGGCATACCCTCCCCAGGCACTTTCAGAATTTGCCCTGGTCTCAGCACTTTGCCACGCGGATGGGTTATCTGTATTCCACGTCCGTCCAGATGCTTAAGGACGACACGAGAGAAGCCGCAGAGAGCTTCAGCCAATGTGATTTTCAGCTCGGCAGACAGATCATTGCCTCTTCGCTGGAAGACTTCATGATCCTCTTCGACGAGAGTGAAGACAATGTCGCCAGGAATCTGGTCAGGGACTTGATCGGCTTCACCTTCCAGTACAATCCGCTCGCCTTGTATTGCGCCTCTTGGAATATAGATTTCAAGCATCTTCTTCTCCGGTGTTGTACGTTTTCCTTTGCACTTCCGACACTTGTCTTTGTCCTTGAAAACACTTCCAGTTCCCTGACATGTGTCGCAGATAATTTGCTCCTGTGTGACTAATCCAGGTCCAACCTGCCGCAGTCCAATGGTCACGCCTTTTCCTTGGCATCTCTCACAGGTCTTCGGTTTGACCTTCTCTTTGCCTCCAGTACCTTTGCAATGACTGCATATAACGTTCTTAGTGCTTGCAAACTTGACAGTCTTGCCCTTGTAGAGTTCCTCGAGCGTTACTTGGTACTGCTGCTCTTCATTTGGCCCCTTACGGGGCCGCTTCGGTCCAGGTGCCCCACCAAACCCGGGAGGCATGCCACCGCCTAGTCCGAACATCTGCTGCAAGATGTCATCCAAATCGACTTCTGCTCCCATGCCTCCTCCTTTACTAGGATCGAATGCAGACATGCCATGAGTGTCGTAAAGATGCCGCTTCTCGTCATCGTGAAGAATTTCATAAGCTTGGCTGACAGCTTTGAACTTTAACTCTGAGGCCTCTCGCTGGTCTTCTGGGACCTTGTCGGGGTGATGTTGAAGAGCAGCCTGAGGTACGACTATTAGTATATTTTAGAGAGCTATATTGATGAAGGCAAACCTTATGATATGCTTTCTTAATCTCAGATTTACTTGCAGATTTTGGGATACCTAGGACCTCTGTTTGCGATCAGCTAACGCTCGGAATCAAGAAAATTCGACCTAACATACCGTACAGGTCAATCTCTTGTACGGCGCCGCCGGAAGAAGCCATGAGCAAATGCCGGTTCGGCTGCTTGAATTTTTGGTGGCTGCGTGGCTTTCAAGTGAACATAGATGCACGGAATGCAAATTCCGACCTACTCAGATATTTTTCACAGCGGCAACGCAATGGTTGAGTTTAGCTCAGCAGCCAACGTGATGGCAAAACGCAAATTATCTAGAAGTTCCCGATAAAGTAGTTTTATCTTAGCGGCATTTGCAAAGGCCCACCGCACGGGCCATGCGAATTTGTACTTGCATTGTAACAGCAGCTTTCTTTAGGTAACAACAAAGCAAAGAAAGGGGGAGAAGGATCAATGCTTCTCACGTTGTCTACGTGCTAGAAGTCAAGGAATGCTAGTCCTATCAAAGACTCTACGCACGAATGTGTTGGCATATCGATGGATTTGTGATTCATGCATTAGGAGGCGTGTGTCATCCTCTGCCTCAATCAACTCCAATGCTGCAGCCTTGCGCAAACTTCCCGATGGACCAGCCAGGACGCGGTTTGCCCCATCACCAACTGGTTACCTCCACTTGGGCTCCTTGAGAACTGCTCTCTTCAACTATTTGCTTGCAAAGTCTACGGGAGGACAATTTCTGCTACGTATAGAAGATACTGATCAGGTGACATCCCTTGCTCCATTATATGTATATTGACATGTCACTAAGTCTTGTAGAAAAGGACAATAGCGGACGCCGAAGATAGACTCCATCAAGATTTAGAATGGGCGGGCTTGCAATGTGATGAAGGTCTGCCAAATGATGGCTAGGAAAAGAAACCGGCGAACGACTGACCTTTTGCAGGGCCCAGAATTGGTGGCCCTTATGGACCATATAGACAAGTAAGAAAAATATGGCTTTGGACTCGAATAGTGGCTCACATTTTATAGTCACAACGAACGGCACTTTATCGAGAACATGCGGAGATATTGCTCCGTTCAGGCCATGCTTACAGATGCTTCTGCTCTCCGGAACGGCTTCATGCTATTGCAAAACAGCGGACCGAGCTTGGACTCCCGACAGATTATGATAGGACATGTGCTCATATTTCAAAAGAGGAATCTGAGGATCGAGCTGGTAAAGGAGAAGCCCATGTTATCAGATTCATGGTGCCATCAGTCTATCCGCAATTCATAGATATCGTATACGGAAAGGTACGAAATCGGCAAGACCAAAACCGAAAACCACAACTTTATCCTACATTCGAAGATCCGATACTTCTCAAATCCGACGGTTTTCCAACCTATCATCTTGCCAATGTTGTGGATGACCACCACATGAAGATCACGCACGTTGTCAGAGGAGCTGTAAGTAATGTTGCTCTACTACCACTTACAAAGTGTAACGCTTATGATTAGGAATGGATATCGTCAACACCCAAGCACCTGGCAATGTATCATGCTTTTCAATGGACACCTCCAGCCTTTGCGCATGTGGGTTTGCTCACGGATCAAAATCACCAAAAGCTCAGCAAACGCAACACGGATATCGATATATCTATATTCAGAGATAGGATGGGGGTCTTTCCTGAGACGTTAACAAACTATCTTGCTCTCTTAGGATGGTCACACCAAAAACAGAACGATGTAATGGACCTACAAGAGCTTATTGATAATGTTCGTCAAATACTATTCTCTTGCCCTATCTGTGCTGATTCTATTGCAGTTCAACATGAAATTCACAACAGGTGAAATAGTCGTTACGTTCGAAAAGCTATGGTATTTACAAAGAGCACACGCAGAACGATATGCTAGGTTAGAGACCGGTCACAGCGCCAAAATATCACTAGTAGTGAAACCTATTCTCGAAGCTCTAAAGGAGAAAAATTGGATAAATCATACCAACTGCGTTCTAGATCACCACAATGCGGAGAATTACGTCGTCCAACTTGTACAACTTGATGCGAGAAATTATACCAATGCATCAGCATTCGTTGAGAGGAATACAAATTTCTTCCAGGCTCCTGATGAACAAGCTCTTCTGAATTCTCGGCCACCTGAGCGTCTGCACCATATGCCTACAGCGATGTCGTCTGTTTCCCAGGATGAGGTCTTAGATCAAATTCGGGCTGACCTGGAACTGATCCCACCAGAAAAATGGACAACAGGGAATCTTCGCAACCGTATAAACACCACAATCACTGAAAGGGTAGAACAGAGCGTGAGAAGCTGGAAAGACGATAACGTTCTGGAATCGGAACTTGCCAGGAAGACAGCTCCGAAGTCCTGGTCTAAGTTGATTCATAGCTATATTCGATGGGCTATTTCGGCCGGACTGCCTGGTCCTGATGGTGCTGCATCTATACAGCTTCTAGGGAGGGAAGAGACACTGGCTAGGCTTGCAAACGCGGCGAGAGTCCTCAAAATGGAGCACTCTGATGGAGGTCTAGATGCCGAGATTACTAAGGCTGATATGCCTAAATAAAACGAGCGACATATGCAATGTTTTAGGAGCGTGGCTCATGTACAATAGAGTCAAGGGATTGGCTGTATAGATTAACAAGCCTTCTAGAGGTTGTTTGGATGAGCTCCTAAACGCCTTCTGTCTAGGATAGACGCCATGCAACGCCAATAGCAAATCTCTCTCCTTTTTGAACGTGCTCACTCATAACAGCGTGCCTTCACACCGTAACCTAGTCAATGCAGAGCCATGATGACACAGTTCTAGAGCCTTCTTGGACGTCACACGGGATTAAATTCATACAGGAGGGGTTCTTGCGGCCTCGCCCAGGCCATTGAAAATCTTTGCTTTGACCTCGCCCGCCATCAAGCCCATCATTTCCTCTACCGCAATTTTGTTACCGTCCTTAACGATCTTCTCAAGCTGTTGATCCATCGCTCGGTTTAAATTCGAGCCCGTGGCACCTTTACTACTACGTGAGATTCCAGTTCCCGCTTGGCAAATCTTGTGGCTCAAATCAAGCATCTGCTTACTGCTGTACTCACGGTTCGTAAATAACGGGCTTTGGCTAAGCGTTTGAACCCAGTATTTGTTCCACAGCAGCTCGAGAAGATGCGTGTCAAGCGTACTCTTGAAATGAGAAACTTCTAGAGAATAATACCGGCTACTGTGAGCGCCGAAGTCTTCAACTTTTCCCAGAGGGATGGTTTGATAGCCATCACTTGCGGCAGTGTCTCCAGTGACACCATCTGGATATGTGCGGAAGGCTCCAATCTCCACTTTCCCAGCAGAGATTGTACGGTCTGGATCAATGACGACAGCTAGAAATGGGTCTTGGAATGACTGCTGTGTGTGTTGCGTGCTGACGTCGATGCCACTGAGCCAGCAACCATAGCCAGGATGACTGTGATACCATCCCACAGCGTTTTCCACCTTCTCTGCTTGGCGACAAGCTTCAAGGTAACCAACCATATACTCGTTTGCGTCATCTTGAGCATTCACTCGGGTCTCAGTACCTTCGACGGGTAATCGGAAGGCATCTGTGACGATGAAGGTATCTCCGGCAATCTTTCCTTGCATCAAGCCCATGACCTCGATTGAACCTCCCGATCGGGCATGCATGACCATCTTCAGGAGTGCTACGGCCGAAATTCGAACATTTTTGAAATAGTGAGGATCGGTTTTCCAAGGCTTTGCCGCGTTGATGCTCTTCTGCTCGTCAGCATCATAGGCATAAAGAGCATCTCGCTGTGGATCCACAAGCTGAACGTTGTTATCAAGCTCTTAAGATTGTCAAAGTTAGTTTGCACAGAATTCAAAGATAGATGGTAGACTCACCCCACGTCTCGCGTGCAGTATCCATGGTTGCAGATATTATGATAGCTGCTACCAACGTGGATCGTGAGTGTGGTGATGAAGATGGAGCTTTTGAGGGATGCGGCCTAGGTTGGCAGAATCGCTCAAAACGACTTAGGGCAGATCAGGCCTAGCTTTTAGGCGGCGGGGCTTCACAGCGCGTTGCTGGGCAACACAGTAAACATTATCTTCGCGACCCTCTAGGCCAACGGCCGCAGCCACAGAGTCACATTTCATCATTGCAAGCACCGCTTTGATCTACACAACGCGATCTGGGATCAAAGACTATCATTCATGAGTTTGATAAAATAGCAGTGGGCTTTTGCCATTGTGATTCATAAATTTCCTGCTTTCAATCAATACGAAGGTTTTTTTATTAGAGACCTAGAGACCTCTAGACCTCGCCATATCATAGCGTGCTCCCTGCGCTCTCACTAATATGGATTCGAGTTACCTTACGTCGCAGGTGTCGACTATAATAGGTCAACTTCATGGTCTATTCGACGAAATAGGAGTGCCTAGCCATGAGAGAGAATCACGCGAATCCGAGGTTAGTTTCCCTACGATGTAGTGACATCGCAGACTACCCTTGCAGCCAAGCAGACTTTGAACCTGCCTTCATGTGCTAACCCTTTTGATTAGTTGTTCGCTGCGCTGTCAGAAACACTACACAACCAAGTTCGACTTGTTTCTGCCGAGAAAAATGAGATGACGGAGGAGGCCCATCGAATAATCACCACTATAAAGCAGATGGAGGTTTCCCTTGACGACACAAAAGGTCGCCACGATTATGCTGCGGAGGGTGAAGATCTCAAGATCTATTATCCTTTGACTCGCTGTTTGCAAGGCTTAAAGGAAAAGCACTTGCAGGTCAGCAAGATCCACAAGGAACGATTTGAGCAGGTTAAAAGTAAGTTAAATTCCTGAGATTCGCAACCGCGTAAATCAATTATTTTGGTGGTTTGAACGCTTGGAGGAATGCATCTGACTCCTATAGAACTGGTACAAGCCCTCGAATCATACTCCTCCCATTTAGAGTCGTCGTTTATCAATATCACACTCCCACCTGCATCACACAACTCCTCCATTCCACCTACCTTCGACCTGTCGCCATCTTATGTAGCCGCTCTTGATGACGAGTTCACTCGCGTCTACGAGGAATACACTCGTCGTGTTGCGACAGTCAAGGCACTTTCCGAAAATATCATTCAACTCTGGGCAGAGCTTGGTACACCACAGGCGCAGACAGATGCAGCCATCGTGAAGTATTATCGTGACTCCCCCGAGCAACTTGGTCTCCACGAAGATGATATCGCCAGACTTCGAAGTAGGCGCGACAAACTTGGAGAAGAAAAGAAGAACCGGGAACGTCGTCTGAAAGAGCTTAAGGTAACAGTTGAAGGACTATGGGATCGTTTGGGAGTAGAGGAAAAGGACAGGAAGCAATTCCTAAATAGCAATCGGGGATGCGGTGTTCGTCAGATCAACGAATTCGAAGATGAACTAGCAAGATTAAATGAGTTGAAGAGACAAAACCTTCATCTCTTCGTGGAAGATGCGCGCTATAAACTGCAGGAGCTCTGGGATGGATTGTACTTTTCCGAGGAAGAAATGTTGGAGTTTACTCCTGCGTTCTCGGACGTCTACAGTGACGCTCTGCTTTCGGCACACGAGCAGGAAATTGCCAGGCTGGAAGCTCTGAAAGAACAGCGAGCACCAACTCTTAGTCTCATCGATAAACATAGATCGCTTGTTAAGGAACGTGACGACCTAGCTGCAGCAAGCCAGGACGCGTCTCGGCTGATGATGCGTGGTCAAAAGGGAGAAAAACGTGATCCTACACGTTTATTGCGAGAAGAGAAGATGAGGAAGAGAATCACGAAAGAGCTACCAAAGGTAGCTGTTGATTTAAGAAAGGCCCTCGAGAAATGGGAGGATGAATACGGTAGACCATTTTTAGTACATGGTGAAAGATATCTAGACGAGCTAGATGCTTCTGAAGTCAAGCCTCCGCCTGGACCCAGATCGAGAACACCGGCACCAGCTTCGATGCCGCCACCGCCGCCCAAAGCTCAGAAATCGGCTCCACCCAGCCGAGGTAACAGCGTCATGAGAGCTCCTCCTCCAAGATCTAAGACGCCTGTGGCGCAGGAGACGATCAGACGCAACCCAATTGGCCATCCCGCCGCAAAAGCTACTGGTACGACTCCTTCTCGAATTCCAGCCCGAGCTCCTCTTTCTAGTCTTCAACATGGCAATAACTCCCCAGAGCGCCGGGGCCGCCCGCAGACAAGAATGGAGAATAGTGACACAATCCGTAAGATGGGACCACCAACGAAGGCTCCACCACCAAAAATGAGAGATCTGTTTGTACCACCGCCAGATCCAACACCACAGCACCACTTTCGGAGTGGCAGCGTCGAGTCAGGTGCTGGTGTGAGACATGTATCGCCTGAAGACGTATACGATGATCGCAATTATCACCAGCAACAATCTTACTCAAACCAGGGAAATTATCAGTCCTCGATGCGCCAAGATGAAAATTTCGCTCGGTCATACCAACAGCACCCAGCACCTGTTGCCCGCCAAATTTCCAACACATCCGTCACAACAACCACAATCTCTGGATCAGAAAACTGGGAGACCTACGATGACGCATCGGAGCCAGAAGAAGATGCCTCAGACGCATACTATGCCAAGCTGCGAGCTGCTCATGGCAAGCGCAACCATCCCTATGATACTCCTCAGCCAGGTGGTGCCACGAAGAGACAGAAAGGTTTCCCACCACCACAGTCGCATGCTGGTCAGATGATTGTGGATGAAGCTGGCAACAGGGTATTTTCTGGTAGTGACGCCAATTGGACAGATGAAGATGCTTTTTAAACCGTCGAGTCTCCTGTCTAAGGACCGGCGTATGATTTCGACATGACTGATGAATATGAGATGATGACCAAATAGACAGAGTTTACGGAGACGGCTCGACTCATCTCATCTCATCAGTCTCTATGTTTTGAGTCAATACTTTGTTCATCAGCACGGGTGCGGTCTTTTTCATTTCTTGTATGTGTTCCTGACATGTTGTCGGTCTACGGTTCTTTCTGTATAGAATTGAGAGACTAAAAAATCACAAGGCTAGGCAACTTGTGCCTTTGACATGCCTTGCTGCTCTCGTAAATTCTCTTCTCTAGTATTATTTTGGCGTACGAGGCGGAATTTGTCGGATACTGATATTGCTTTCATGGCGTTGGACATAAGTGTCGTTGGGAGATGGAATGGGAAATTCTTGAAATGTCATCGAGCGATCAGATCCTCAGAGTTACAAATTTCAATGACAAAAGCTTATTGTAAGATTATATGCCTTTTTTGTTCTGGAGGAGTAGTTTTGTGACACCGCCGTGCTAGGGTATTGTACTAGGCTCTATAGCAACGTATTATCACACCTAGATCCTCACCTTGCAAAATCCGCTTCCGTTTAGAGAGATGAGTGGAACTGCTTTAATCGCCATTGCTGGTAGTCAAAATCAGCAAGGGTGAGCCAGTCTTGCTACATGGAAGAATCGGAGGCGCTGAGAGACCTTTGCGCCGCGCAGTGGACATCCGGAGCAGCAGGCAAATATTACGAAGGACCAGATATTGGCACGACGGACTGGGCATTCATGGTTTGTGCATGGCGGGTCCGAACTTGCTATGACCTCTTTCCGTGGCCACAAAGGAATAATGCTAAGTCCGGGGTAGCAGGGAGGATTAGTATATCTTTGACCATGTGGAGAGGTGGGTGTTATTTCCCACATCTCCCGAAGACAGATCGATTTAACTTGCGCGTTCGAAGAGTCGACACGGATACATCACGACTCGAGGCCAGGCAGCCCACCCCTGGGACGCCCATGCGAGTTGCTCTTCAATTTGAATCAGTGAAGAGATAACATCGCAGTTGAACGATGGAGCGGAATATTCCAACATGAAGAGTTTATGAGAAACTATACAGTCTGGTTTCGAGATAGGCAGTCCAGCTTTGCCTGGCAACGCGGGTTAGGCAGTGAAGACGGACCAGGAATAGCCGACGAGCTCATAAAGTCTTTGTTTATGTTACTTGTCACTAGCCTGTGCTATGGCGGTTTATACATGCTGGCATGGCAGTCCGGCATCCTCGGGAAGAATGTAGCGGATCAAGTCCTTTGGAAACTTTCCTGTTTGCTGCTCACGGGGCTTGGACCTCTTGTACTGTCTGTTTGGAGCGGGTTGAAGATGTAGGGCGGCGCGAGCTAAGTAACTATAGAGCGCGTAAACACGATGATAGCCTGCAGCATCGACCACGTATCCTCCCATTATCCTAAGCAGAATAAAAGAACACCTTCAGCAATTTCAAGTCGTTGCTTCCCTCAGCAGCTCTGTAACGGTAACTATGCGATAACCTTTACGCCGAATCTCGGGGAGCACCTTTTGGAGCATGGGAACCGTCCAGCTTCTTCTATCATGGCAGATGATGATCCCTCCAGGCCGCAACATGCTTAGTATGTGGCTCGCATTGATACGCCAAAAGGGAATCTGCGGGTCGTGCGGATAAATGCTGCCAAGGACCAGCCGGTAACCTAATCTGCTCAACATCTCGCGCATCCTTCCGCTGAAGAAGCCCGAGCCCGGTCGGAAGTATTTAGGAGGAGGCTCTGCGTCAACAGCAGCATATGCCTCGTGAATCGTCTCTTCCACAGACTGAATCTGGTCGACTAGAGCTGCATCCCGTAAAGATCGCGAAGGCTCATCGCGCATCGCATGATTTCCCAGCTCATTTCCGTTGCGTATAAGATGTTGCAGCGTCTCTTTGTGCCCTACGATTTGCGAGCCGATAATGAAGAACGTTGCGGTTGCACCGTTCATTTTGAGGGTCTTCATTATCTCATCAGTGTACTCGGATGGGCCATCATCAATTGTGAGCGCTATTATCTTCGAAGATGTCGAAACGTGCCAGAGGACATCTGGCCACCGACGTTGGAAATAGCATATCAGAAAATTGGGGGGTTTGTATACCAAGTACAAAGGCGTGATCAACATACACATGACACTCAAAAGGATGAGCATTATCGTGATCCTTGAGCGTCGAGCTCTTCTATATAACCTGGCCGGCAATCGAACGAGATACCAGGCGCGAAGCATCGAAGAATCAGCATGTGCTGGAGGTTATTGGCAGACGTGAAACCCAGAAGCGCAAAGCCCTGGAAGCTAGCGCAGAATAAGCTTAGTTCACTAGAAATTGGGACATATAGAATTCGATTAAATAAAGTATAGGTATCTTATTATCTGAAATTGCAAAGGATGAAAGTGGTTGTACCGTTGAAATGCACGATAGTCGAGAGCAAGGCAAGCGGGGGCTTAAGCTGGAAAAGCCCAACCAAAGGAACCGTCGTACGAATCGGTATGCCGACTTCTATGCTTCAAACGTAGGGAACAGGCCACGTAGTAGAAATAGAATGCATTTCCTGCTGCACTATGCCTTTGGTAACAAGGGCTTTGCGAAAGTTTTGCAGTATTTGCTCCGCAGTGATCTAGGGAGTTTGCAGGCCTCTGAACAGCTATGCCTTACTTCTTCGAATAATAATCGCAAATGATAAGTGGATGGAAGAATGAAATCACAAATGAAGAACGCAAGCAACTAGGTACTTAATTGAAGGTTGAATTGAAAGGCAATAGGAGTGTCAGGCGCCAGAGCGTACAGCGTATAGTTCAGAACGCTACGGAGTGTGTCCTACCGAAGAAACTGGTATATAAAGCCCCGCCCTACACTATAAGACCAGTCCTTTTTGGACTTTTCGTCGCTAAAGGTGGCATGTTTCATAAGACCCATAAATTACAGTGCATTTTACACATAAAACAAATGATTATTCTGTAAACTACTGCCTTAATGTAAGACTGCCGGTCTCATAGGGTCTCCAGTAGGGAATCAACACAAAATATGATACGATACACTGATGTCACGTGGGCGGTCACGGGGTGCAAAGACAGGTCTCCAGAATGACTGTAATATTCAAGCGTCAGCCGGAGAAACCACGCTCCGTAGCGTTCTGACATGGGCAGCAGCCTGAACTACGCTCTAGCGCCTGACACTGATCAACCTAAACCCTATTAGTTGTAGCAGACCCTATTTAGTTGGGCCTTAACAGAGAGCCATAATGGGAAAATAGCCTGATGAAAAAGTTGCCATGAAGACAGAGATGGTCTGACATTTCTTGGTCCAAGCCAATGAATTGCAGACCCGAAATTGCAAAGATAACTTTTCATGAGTTTTGTTTTGCCTACATTCTGTTCTTGATATTTGAACGACAGTAGTGTGATAATGATTCGATTTGTTAGCCCACTCAAGTAAATTGGCCGTTTACCTCGTATCGCCACAGGCTTTAAGGCCATAGTCCTTTCATATATAATCATGATAATGCCGAAGACGAATACGCTGATTATTTAATCAGTAAGCCATTTCAGTTCCCAATCGTATTGCCACTCAATAGTAAACACCATGGACTGGATCAAGAGAAAGACAACTGGTACTCGACTCTGGCTTTATTACCAAGACCGAGAACGAGGTCGAACTCTGTGCCTTAGAATAGATACTACCTCATCCCATCGATGATACCGACATCACCTATAACGGAAAACCGCTGAGCACTCTGTGTGAGGAAAGCAAGGCCGCGCACTCAAGAACTATCTCAACCAATACGTCTACCTTAGACATGAACCATCAAATCTTCAACGCTATAGCACGATATTCGCCCCCCACTTTTGAGTCTTGATGAAGTTAATTCCTCTACTCCAGATAAAGCAGCCAAAAGTAAGGGGCATGACCTAAACCAAGAAGTATCCGCCGAGTGTTCAATACAGATCTTAGCATTACGTGATCAGTACTCTCGTAAGAAATTTACAACAGTCCGACGATCTAAAGAGATGGATAATAGTTTTTCAGCAAAAAATAGCCAAGATCGTGAGTAGCAATTCTAATCACCCTGATCTTGTCATGGTAGTTGCCCTTGACTTTCCTGATAGTCTCAAAATTGCCGGCCTAGTTGCAATCTCTTCAAGCTCCTCAATTTATGACAGATTTAACAGCCTCGTCAGTGAACAGCTCGAGATTCAAGCTCACAATAAGGCCGTTCTTGATCAAAGTTATTCCTAAGAACTGGCGCTACACAGTGCAGGAACAAGGGGATGACGGAGGTCGAGTGTGCGGGTGAACAGTCACTGAAGGCGAAGGGTCACTGAGGGTGAGGATTCACTGGGGAGAAACCGGTGCGGGCGAACAGTCGCTGGGGATGAACCGTCATGGCCACTAAGGGCGAGCAGCCGAACGGTCACTTTGTTCTGAGGAGGTACCTCCACGCCAAAAGGTACCTTTTGGACAAGGTACCTCCGGTCAGGCATTTTTATTGGGCTGCATTGGGAATGCCTCACTTGGCTGTTACTTTCTAGACACCCGATGCCGTTTCATGAGCACATGCAACAGGCACTTTCTTGACGGCCAGGCTTATTTTGATGGCATATAAGTGCATGCTGACTCCTTCCTACATACTCTGTGTAGGCACCTGGAGATAGATGGCCATCAAATTTCGAATCAAACCGTAGGATGTTACTGTAACAACGAAGCAACCCACGAGTTGGTACAGTTCGTTGCAAAACCGGTTTCACTCCAGCACACTCCGCAACATTCTCTGCACGGTCTAGATTGCCAAGCCATGCCTGAATTAGATCGCGCCAAGCCGTCGCGATCTTCATCACATGAATTTAACTGTTAGCCATGGCAGCGGACAGGTATGTATACGGTGGTAGCATTGAATGTACTCAAAATTCCTTAGTATATGAAAGGTGGGTAACGACAGATATAAATACACAATTCCCGGTCCCCTGAACCAGGTCACCGATCACAAGCAGCCTCGGTTCCTATAGTCACACGAATATCCAGAGCTTTCAGCTCTGGTTATTCATGACAGTGCCAGCTGAAGCCAAGTCCCTAGTGTAGAGCTGTCCAGCCTGGGCACTAGGCCACGAAGCCCTCGGATACCCTCGGTCTAACATTAACGAACCCATGTTTGTTATAGCTTCCTCTGTTCATACTTTAAGGCCCAGGGCATTCATAATTCAAAAGTGATGTATCTCAATGTAAATGTGGATATATTCTAAAATGAACCATTCCAGTAGAGTTATATTATCTCATGATGTGTACACATGTCAGATCATAAGATTGTCGAATGATACAGATATGTATGGTATGATGTCTCATGATATGGCTTGCAGTACAATGATATATATCGAATCTCCTCTTTGCTAGGATTCTGCAGGGAAAGCTTCCGTCATATTAAACTGTACATAGTTTTTCCATTTATTTCCAGTACTCTATAACAAACACTGCTGAATTTTCTATAATTCCCATTACCTCCTTGATATTTTGTTAAGTCGAACTTGTCCCTAGAGAATCCGCTTCAATTACTATGGAGAATCAACGCAACGTCCCTACCGGAGAGAAAAGTACCAAACACGTGCCTTTAACTGCTACAAATCCGAAATATGGAGAGGATCTATCGAAAACTCACCAGTCCGGCGGTGTCGAAGTAGCTCTGCGTCATCATACCTCAGAAGCAACTCCACCTTTTCCTGCAGAGAACAGCGCGAAAGATGCTTCTTTAGAAGATTCCTGGAAGATTGCTAGAAAATGGAAGAAGGTCTTAGCGAAATACAATCATCGCGGTGTAGTTCTGGTCGCTTCACTGACAAAGGTCGAGGTGGTGAATTATGGCAAAGAGGACCTCCATCTTATCACCATGGAACTGACTTTCATGAATCCGTTTTCATCTCAACGAAGAATTCGCGGGGCCCAATTTTCAATCAAACTCACTTCAGGTGATTTTAATAATGGCCATTGCAAGGAATCCTCGCCGGAACTATGGTATGTTAAGCCAAATGCATTGCTCCTAGAGTTTTCGGAAAGGGAAGTATCGAGTGGCGGCAAAATCTCCTTCGGCGGTACAGCTAACGGTGGCATGGGAGGGATGAATGTGAATGTGGAGAGCTCTAAAGGGGAGACCACCCGGTTTAAAGGAGCTAGGCTGATTCAAGGCGTTGTTGAGTCACCGTGCCGTGCTTGCTGGAGAATATACGAGGAACTAGGCAGCAAAAGTGGCGTTCCACAAACAGTAACAATTATGGCTGCTATACACTCAAATAAAAGCTTCATGATTGAAGTGGATGAATTTCAAGCTGATGTACACGACATCTTTCGGTTCTGGAAGATGAATACGATAAAAGCGACACCTATGACTGACACTAAGATTGATAGTATTCCGGATTTACTATCAGATATGAGAAAGTTTGAAGAGTTGAGCGCTAGAAAAATGACTGAAAATGCTTGCGCAATGGTTGCAATGGCTCGAGGCTCAATGGCCGAGCTCCAAACGCAGCTTGATGCTAGCTTCAATAGTATGGAACCGATAACTTTGGTAAAAAAAGGTGTCCATGTGCAACGAAGCATTCGTTTGATCCAAGAAATTCAGGAGGCTTGCAAGAGTTGGCTTCACTCGGCTTCAGCAAGTGGAGATACAAAGTCTTACGATTTGCATACGCTTCTGCAGTATCTGATTCTGGAACGGCGAATGCAGTTAAGGGATGACGACATCGAGGATGACCAATTGTTTGAGGTAAACCTGCAGAAGGAAGCGTCGATAAAGCATGAGCTTCATGATTTGGAAAAGGAAGAGATGGAAATGACCGAAGAACTGGCAATCAGGGATGGACAGCGCTACATTCAGGAAATGAAAGCCAAAATGCAGAAGCAGAAAGGAAATATTAAGGAGTTTGATCATGGGGGAAGAAAAACCAAAGAGGAACTTCGAATCGGGCACAATTACCGGAAACTGAAAGAGAAAATACTTCAGAACGATTTTGACGAAGCGAGGATAATTCCAGAAATGGAACGAGAACGAGAGCGGTCACGTTCCCGAAGTCAGTCGCCAGAACGATACTGGCATCAACACCGAAGTCGGTCGCAAGAACGATACTCGCATCCATATTGGACGACGACTAATCCAAATATCTCTTTGGGTATGAGAGATGTCACACAGAGCCAGCTTGATGACTTCTCACCAGTTGGAAAGGCGTATAGAGTTCTGAAACTTGCTTGATATTGCCAGACGTCTCAAATAGCCAAATGATAGGAACTGTTGATGGGTTGTTTCAGCCACAAATTTCCATTGGTACCTTCTTTCAAGATCGTAGGGGGGAAGAGCGCGTCTATCAGCGAAGTACTTTTAAGCGCCACGGCTTGATAGAAGCCTAGTGCTGAGATAAAACACGATTTTGCTGCTATTGATAGATCAAAACAGAATCGGCTCTTGTGCCTGAATCGCAAAGCACGTGATCGTAAGCAATTATGCAAAGTTGATAGAAGGGAGCTGTCTGCAATGTACAAGTACTCGTACTCTCCTCTTATCCTCTACTAATATTCAATCTATTTTTGAACGCTCCTTTTACATTGTTGCATTCCTCTCTCTCTCTCCGCTCTCTTTCTTGTACGCACTCACGCACATACGCGAGCATACACAAGCAAAAGTCCTTTCAGTTGACTGCCTCCTTGTAACCTTTAACATACCTTTCAACTTCAAAGATAGTCAACCATCTCCCTTCCACTCTCTTTGAGCCTCTATTGCAATTATAGCCCTTATAATTCAACCTCTATTACAAGACACAATCAACAGCCTTCAGAATGTTCTTAAATGACGTATCAACGCCAATCGAATATTAAAAGAAAGGGAGAAGAATATGTTTAGTGTAGCGAACTCAGTCAATATAGGAACGGTAACGCATCAAAGAGGAAGCGAAAGCCCGTTCAATTAGCAGTTCTAATACAAAGAATCTAAAGCTAAAGAAGAGAGATGAGAAGATGAGAGCCGAAGGCTCTTACATACAGGAAGCGGTCACATGCAGTGGCCAGTGCCAGGCCCGTGCCAAGGCCCTAACACAACTTAAGAATGCAAAGAAAAACCTAAAAGACGAAACCGGAAAAGCTTATAGGAGCGATTACTTCTATATTCATAATGAGACGATGAAGAGACAGCTAAACAAATCTGTGATGGAAGAGGAGGTCGAGCCAGTTGTTGAACATCAACTAGAAAAATAGACGCAATTACCAAAGATTCTCTACGATTTCTTAAAGGACCTAAGCCCTTAAGACATCGTCTCTTATAAGGTCTCTGCCATCAACCTTATAACAGCGCTCGCCTCTCAATAAGAGTTTCAAACACACAGGCCGCAGTTGGCTCCAGCCCCTCAAGTTCTCATTAAAAAAGAGTGTCCAGCTCCCAACCTCTTCCTACAGCCTTATGAATTCCCCCTCGTCTATGAGAAGACCCAGTGCGTAATGTGTTTTGGGAACGAGCAGCTTCCTTATAAGCAACAGATGTGTGCTTTTCGCCGCGTTTCACACATAATGGACCATGTTGAAAATTCTCACTTAAGCAAGCTGCTAGTAGATCAGATGATGATTTGCCACCATCCTGTGTGCAAGGCCGAAGGGTTAGTTCTCAAGAGTGTAATGCATTTTAAGAATCACGTAGCGAGTCTATGAGATCAGTCTTAGACCAGAAGTTTTCCCTAGCTATTCTACTCAAGCTGTACCATCATGAGCTGTGGGTTATTACTCAACCAGCAAGAATGCTGAATCTGAGCAACAGTCACTCGCTTCGCAACCACTCCGGAAAATTTTATCAAGAGTGTGTTTGCCGTACCATAATGCGGGCTGAAGTGATTTTCATCATATATTTTGATGATGTTGCCACTCGGTTCATGTAACAGTGGCTCGCACCTGTCGTTAACGGAGATCAAGGCAAAGGCAAAGTGGCCGTCCTTCAAAACTGGTATTGGCTCTCCCTCAGCGGAAAAAATCATACCGCAGTGTCTGCCTTGCGGATCAATAATAGGATGAGCCACGGATGACGCACCTCTGACATAAATAACCTTCTCATCAATAGTGAATTCCCGGGCTACCTTTACCCATGCCTCGAATGTAAGAAGTATTCGGCGCTTTGAGAAGCACTGCCCTACATCCATACCAGGTGTGACTTGGCCCCTTCCTAGAAACCCCAATCTCTTCTCCCAATTAACTTTTGGCTCTAGTTCAGTACTCCCATCTTCACTTTCTAGGACAAATTTTCCAACTGACACCACTGGATAATAAAACTCCAATTTCCTTGTCATGATGGGCCATCCGTGGATATAACTAACACCGCCTACCCAGCTTGTCCATGACCAGGTTGGAAAATCCGTTTTGCGGCGTTGGCCTTTACCCGAAACCCAAAGTAAGGCTAGGTCAAAAGAAGCTTCGGGTAAGCCGGAAAAGAACTTCCCACCATAGCAGTTTTGGAGGTGCATCATGATTCCGGAAAAGGCATTGAGAATATCTGCCTCGTGTGAAAGGTTCCTCATAGTGTATTGCTGGACAAGGCGGCTGTAGACTGGGAAGAATAAAGGTCGAGTTTCTCCGATATTCCGACATCGTACCCATTGATCGGTAAGTGGGGAGAGGTCCGTATCCGGCGATAACTCCATACTTATGGTATTCGTTGTACGGGATTCATCTGTTCGCATTGATGAAACGGCGACTTCGCTCTTCACACATTTCTGACATTGGAAATGCACCTGCGAAGCAGAGAAGTATATTAGTTTCCGTGACAGCATCCGTTCCTGTAGCGTCCAAGCGCGTGACTCCCAG